>PVMS01010954.1_pt1 | contig 19728 bp, 15 predicted proteins | sample 1853461 | NCBI WGS metagenome assembly PVMS01 (sample SAMN08582032, study PRJNA380276) | Marine sediment metagenome, whole genome shotgun sequencing project. | isolation source: ocean sediment barecode stripped | collected 2017 | reverse complement strand
TGTAAATAAAAGCTCTTAAACAAAAATTATTAGTGGCAGTATTTAAGTTTCATTAACTTTAGTCGCTTTTAGTAGATTTTGGATAGTTTTATGACAATTGGTACATTCAAACATTCTAGAGCCACAGGAAGGACAAAAAAGTTCTTCATTTTTTAATTTTTTCAAAAAAACCAATAATTCAGCTTCATTTTGATGCACTGAGGAATTTTCGTCAGATTGATTATTTATTTGAAAATCTTGTTTAATTTTTGGTTTAGGTTGGACAATCTCTCGATAAACCTTTGAAATACTGGTTTTGCCCTCTCTAAGTTTTTGCTTTTCCTCTTCTGTAGCTTTTTCTAGTATTTTTTTGCCGCGTTCAAAAGTTCGTGTAGATAAACCTATTTTTTCAGCAACTATTGCTGTTGCTTTCCCCGCATTAATAGTAGGGGTAGCGCCAGATGACGCTAATCCCAATTGAATATTTCTTCCTTTTTTTCCACCTTCTTTTTGTCTTTTTTTGGATATAGCTTTTTCAATTTCTAATAATGGAACTCCTAATTCAACTAGTTGAAATGAAGTTAAATGGCGACGTCGTAAATTTGATTCGATTACAAATTTCTTTTCGATTAACTTGTTTTCAAATTTTCGAATTTCAAAATCTGGTTCCAAATCTAATTCATTACAAGCTCTAAAACGATGATGACCATCTAGAACTTCTAAATCTTCATTGGCAATAATTGGATAATGTTGACCCTCAATTTGAATAGATCTTTTAAGTTCCTCAAATTCTTTCTTAAACATTTGAGGCAATAGCTTTTCATATGTTGGGTTAACACATAAACTCATTGGATCAACTCAATTAGTTCCTATTTACTGATATTATAGCAGTTATTTAAGCTAAGAGTCCAGTCTATAGTACACTAAAAATCTTAAATATCTAAATTATTTTTTAACTATAAGAATTATTTTATTTAAATTGATTAATAGAAAAAGTGGGCCGAACCGGATTTGAACCGGCGACCTTTCGATTATCAGTCGAACGCTCCAGCCGTGCTGAGCTATCAGCCCAAACTAAATTAATATCAGACTAAATACCTTGTTGGTTAATAAGAATTTTCATAAATCTTTTAATCTCTTAATTGTTCTTCAGTATTAACTACTATATTGGGCTTGTAGCCTAGCACGGATTAAGGTGTCGGCCTTCGGAGCCGGAGATCGTGGGTTCAAATCCCACCGAGCCCATTCATATTTAAAAATGAATAATATTTTTTACTAATCAATATCAATTATTCATAACGTTTAATGCGGATAAATCTTGAAAGTTAGTAAGAGTGTGGAGGAAAAGATAAATTGCCAGAAATTTCTAAAGATTCAGCCAGTGAAATAGTGATAGATTATCTGAAAAAAAAGAAAGAAACAGATAAAATTGACGTTGCTATGGTCGAAAAACAAACAGATGGATGGATAGTAAGAGGAACATGTCCAATAGATTTAGAAGGACATAAATGGGCTGAAGGATTTACAGTTAGTGTAGATCTCAAAGGAAAAATAAAGAACACTGATTTTTCACTATTGTAAGTAATTTTATTCTTAATGCATAATACCGTATTGAAAGGAACCAATATTAGAACTTATCAGGAAAAATATTAATGAATGAAAATAGAAATGACAAAAAACCTGATAAAATTGACGGAAAAAATCAAAAATATAGTTTTAAGGGTATATTAAAGACACGATGGATGCGATCTGCATTAAAACTTGCAATTATCGCATCTATTGTAGCAGTTATAGCCATTTGGATATTTAATTTTTTTGATGTTTCAGCCTCTCAATTTTTTGCTGACACAGAAAATGTTGTCTTAGAGTATGGTTTACTAGGTATTTTTATTGCGACAATAATAGCTGGAACAATTATTCCCTTAGGTAGTCCCGCTCTTGTTGCAGCTGCAGCTCTTTTTGGAGTAAATCCTATAGCTCTAATAGTAATATCAACAACAGGTTTCACAATAGGTATGATAATAAACTATGTTTTTGCCTACCGTCTCGGTAGGCCATACATTGAAAAAAAGATGACTAAAAATGATCTTGAAGAGATGACCTTTGTTTGGAAAAAATGGGGATGGATAATATTTACTATATTTGGCGCGATTCCCGTATTACCTGTAGAACTCCTTGCTTTTGTCTGTGGATTTCTAAAAACACGATTATTAACATTTATTGTTTTGAGCTTTTTACCCAGATTCTTTGTATTTGCAATACTAGTTTATTTTGGAAAATCTGCTGGTAGTTGGTTAGGAATAGGGTAATCGAATATTTATCTAATATTTGATGAATATCAATACACATAATTTAATTATTTGAAACATTATAAAAGTCTCATAAGAGGTCACTTGGGGATTATAGAAATGGTTTCATTAAGGGCTATAGCACCTTCTCTTACTAGAATCACGATCGCAGGGGCAATAGGGGCAGGTCTTCATATAGGACAAGGAAATAAAGAAATAGTTGATGCCAAAGCGGTAGAATTTTCAAGGGCTATACTGGCACAAACAGATTTAGATGGTGAAATAATTGCATGTGAAGGCCCAAAAGATCATGCACCTGCCTTTGCTTATAGAGAAAAAGTAGGGACAGGTCGAGGACCAAAAGTAGAATTTGTTGTTGATCCAGTAGATGGAACAACTGCAGTTTCTTTAGGTAGAAAAGACGCGATATCTGCTATAGCATGTGCCCCAAAAGGCTGTTTTCAAGTATTACCTGATGATGGTTACTACTTGAAAATTGCAACTGATCATCATTCAATAGGAAAAATATCTTTGGATATGCCTCTAAAAACAATTGTCCATACAGTTGCTAAAGAGAAAAAAATTGCAATCAGCAACTTAACAGTTATCATGTTAGAGAGAGAAAGACACAATAAAATGCTTCAAATTCTAAGAAAACTCAGAGTAAGAATAATCCTAATTCCTGACGGAGATATAGCAGCAGCAGTAGTTTCTTGTATCCCTGACTCAGGTGTGGACTTACTCATAGGGGCAGGAGCTGGACCAGAAGCAACTATAGCAGCTACAGCAGTAAAATGCTTAGGCGGAACAATGATGGTTAAGGTTTGGAAAGACAAAAAAGATGACGAAAACAGAATGGAAAGATTAAAACAAATAGGAATTGATACTGAAAAAACTTATTGTCAAGAAGAATTAGCAAAGGGTCAAGAACTAGTTTTTGCCGCGTCAGGAGTTACAAAAGGCGAATTACTAAATGGAGTTAGAATAATATCAGCTGGAGCAATAGTTAATTCAATATGTATGCGTCTTCCAAGCGGCACAGTTGAAAGATCTGAAACAACTTTACGTTTCAAAGAACATCCAGTTTATAAACAATTTTATTACCCTAAGAATCACTTCAAAAACGAAAAAAAGAAATTGAACGTAAAAATATGAGTTATCATTTTCTTTCCCCCTTGAATATTTAATCTAGCAATAAACACGCTTCATTACAATCAAAATAAATGGTTAAAACGGGAAAAAGGTCGTTTGCTTTAAATTAACTATATTTTAAAAAAAATCTTTTTAGAATATAAAGAACAATTTTTATTCACGAAAATATATCGATGTACGATAATAAATGATAGCTAAAAACATCTTAGAATTAATTGGTAACACTCCAGTAGTACAGATTAATAATTTTTCCAATAAATCAGGAGCAAAAATTTACATAAAATTAGAAAAATTTAACGGCGGTGGTTCAGTAAAGGATCGAATAGCTAAATATATTATTGAGCAAGCAGAAAAAAAGGTGACCTCAGCAAAGATAAAATTGTAATTGAACCTACTAGCGGAAACACGGGTATTGGATTAGCTTTAGTTTGTCGCATAAAAGATACAAATTAGTGTTAGTAATGTCCGAAACTATGACATTGGAAAGAAGAAAAATTCTCAATGCTTTTGGAGCAAAAATTATCTTTAGTCAAGGATCTAAAGGGAGGGATGGAGCCGAAAACTTGCCAAGAAAAATTGTAATGCAAAACCCAAACAAGTACTTTATGTCCTACCAATTTACAAACACTTCAAATATATTAACTCATTATGAAACAACAGCTGAAGAAATTTGGAAAGATTACACATTTTATTGCTGGAATTGGAACTACAGGAACTCTTATGGAGTATCAAAAAGACTAAAAGAATACAATACATTTATCCAAATTATTAGGGTTCAACCAAAGATTGGAGAAAAAATTTAAAAACGCAATATATTCCTGCGATTTGGAACAAAAATCAAGTAGATGAAATAAAAGAAGTTAATCTCAAAGATGCTGAAGAAACTTCAAGACTACTAGCACTTCAAGAGGGAATATTTGTTGGTCCAAGTTCCGGAGCAATATTTCACATAACACTAAAAAAGCAAAACAATTAGATAGAGGAATCATAGTGTCAATGGCACCTGATGGAGGAGAGAAATATCTCTCAACAACCTTATGAGACCCAGTTCTATGTATGAAATGTACAAAAAAATAAAATCAAATGTGTCTACAGTGATTAAAATTTTAATATTTTATTAAATAGTCCATAAATTCACTTGAATACTCTTTCTGAATGATATTAAAATGAAATCAAATATAAGTACAATTAAAATACAAGTAATATTAAAAATAACTAGAAATAAATGGTAAGGATAATATTCTTACACGATTGTAATATTGTATACTAAAAAATTTTTGGTGAAAAAATGGTTCGTATTTCTAAAAACCAGAAAAAAATCTTAGAAATTTTGGATATTAAACAAGATATGACTACCAAAGAAATTGCAGAAATGGTATTTGGAAAATTAATAGAATATAAAACAAAAGAATATTCATCGATTCATCGGAGCTTGATATCATTAGAGAGAGAGGGATTAATTAAAAGAGTTCAAGTTAAACTAATATGGCAACTAAAAAAAGGCAATTAAAACAGATTAACTAAAAAAAAAATTAACATTAATAATAAAATGATGAGATAACTAATTCTATCATAGGCTATTATGGGATAAAAAACAAGAATATATATCAAAATATTAGATCGATTTTTTTATATTAATAAATGATAGAATATTTAAGTTTTTTCAATTATGTAATACTTACATTTTGAATATCAAAATATCTTTTTGCTAGAAATCTTAGACGTTCAGCATTTTTGCCATTTTTACCGATAGCAACACCTTTATCTTTTTGATTAACAGTTACAACAGCCATCTTTTTTCCATCCATCCTTTCAGTCACACGAACTTCCCTAACGCCAGCGGGTTTTAAAGCATTTTTTATAAACTGGATAGGATCCTCAGAGTATTCTATTATTTCATGTTTTTTTCCAGTCATTCTTTCAAGGGTGTGAATATTTCGACCACCTCTACCTATTGCTACGCCCACTTGTCCTTTATTCACGATGAAAATTACTCTTCCTTGTTCTTCATCAATTATACAATCTTTAACGCCAGCTCCACTGATACTTTCAAATAATGCTATATATCGCATTTCATCATTAGTAATTTTAATCCCAGACGTAATCAGTTGCCTCCAATGTCTTCTTTTGTATTGTCAGTTTCAGGTATTTTTAGAATTTCTGAATCTCCTGGTTCTCTTATACTTAATGCTGAAATAACAAATAATTTATTGCATGCTGCTGCCATTTCTATTGCGTCACCTTTGTAAGTTATTATGGGTATTTTTGAGATTTCACCATAATATTCGATCTGTTCTTTTATTTGTTTTGGACAGTTAGAGGCTATCACTATTAACTTTGCCTTACCGTTTTTTGCATTTTGAATTGCAGTATTTGCTCCAAAAGAGACTTTGCCAGTTTTAACGGCTGTCCCTATTGCTTTTGTCAAATCTATCATTTCTCAGTTTTTCCTTCTTTATTATTTTGTTTTTCAAACATCGACATATATAATTCTACTAATCCAGTTCCTATTGGGATTGATTGACCTACAATAACATTTTCTGTTACTCCTGCTAATGGATCACTCTCGCCTTTAACTGCAGCCTCAACGATATTAGGAACAGTAATTTCAAAAGCTGCCCTTGCTAAAACACTTGCTTTTTTGCCACTAATTCCATGTCTACCAATCTGTTGGACCGCTCCAGTTGAAGCCATCATATCAGCTACCAACATAACGTGACGAACATCAACGTCTAATCCTTGATCATCCAAAACACCTTTAGCTTCATTTATCAAAGAATTTCTTGAAGCTTCAATTCCTAGAGTAGCGGCAATTTCATGAACGTTGTTAGTAGTGGTTCGTGAAGTATCAACACCATCGATTTCAAGAACTTTAGAAAGATTTGAACCATCAGTCCGTATGACCCATTCACCATGTTCTTCAGTTACTAATACACGTTTAATACCTGAAACTCCTTTAACAGGCAACCCTGGTACCTTATTAAGTAGTTTCTTAATGTTTTCAGGTTTTTCAGGTTTTATATAAACAGTATCATCTTTTATAACAAATGTTGCATGTGGGGGTTTTAGTTTAGCTGTTATATCATCAGCGGTAATTGCTCTATCATCCATCATCAGTTTATTTAGATCAACCACAATTTCTTCGCGTATTGCATCTTCATATATTGCTGAAGCTATAAGCTCTAAATCGGTATAAATTATTTTTCGGGCAATTTCCACTGCAGCTTTTTGATTCTTCTTATATTTTGATTTCAAGTAAATTGTCATAATTGGTGTTGATGGAATTCGTCTAGCATCTACAATTTCAATAAGTCTGGGTAAACCTAATGTAACATTTTGTTCTTTAACTCCAGCGTAGTGAAAAGTTCTAAGAGTCATTTGTGTACCCGGTTCACCAATGGATTGAGCAGAAACAATTCCAACAGCCTCTCCAGGTTCCATTAAAGCACGTTTATATTGCTCAGCCGTTAAATTAACAGTTTTTTCAACAGTTTTTCTTGTAAGTTTTGTTTTAGACAAATTCTGTTTTAATTGGCTAATAAGATTAGGCGTAATTTGATCTTCAACTTTTTTAAGTTGTTTCTTTATAAAATCAGCTGAAGCAAATTCACCTTTTTCTTCACCAATTTTAATTTGACTTAAAAGTCTTTTTACGTTTACTGCTTGACCGTGGTCACTTTTAGATGGATCAACACCGTCTTCACCATACTTAAATTGAATTATATCGCCTGCTGAGTCTCTTACTGTACCGTCATACTCCAAGCGAATATGCTCCAGAGCGTTAATTAATCGCCTTTGCATGTAACCACTTTGTTGTGTTCTAACAGCGGTATCAACTAATCCTTCCCGACCTCCCATAGCGTGGAAAAAGAATTCTACAGCATCCAATCCACTTTGATATGAAGCATAAACAAAACCTCTTGCTTTTGGTCTTGGGTCATTTTTAGAGAAGTGTGGAAGTGCTCGACCTGTATAACCTCTCATTATCCTTTTACCTCGAACTGATTGTTGTCCTACACAGGCAACCATCTGTCCAATGTTAAGGTTAGAACCTCTGGCGCCTGTTCGAGTCATAACTATTCCAGCGTTGTCTAAAGTAAAATCTAGATCCGCAATTTTTCCTGCTTCATCTCTTGCAATTGCAAGTTCATGCATAACATAAATTTCAAATGATTCTTCAAGTGTTTGACCAGGAAGTCTTGGCAAAGTTCCTTTCTCGAAATTCGAAATATGATCATCTATTTTCTTTTGTAATTTTTCCATTGTTTTATTTATTTTATTCACTGCTTTTGGTGATAATACCAATTCATCATAGGTATAAGAAAAGCCACGCATCGTTATAAAAAGTTTCAGTAAACGTGTTATATTGTTTAAGAATTCTCTTCCGGCTTCAGTTCCGTAATCATTTATGATTCTGTGTAGAAGACTTTCAGATTGTTCAGATCCTATTGATTTGCGATCGATGATACCTTTTATAAGTTTCCCATTTTTAATAACTACATAAGCATCGTGTTTACATTCTTCTTCTTCACAAGTTGTGCAACTTTGACAAATATTTGCTTTTAGAGCATAGTTTAATGTTTTTGGAATAAAAAGACTGAAAATTTGTTTTCCTGACCATAATGGTTCGGGGTTTGTTATTTCTGGTTTCGGAATAGAACCAACATATCCAGTTGTTGCAAGTAATCTAGCGATTTCAGTTCTAGTTAAATAATTTGATTGTTTAGTAAAGTAATAGGCACCTGTAATAAAATCTCTGATTGCACCTATTATTGGACCCCCAAATCTTGGAGATAGTATTTGATCTTGTACTTGCATTAGCAATAATGCTTCGGTTCTAGCTTCTTCGCTTTGTGGGATATGGAGATTCATTTCATCGCCATCAAAATCAGCGTTATATGGAGGACAAACACATAAGTGTAAACGAAAAGTTTTGTAAGGCAGAACTCTGACATAGTGAGCCATTATAGACATCCGATGCAGAGAAGGTTGGCGGTTAAATATTGCAATATCACCGTTTTTCAAATGTCGCTCGACAACAAATCCAAATTCTAGGGACTCTGCAATTTTTTCACGATCGATAACAAATTCTAATCTTATTCTTTTCCCATCAGGTCTTATGATATAAAGAGCTCCAGGATAATTATCAGGTCCATTTATTACTAGTTGTTTCAGTTCTTCTATATTCCAGGCAGTAACTCTTTCTGGCACTGACAATCTTTGGGCTATGACTTTGGGAACTCCAACTTCGTTTATGTCGAGATTAGGATCAGGAGAAATAACTGTACGAGCAGAAAAATCTACTCTTTTTCCTGAAAGATTGCTTCTAAATCGACCCTCTTTTCCTTTTAATCGTTGTGATAAAGTCTTTAAGGCTCTTCCAGAACGGTGTCTTGCGGGTGGAATTCCAGAAGATTCATTGTTAAAATAGGTAGTAACATGATATTGCAAAAGTTCTGAAAGATCTTGGATGATAAGAGTTGGGGCACCTGCTTCCATATTCTCTTTTAGTCTTTGATTAATTCGAATAATATCAACAAGTTTGTGAGTCAAGTCATCTTCAGATCTAATCCCTGATTCCAGGGTAATAGAAGGCCGAACATATACAGGGGGAACAGGTTGAACTTGAAGAACCATCCATTCTGGTCTAGCAACAGAAGGATTAAAACCTAGTAACTCTAAATCTTCATCGGAAATACGTTCTAATCTTTCTCTGATCATGCTTGGAGTTAATATTTCAGATCCAGCTTCGGTATGTTCTATAAATTTAGTTGGTTTTTCATATGTAATCTTGAATTGATCGGCTGCACAATGAGGACATTGTTTAGCTTTAATATCTTTAATGATTTGTTTGTATACAACAGATGGCGTATCGCCAAGTAGTTCCTTAAATTTTTTGATTTTTTCTTCAACTTTTATTGAAGCTTCGTCGGAATAAAGAATTCTTCCACAACTTCTGCAGGTAGATTTTAATAGTTCTTGGATTTTTTTGGCAAACGCTATATGCACTATAGGTACTGCAAGTTCAATATGACCAAAATGTCCAGGACAACGAATTGCAGTATTTCCACAGGTTTTACATCTTTGTCTAGGTTCTAAGGTACCTAATCGGCCGTCCATCAAACCTGAAGTTATTGGGGCACCATCTTCATCATAAGTGTCTGGTGTTTGTATTTCTACAACTGATTGTTTTCGCAAATCTTGGGGTGAAATTAAACCAAAAGAAATTGCATCTATAACTTTATGAATTGATTCATCTGTACTCATTTCTATGCTTTCTCCTTAAGTTTTAATTTAGGTGTTACACACAAACTTTGGAGTTCTTGGAGTAACAACTTAAAAGCGTACGATATAATTACAGGGGAAACTTTTGCCCGTTCATCACAAATTTTGCAAGTATATTTCCTTTGTTTCATATCAAAATAAGCTATCTGACCACAGTTTTCACAAACATATAAAGTGTATTTGTCAGATTCTTCAAGTAATCTATCTCTTAGTAACATCGAAGCACCGTGACCGATTAAACAATCTCTTTCCATTTCCCCAAAACGAAGACCTCCACCTCTGGCTCGACCTTCTGTTGGTTGTCTAGTTAGCATTTGTACTTGTCCACGTGCTCGAGCATGTACTTTATCAGCAACCATGTGATGTAATTTTTGATAGAAAACAATTCCAACAAAAATGTCAGCTACAAATTTTTCTCCTGTTGTCCCGTTATAGAATACTTCACTTCCAGTGTGGCTATACCCAAGTTTAACTAGATTTTTCCTTATTTCACTAGGAGACTCATTTGAAAAGGGAGTTCCATCTGCTGGTTTGCCTCTTGCAGCAGCAGCTTTTCCGGCAAGTGATTCAATAAATTGTCCTATAGTCATTCTTGAAGGAATAGCGTGAGGATTAATGATCAAATCTGGAACTATACCTTGATCAGTAAATGGCATATCTTCTTGTGGAACAATAAGACCTATGACTCCTTTTTGGCCATGCCGAGATGCAAATTTGTCTCCTAACTCCGGAATGCGCTGATCTCGAACTTTTACTTTTACTAGTTTACTACCTTGGCTAGAGGCTGTTATGAAAATCCCATCAACGATACCCGTTTCTGATGGACGCATATCTGATGAGGTGTCACGCATAGAAGGTCCTTTAACTTCGAATTCTTTATATTCTTCTAAAAATCTTGGTGGACTAATTCTGCCAATTAGAACGTCTCCTCCGACTACTGCTGATTCTAAACTTATTATCCCATCAGGTTCTAATAATCTATAATATTGTTCTCCTCTATAGCCACGTGTTCCGGGTTCAGGAACAGTGAATTTATCTTTTAAGCCGCCCAAATATTGTCTACATTCGCCTTCATATATCCTATAAAAAGTGGAGCGAGCCAGACCTCTTTCGATTGAGGCTTTATTAAAAACAATAGCATCCTCCATATTATATCCTTCAAAAGAAAGTACTGCAACAACACAATTTTGTCCAGTAGGTCGCTGTTTGTAGCCTATTACTTCCATTAATTCTGTTTCTACTAATGGCATCTGAGGATAATGTAAGATGTGAGAGCGAGAATCTACTCTGTTATTGAAGTTTGTACTATATACACCTAGTGCTTGTTTTGCCATTGCTGATTGATAGGAGTTACGAGGGGATTGGTTATGCTCAGGATAGGGTATAGTTGAGGCACATATTCCTAGAATTGTATAAGTTGCTATTTCAACGTGTGAATTTTTGGGTATAACTTTATCTAAAGATAATGCTATAAGGGCATTTTCTTCTTCTTCTGCATCCATATATTCAACTAGTCCATTTTTTATTAGGTCTTCCCAATTCCATTCACCGAGAGCGATTTTTTCTATATGCTCAGATTTAAGTTTGGTTATTCCATTTTCTACAATTATAAGTGGACGTCTTACCCTTCCCTGATCACAATTGGCATGAACTTCTTCACCTTCAGTTTCTAGTTTGGAAAAATATGTAATATTAGCTTCAGTTGAGATTTCACTAGCACGTCTTTTCTCTCGAAAACTTTTTACTATCTCTTGAGGAGATTCACAGTAGCCAATAATATTGCCATCAACAAAAACTTTTGCGCCTTGAAGTCTCAGATCAAGAGTAGCTTCATAAGCAGGTATTGTACCCATTTCGAAAAGTAGTTGTTTAATTTTTTCAGGATTTACACCAACTGAAATAGATGCCGATAATGCAAGATTTTTAACCAAACCACAATTAGATCCTTCAGGGGTTTCATTTGGACAAAGTCGTCCCCAATGAGTAGGATGAAGATCTCTTGCTTCAAAGTTTGGCTGACTTCTGCTCAAGGGTGATTGAAGTCTTCGCAAATGACTAATTGTGGAAATATAATTTGTTCTATCCAAAAGTTGAGTTATCCCAACTCTCCCACGTCCCCAGTTTCCTGTTGCTAATGCATGTTGGAATCTTTCAGTAATTATACCTGGACGAATTGCTGCAGATACAGTAATTATCGGACCTTTCACACCGATGCGCTCAAGTTGATATTTAATATCACGAGTCAAATTTCTGAATGCAACACGAAATAGATCTGCTAGAAGAGGACCTGCTAATCTTAGACGTTTATTTTTGAAATGGTCTTTATCATCAATCTTTCGATTGCCCATACTTACTTGAAGAACTCTATACGCCATTTCACCTAAAAAGATACTTTTCTCTTTACGATTTCTTTTAGTTCGACCTAAGTGTGGGAGAAAATTTTTATCAAGTGCTGTTTCAGCTTTTTGTAATCTATATTCTTCAACTTGGCCATGTGCTACACGATTTCCAATAAATAATAAAGCTTCACTTGATGTGTCTACACCAATAGCTTTTTCAAAAGATCCAGTAAGTTGACTTTGAAGTTCTTTATCCAGGGTAACAGTTTCAGCGATATCAATATCCTTTTCCAAGTTTAATGCTCGCATAATAACTACAAAAGGAATCTCTGCAGGTACACCAGGCATTGTAACATAAATAACACCATCTCCCTTCAACTTTAATTCAATTCTAGCCCTAAAACCTACTGTTGTTGAAAATATTTTAGCTTGATAAACAGGTTTTGATCCTTTTTCATCTATATCAACAATAATACGATTGGGAGCCAAATCCTCCATAGCAACAATAACTCTTTCAGACCCATTAACTACAAAATAACCCCCTGGATCATCTGGATCTTCTCCTGCAGCAACAAGTTCATCTTTAGATAGTTGTGAAAGAAAACATAACTTTGATTTCAACATCACAGGGATATTTCCAATAAAAACTAATTCTGTATCTTGCTCTCTCCCATCAATAATCGGAGTCATTTCTAATGCTATTGGAGCAGCATAAGCAAGATTTCTGAGTCTAGCCTCCATGGGATAGATTTCATGTTTAGTTCCATCAACTTCAGTCGCGTAAGGACCTGTTATTCGTGATTGAGGGTCAATAACCCATATTTGACCAAGTTTAACCTTGTATGGATTTTCAGGAATTTCAACAGGAATTTCTCCAATTTCATCTACTACTTCTTGTAAACCATGGTCAATAAATTCGTTATAAGAATCTAGATGTTGTCTGACAAGACCTTTTTCTTTAAAGAAATTTTGCAATAAAGTATGAATATCTTCTTTTTGAATTTCAATCAAATTTTATCATTCTCCCAAAACGCAAATGTTTGGTATCTGCCCTGTGGTTTATATGATAGATTTTTTCTCAAATGACATGTTTCCTCCGATATTGGATTGGTAACCAAATCGAAAAAGAGGATTATATTATTAAAGAGCACAAACACATGCTACGGTGCATGAATATAAACTTTTTTGTATATTTCAGCAAACTTTCTTTGACTTTTATTGGAATTTGATAAAGCTATAATGAATAAAATCAATAGTATATTATCGATTAATTAGGTTAGCTGGACTAATTTTTAATCAGATTGCCAAATATTAATGTATGATTTGTACTCATAAAGAGGACTATCTAATATCCAATTTAATTTGTTTTTACTTTTTTAGAATAATACCTAGAAAAAATATAACATTAAATCAGGAAATGATTAATAAGAAAGAGAATAGCACTTTCTTATACTTGGCAGCGGTAACCAAGCCAGGTCAAAGGTGAAGGACTCAAGATCGAATTTAGCCTGAATTGGCCTCTATGAGATATCCTTTCCCGTAGGGGTTCGCTGGTTCAAATCCGGCCCGCTGCACCACAAATCTACTTGAATTATAATAAAAAAAAGTGGAGTCAGAACGTGTTAATCGTTGGAGTTGATGAAGCCGGACGAGGTTGTGTCATTGGTCCTTTAGTAATAGCAGGATACCTCATCAAAGAAGAAAAACTGCCTCTTCTCCTAAAATTAGGAGTAAAAGATTCCAAAAAACTCTCACCAAAAAAACGCGAAAATATTATCTCTGAAATAAAAACCATAGCTGAAAAATATACCACAATAAATGTAGAGCCCAATGAGATCGATAAAGTTGTGGAATCAAAAAGAAAATTACACAAACTCAATAGATTAGAAGCAAAAACAATGGCCCAAATAATCGAAAAACTAAAACCAGATAAAGCTTTTGTCGATGCCGCTGACGTTAATGAAAATCGATTCAAACAACATATTCAAGAATATTTAACAATAGATCCTCAAATAGTTTCAAAGCATAAAGCTGATGAAATATTTCCAGTAGTTTCTGCAGCTTCAATAATTGCTAAAGTTAACCGTGATAATGAAATCAAAAAACTTAGAAGTAAATATGGAGATTTTGGTAGTGGTTATTTATCAGATAAAAAAACTACAAGTTTTCTTAAGAATTGGATAGAAAATAATAGTGATTATCCTAGTTGTGTAAGAAAATCATGGAAACCTGCAAAAAGGATAAAAAATGAAAAAGGTACAAAACAAACAGAACTTTTTAGTAAGAACTAAATATATAATCGTTATAGTAGTAGAAAGTTATTATTGTAAAAATATATAAAAATAATAGCGTCTTTTCAAAAACTGGTTAATTTTCCATGATCATTTTTGTGCTATTATCATTGCATGGGCTTTATCATATGGTGCTAAATTAATCATTTCTTTAATTTTAAAGCCGCGTTTTTTTAGAATTTTGGCTTCTTGCTTGAAGATGGTAGTTGGATCTTTTGTTACATCAATGCTCGAAGCTTTTACAGCTAACATTATCCAACCATCTTCTTTCAAAAGCATATCAGCATTATCTGAGAGAAGTTTAGCTTGTTCAGGTTGAGCAACATCACAATAGATTACATCAACTTTTTTAGGAATAAAAACAGCATATTTCTCAGGTAACCTTGCATCTTCTACAAAAGGAGTCATATTTAGTCTATGTAGACACACATTGTTGACTAAATCACGTATTGATCTGGATGCAAATTCAACACAGTATACATGACCTGTGGTTCCTACTATATCTGAAATATGACTTGGTGTTGTGCCAGAAGCAGCACCTAAATAAAGAACTACTTGATCATATTTTATGGGTATAAAAGTAATCCCGTTAAGTATAGAAGCAGCTAATTTGCTCCTAAAAGCATCCCAAATACGATATTCAATTTTTTTATGAAGAACCAGTTTTTCACCGTAAACGTTTCGTCCAGGAGTTAAATTTTTTGTTGCTAATCGAACTCCAAGTTCAGGTAAATTCGCTTGATATATATCTGGAAATTTTGGATGTGGTCTAACTCTTACGGGCACGCTTATTTTTTCTCCATTTATTCTTGTTAAAGTGAGGTCTTCTTTGTCTAAAACTTGATCTACTGCGTTCCGGTTTAATTGTTCTTTCTTTAGGTGGTGGTGGATCTTTGTATTTTCTTTTTATTTCTTCAAGTCTTTTTTCTACAGCTTTTTTAAGAGAATCGCCTACAAATTTTCCGTTAAAAGCATCAATTCTCACAGCTATTGCTATTTTACCAGCAAGTGCACGCGCAATTTTTCCTCTTTGCCATCTTTTTGCATCATGTAATAATGCATGTTGGAAGATCAAACCATGTTTTGGTGGACGGGCTCCCGTTTTTAAAGAACGGAATAATGCTTTTTCAGCTCCTAAAACTTGTATGGTACTAGAGGGTCTCATTGCTAAATTTTTTAGACTACCAGCAATTGAGATTAAGCGCGCTCCAAGTAAAGCTCCAGCTACTGCTCGTGTATTAGGAGCAACTGATTCCATTGTTGCGTCAACATATTTTTCCATTCCTTTTCTTAATTCATATAAACTTAGTACATCTTTGCTTAATATTCGAATTTGATTTAGATCAACAGCTTTCAATTCTGCGCCCATAGAGTTAGTAGCTGCTTCAGATAGTTTAGCGGCTCGTTCTTTTTGCATCGATATTTTTTCAAGATTAGATATGGAAAAATTATCTCTATCACCAATTATTTCAATAAGACGTGCATAAGTTTCATGTTTATCTACTAATCGATCTAATTCAGGGAAATGAACTCCATACCATTCTCGAAGTCGACTCATAAACAAATTAACAGTTCGGTCTAAATCGTCTAGAGTTTGAATGGCTTGAGCTATAATTAAATCTCTATGTTCAGAAGATGTCTTTATTTTTAATTTAGCAATAGCCATACTTACATTGCGATTCCATAAAACTAATTCTTCAGATGTTTTGATAAAACCTGATTCGATCGCAATTTGTTCCATTTTAGAATGTAAATCCCGAAATTCAGAACTAGGTGCCAGTTCAATAGTAATATTCATAGTTTTCCGGATCGCTTTAGCCATGTTATTATTTTCAAATAAGAATTCATCAAAATTTTTATTTTGCATTGACTTAATCAAAGACTCTATTTCAGGAGAAAGTTTTCCATTTTCATTATTAATTATATTCTCGGCTGCAAGTTCAGGATCTTTTTTATATAATATTACGTCTTTAAAATTATATTTCTCATCAAATGCTACGATTCCAAAAGTAAATTGAACAACTATTGCTTGCATTTATAATAGCCTCTAATTCAAATATTCCGTATACTATCTTATTAAATGGTATTGGTGCATTCAAACAAATAAACATCAATATTGCAACAGTTCAAAATAAAAATAATATAGCTAAAGTTTAAACTCTGGTTCTAATATTATTCACAGGAAATTTAAAAGGGGGAATATATTTGGTCAAAAGTCCTCGCCGTTCACGAGTTATTAAAGTTTTAAATGCTGTTTCATCACCCCTCATTCTTCATATTTTTAATTTCTTATTTGATAAAGAACCTCTTTCCTACACAGAATTGATGGTATCTCTTAAAATGAATCCTAGCAGAGAGGCAGGAAAATTTGCATATCATTTAAAATTTTTGCTTGATTCAAATCTAGTTGAAGCTGATGTAAGTTCAAAAAAGTACTTTTTAACAGATTTAGGGAAAATGGTCTTAGATATTTCAGATAAAATTGAAAAAAGAGCTTTAGGTCGTCGCGGAATGCTTATTCGCACGTCGCATTTTACATTAGAAGAATTTGATCATAATAAAATAGCCAAATCTCTTATTAAAGAAGCTAATGTACCAACTGATCTTGCTCAAAAAACTGCTAAAGAAGCAGAAAAAAGATTACGTAAAGCCAAAACTAAGTACATCACTGCTCCATTAGTAAGAGAAATTGTGAATACAATTTTAGTTGAAAAAGGACATGAAAATTATCGTCATAAACTAACAAGACTTGGTATGCCTGTACAGGAGGTTACTGATTTATTAAATTCAAAAAAAACCTCAAAAGATTCTAATATCATTCTTTCTGATGCAGGAAAAAAAGTTTTTGAAGAATATACATTGTTAAATATTTTTCCCAGAGATATCGCAGATGCACATCTGTCAGGGGCCATTCATATTGAAAATTTAGGTACCTGGATATTAAAACCGAGCGAAGTTATACATGATATAAAATATTTTTATGAATGTGGAATTAAATTACCAACAACAGTTGATATATCAATATATCCACCCAAAGATCTTGATTCAGCATTAACTGTAACATTAAACGTACTGTTACAATGTAAAAATGAAGTTACTTCGACACAAATTCTTGAAAGCCTAAACGTGTTTCTTTCACCTTTTGTGAAAATTGAAGATAAAAAGAGAATAAAGAACAGTTTAAGAAGATTTTTAATCAATATCTCTCAAAATGTTGATACTACAATTAGTTTAGATCTTTTAATACCTGAAATATTAACAAATATAAATACAATAGAAATGGATGAAAAAAGAAGTAGAAAGTATGGAAGTTTAATCAAAGAAAGCCAATTATTAGCTTTACTTATCCTTGAAATAATTTCTGAAGAGGATATTATTCAACCTTTACTTAATCCAAAAATGATAGTTAGGATATCTGAAAAAGCATTTAAAGATAAAAATTCATTAAAAATTCTAGAAAAAGCTCACCATGTGGCATACGAAAGAGGAAATATATTTTTTGAAAATACTTCAGTAGGAAAAACAAAATGGAAAGTTTTTTCATCTTCAGGAGTAAAGTTTTCAACTGATTTATCTGGAGATTGGGAAACAGATACTTTACGTACAGGTTGTTTAGGAAGTGTAGTTCTAAATTTACCACGTATTGTTCATGAAAGTGAGAATGATAAAAACAAATTTTTTGATATTTTGAAAGAAAGATTGGAGCTTTCAGCTCGTGCCTTACGAATTAAATATAACACATTAAAACAGATTGGGAAAACATCTCTACCATTTATTAACCAAAAAACAAAAGGAGATACTTATTTTAGATTTGAACAATGTGCTAGAATAATCAAGTTTGCTGGTTTTATGGAAGCTGTTGAGAATTTTACTGGAAAAAAAAGCGATGATGAAAAAAGTAGAATATTTGCTAATGAAATAGTACAAAATACCATAAAATTCAAACGAAAACTTGGTAGAAAATATGGAAAAAGATTATTTTCGGTATTTTTACCAAGCAGGGAAGCATCTAAAAGATTAGCACGTTTGGAGGTAGAAAGATTCGGAGTTGCAAAAGTAAAATTTTTAGGTACAAGATATAATCCGTACTTTTCAACTTCAAAAAGAATTGAACTTCAAAGTAATCCGTCAAATATTTCAGCTGCATCAATTCAGAATGAAAAAGAATTAATAAAGCTGAACTATGGAGGATGCCTCTACATAATTGAAATTGCAAATATTAAGAGTGCGGAAGAGCTATTTGAAATTACTCAAAAAATTAGTTAAGAATAATTGGTTAGAATTTTTTACATATAATAGAATTATTTCTTATTGTAAAAATTGTAAAAAAGGATGGCTTGATGCTCTCCAAAAATGTCCTTCTTGTGGTTCATTGAGTCAAATGATTAAATTCGATAGATTTAAGCTTACATAATTTTTTTATTTTCCCAGAACTAGCGATAATAATGCCATTCTTACTACAATACCATTTCCAACTTGTTGAAAATATTTTGCTTGAGAAGTGTTATCTATCTCGACAGAAATTTCATCTAATCTAGGAAGCGGATGAAGTAGAATTAGATTTTCTTTTCCATCTTTAATAGTATTTAGATCAATTTTGTATACACCTTTTACTTTGGAATATTCAGCGGGATCTGGAAATCGTTCTTTTTGTATTCTAGTAACATACAAAACATCGATTTGGGGTATTATTTTCTCAAGATTTTTATCTTCAATAATAGATATTTTATTTTTTATTGAATGAACTAAGCCTTTTCGCATTCTTAGTGATTCTGGAGAAATTAAAAATAATTCAATATTATATAAAGAGAGGGCACAAGCGAGAGAATGAACTGTTCTTCCATATCTTAAGTCACCCACTAAGGCAATTTTTAAGTTATCTATTGTACCTTTTTCTTTTTGTATTGTATATAAATCCATAAGAGCCTGAGTAGGGTGTTCTTCTGCTCCACTACCTGCATTTAAAATAGGTATATTTGAAAATTCGGCTGCTAATCTTGCAGATCCTTCAAGAGGATGCCGTAACGCTATTGCTTCTGCATAATTTTCAATTGTTCGAATTGTATCAGACAGATTTTCTCCTTTTTTTACAGATGAAATATCAGCATTAGCAAACCCGATTGTAGAACCTCCTAATTTTAGCATTGCTGCTTCAAAACTTAATCTCGTACGTGTACTTGGTTCAAAAAATAATGTTGCTAATATTTTTCCTTTCAATAAGTCAGAACCTTTTGCAACGATCGACTCCATTTTTTGACTAACTTGCAAAATGTGATCTATTTCTTTTCGTGAAAAATCTTCAATCGAGATTATATCTCTCCCTGTAAACTTCAAACTATACACCAAACTCAAGAAGGTTGATATGTTATACATAACACTTTTTGTGGTAGAAAG
>PVMS01080895.1_pt1 | contig 19744 bp, 17 predicted proteins | sample 1853461 | NCBI WGS metagenome assembly PVMS01 (sample SAMN08582032, study PRJNA380276) | Marine sediment metagenome, whole genome shotgun sequencing project. | isolation source: ocean sediment barecode stripped | collected 2017 | reverse complement strand
CCAGGAGCAACCTTTGCAACCACTCTAGGGAGTACTTCAAACTTATCAATTTGAACTTTGCCGAACTTCACAATCACATCGCCGCGTTTTATCCCGCCTTTATCTGCAGGTGAATTGGGGACAACATCATTGACCAAAGCGCCATTGGTTTTCTCAAGTGAGAAAGTGTTGGCCAATTCGGTTGTCAGTTTTTGAATCGTGATACCCAACCAGCCGCGAGTCACTTCGCCTTTTTCCTTGAGGTCATCAAGGATTGATTTTGCCATGTTAATTGGAATGGCAAAGCCAATGCCCATATTGCCACCGGTGCCGGAAATGATCGCCGTGTTGATGCCTATCACTTCGCCATTCATATTGATCAAGGGACCGCCGCTATTGCCAGGATTGATCGAGGCATCGGTCTGAATGAACTCGTCGTAGGGGCCAGAGCCAATGTTACGGCCCATAGCACTAACGATGCCTACCGTTACGGTGTGGTTTAATCCGAAAGGATTGCCGATCGCAACGACCCATTCACCCACTTCCAGTAAATTGGAATTTCCTAAGGTCATATGCGGAAAAGATTCCGTGCCATCCTGCTCCTCAATTTTTATCAAGGCGATATCTGTTTTTTGATCCGAGCCAATCAAGGTGGCCTTATATTCGCGGTCATTTTGAAACTTGACTCGGATTTCATCAGCGTTAGCAACGACGTGATGATTGGTCAAAATATAACCATTCGATCCGATCACAAACCCCGTGCCACTGCCACCGGGGGTGACTGGGGGTTGACCTCTGGGGACCCCGTTATTATTCGGGCGGTTGTGGTCCTGGAAAGGTGGGAACCCCCAGTCGGGGCCGGGACGTTGGTGCTGAACATTTTGTATTCTGCGTTTGGTGCTGACATTGACGACAGCGGGATTCAGGTTCTTGGCAATGTTAACGACGGCGTTTGTACCTACCGGAGAATCTTTCACGCTGATGGCATGGGCGTCTTGCAATACATTAAATTTATTTCCACCAAGCTCATGCGTGAGGGGAAGAATCATCAGCACCATCATGAATGAGGTGATCGAGAGTTTAAGGAAATTTATTTTCATAGCAATTCTCCAAGGTGGGCCTATCGTGTGCTACATCTAACAAAGCCCCTGGTTTCAGTTTTTGTTACGCAAGCAGAATATAGTTTTGGAATTAAAGGAAAGTTAAAGACAAATTAATTCATCTTAATGAGAGAAAATTCATTTTGATATTTTTTTTATTCTAAGAGAGGGGAGAGTTTAAGAGAAAATAAGGAAAGTAAAATTTGTTGATTAGACGGGGTGTAGGACCAAAATCTAAATCCCACTCAGGATTTTAGCGAGGCGATCCATTTCATCGTGAGTGTTTAGTTCAGTGGCGCATATCAGCAGGCTGTTTTCCAGCTCGGGATAAAACTTGTTTAGCGCTAATCCAGCGATGATGTTTTCCTGATGCAGGACGCGGTGAATCTCCTCAATCGGTTTGGGGCAGTCGAGCACAAATTCGTTGAAACTGTGTCCATCAAAACGGATTTTATATCCGGGGATTTTCGCCAGTTTGTTTTTCAGGGCATCGGCTTTTCGCAGGTTCAATAATGCGACCTCCCTGAGCCCTTGTTTGCCCATTATGGCGAGGTAGACTGTTGCCGCCAGGGCGCACAGTCCCTGGTTGGTGCAGATATTGGATGTGGCGCGTTCCCGGCGGATATGTTGTTCGCGAGTCGAAAGTGTCAGGGCGTAGGCGCGTTTGCCTTCCTGATCAACGGTTTCCCCGACCAGCCGACCCGGTGTTTGTCGCATATACTTTTGCCGCGTGGCGAAAAACCCGACATAAGGGCCGCCAAAGGAAATTGGAATGCCAAAGCTTTGTCCTTCGCCCACCACGATATCCGCTCCGCGTTCGCCTGGGGGTTTCAGGATTCCCAAAGACAGCGCTTCGGCGATATTGACGATCAAAAGTGGGTCCTGATTCGCCAACTCTTTTCCCAAGTCAGCATACTCTTCGACAACACCAAAAAAATTCGGGTTTTGTATTACCACCGCGCAGGTCTCGTCGTTCAGGTGGTTACGAATGAACTCCTGATCCGTTTGCCCCTGCGCTGTGACAGGAACTTCGATCAATTGGATGTTGGAGCCGCGAATATAAGTTGCCACCACCTGCTGGTATTCAGGATGCACGGCACTGGAAATCAGGATATTTTTTCTACGGTTGATGCGGTTCGCCATCAGCACCGCTTCCGCCAATGATGAAGCACCGTCGTAGACCGAGGCATTGGCAATATCCATTCCCGTGAGTTGGCATATCATGGTTTGGAATTCAAATATCGCCTGCAAAGTGCCCTGGCTCACCTCTGGTTGATACGGCGTGTAGCTGGTGGAAAATTCCCCGCGCAAAATAATATGATCCACCACTGTCGGGATGAAATGACGATAGGCACCGGCACCGAGAAATACCGAAGTCTCCTGCGCTCCGGCATCTTGTTTTTGCATGCGTTTCATGATGCCCGTCAAATCCGCTTCCGAACAACTTTCCGGAATGTCGAGCAATTGGTCTCCGAGCCTTAGGTTTTCCGGGATGCTCTCGAACAGGTCATCAATATTATTGACGCCGATGCTGGCAAGCATTTCCCGAATATCTTGGGTTGTGTGAGGGATATAGCGCATGCAGTGCCTAAGAAAGTGGAGTTCTGGATCTAAGGACCTAATGTCCCGTGCGTTCAATCGATTAAACTAATTTTAATCCCACGCTAGTGGGTTATTCCGATTCCTTTTCACATTGTTCGGAATATTGATCTGGTGTCATGAGCTGGCTGAGTTCATCCTGATTGGAAACTTCGATTTCAACCAACCACCCTTCCTTGAAGGGGTCGCTATTGATCAACTCGGGTGTTGCCTCAAGACTTTTATTGACCGCCACCACGGTGCCGCTGACGGGAGCGTACAAGTCGGACACGGTTTTTACCGATTCCACAACGCCGAAAGTTTCTTCCTTGACTATTTGGGTTCCGACTGGAGGGAGATCCACAAAAACGATATCCCCAAGTTGGTCCTGGGCAAAGGCTGTGATCCCAATAACTCCTTTCTTATCCACTGCTCGAATCCATTCATGCTCTAACGTGTAGAGAAGATCATTTGGGACCTCCATAGTACCTCCCGAAATAAATTATTAATTTATTAAAAATAATTTAAGGAGACCTCTATTAATTCAATATTGTCACTCCCGGCAACTCGCGGAACCTTATTTTATAAGGGCCACTCATGGCCAATAGCAAGAATTTAGAGGTGCTCTTAAGACGTTATTTCCTATTAATTTTTTACGCTACTGGGAACAAAAGGTAATTTAACCACCTCAATCGGAACCATCTTGTCGCGGATTTCGATTTCCAGCAGGGTGCCAACACTAGCATGTTCTCTGGATAGATAGCACAATCCGATACCAACATTCAAGGATGGAGAATAGGTTCCGCTGGTCAACTCCCCGAGATGCTTGCCTTTGCGAAATATCCGGTAATGTGGCCTGGGTACTCCTCGGTCTAAGAGTCGGATGCCAACCAGTTTTTGCTTTAGCCCGGATTCCTTACTTTTCGCCAGGGCATTTTTACCGATAAAATCTTCGTCTTTATTGAGTTTGATGACCCAGCCCAGCCCAGCTTCCAGCGGATTGGAGTCGGCGTTAATATCATTTCCATAGAGAGCGTAGCCCATTTCAAGCCGCAGGGTATCCCGCGCCCCCAATCCAATTAGTTGATTATTAAAGGCTTGGCCCACATCCAGTATTTTCGTTAGAACCGCTTCTGCCTGGTCTGCGGGGCAATATACTTCGAAACCATCTTCTCCTGTATAGCCTGTACGTGAAACCAGACAGTCAATATTGTGGATTTTTGCCATTTTAAAATGGTAGTATTTCAAGTCCTTTAAAGGAGAGTCACAAATCTTCTGGAGAAGTGCTTCTGCCAATTTCCCCTGCACCGCAAGTTGCGCAGTTTTGGCACTGATATTTTCGACCACCACATCGTAATCAGCCACATGATCCAAAATCCATTGGGCGTCCTTGTCGGCATTGGAGGCGTTGACGCAGAGAAAATAGTGATCTTCAGAATAACGATGGACTAACAGATCGTCTACCACGCCGCCGTTGTCGTAACACATTAATGAATAGAGGATGGACCCATCAGATAACTTATCAATATCGTTTGTCAGCAATTTTTGGAGAAATAGCCGCGCGTCTTTCCCTCGAATTTCGACTTCTCCCATATGACTGACATCGAAAACCCCGACTCCTTCGCGAACGCAACAATGTTCCTGTATAATGCCCTTATATTGAATAGGCATTTTCCATCCGGCAAAAGGCACCAATTTGGCCTTGTATTTTTCATGAATGGCCAGGAGTGGAGTCGTCTTTAATGGCGAAGAAGTGGTTTGTGACATTTTCCAGAGGTAGCTTGTTTACTTAGATATAATAATAGAGTCAGAAATGTATAACCAATTTTTCATTATAGTTCAAGAGAGAAAGAAATAGCGGCTATATATTTCGGACTACGTATAATTTTTATGCCACCGCAAAGCTAAAATACCCTAAAAATGAGGGTTTTTATTGTTTTCCCAGAAGTTGCGGCGCAAGTTTTGGTTCTTATTTTAATCCCTTAGGGATATACTCTAGATAGAACCATTCAAACAGGTTATCTCACGACCAAGTCTCATATAAAATAAGGTGTTGTCTGGATAGAATATAGCGAAACTTTAGAGATCTTCTTAAGAAGATGCATCTGATTAAGCTTTTGATTTAATTTTTCTGGATTGGAAATGAACAACGTTTCGACAAAAAAAACATATGATGCAATCCTGGTTGCAGGCCAAGGGGAGTCTAGCTACAAGGTATATCGCCAGCACAAGGCTTTCCTGGAAATAGATGGGAAGTGCATCATCAATTATGTGGTGGAATGCCTGCAACAGGTTGATTCCATAGATGAAATTTATATCGTTGGACTGGAGGACAGACTTCGGCAAACATTGGAAGATGCGAAAATTGACCTGGAATCTCCCAAACGCATTCACATTGTTCCCCAAAGATCCAATCTTTACCTGAATGTCTGGCATACATTTCTGCAAACCATCGGCCAGAAAGAAGACAGCCCAGAGCTTATGCATCCAGAAAATCGGGACCGGGCGGTGCTCATTGTGCCATGCGATTCACCGCTTATCACGCCGACCGAGGTGGAGTATTTTATAACCCATAGTGATGTAGAAAATTATGATCATATTCTTGGATTGACGGCGGAAGAAAACCTGAAGCATTTTTATCCAAAAGATAACAAGCCGGGTATCAAAATGGCCTACCTGCATTTGCAGGAAAAGAGTTTTCGCCTGAACAACCTGCATCTGGTCAAACCAATCCGTATAGAAAATCGTCAATACATACAGCGGATGTACGAGTATCGCTACCAGAGAAATATTAAGAATTTTATCTTGTTCGGCTTGTCATTGATTGGTAAAGACAAGACCCAGCATTACCGGTATTATATTGGCTTACAGTTGGGGCTATTATTTGCCAGTCTGGGATGGAACAAATTGATCGATGTTATTCGCAATTGGACCCCCAAGAGAAGTTTGGAGCGAAGTATATCGACCATCATGAATACCAGATTCATGGCATTAGAGGTTCCTTATCCCGGAGCGGCGCTGGATATTGACAATGATAAGGATTATGAAGTCATGAAGATCCGCTTCAACGAATGGCGGGTTTATTTAGAACAGTTGGTGTCTCCTACCGTATCAGAATCAGAAAATTTGCAATGTGTGAAATTAACCCACGTGACTCGGGGCCAAACCCTGAATCCGGGATTGACCCAGTCATGACTTTTCACGAATAGTGCAAATCCTGTCTGAAACCATCTCCGATTTCTCATAAAATTTGGGTGTGAAACAATTATTTTAATGCCTCTTAAACTCGTTTTGATTTTGTGGGTGACATTGGTAAACAGTCTAAAGGACGTTAATCAGATATAAATTGAATTGAACTATGAAACAACAAAACATCCGAAATTTTTCTATTATTGCCCATATCGATCATGGAAAATCCACCTTGGCAGATAAGTTGATTCTGGCTACGGGCTCCCTTAAGGAACGGGAGATGAAGGATCAAGTTCTCGATAGTATGGATTTAGAACGGGAACGCGGAATCACCATCAAAGCCCAAACCGTTTGTATGCGCTACCAAAAGCCAGGTGGGGAAACCTACACCTTCAATATGATCGATACTCCGGGACATGTGGATTTCACCTACGAAGTGTCCCGCAGTTTAGCGGCTTGCGAAGGCGTGCTTCTTATTGTGGATGCGACCCAGGGCATTCAGGCCCAAACCATCGCCAACCTGAACCTGGCAATGCAACACGATTTGGCCGTCATCCCGGTCATCAACAAGATCGATCTTCCCAGCTCCGATCCGGAAAGTGTGAAACAGCAACTGGAAGATATTTTACAAATCGAAGCCCACGATGCTCTTTTGGTCAGTGCCAAAGAAGGAATTGGCATTGATGAGTTGATGGCGGCCATTGTCGAGAAAATTCCAGCGCCAATGGGGGAAGTTTCTGCTCAACTGAAGGCTTTGTTGTTTGATGCCTGGTACGATTCGTATCGTGGTGTCATGGTATTGGTGCGTGTGAGGCAAGGGAGCCTTAAGGTGGGAGATGAAATTCTTATGTTGGCGGCAGGGGAGAAACATATTGTCGAAGAATTGGGAGTCTTTACACCCGTGCCTGTGAAAAAAGACGTATTGAATGCTGGAGAAGTGGGTTATCTGATTTCAGGAATCAAACAACTCGACCAAACCAAAGTCGGCGATACAATTACCCTTGCGAGTGACCCCTGTATGGAACCGTTGGTGGGATACAAGGAAGTGAAACCGATGGTCTTCAGTGGCTTGTACCCCATCTCAGGCGATCAATACGAGATGTTGCGGGAGGCACTTAATAAGCTGAAACTCAATGATGCCTCCATCACCTTTGAGCCAGAAACCTCCACCGCATTGGGTTATGGTTTTCGCAGTGGATTTCTGGGCCTATTGCACATGGAAATTGTTCGTGAACGTCTGCAAAGAGAATACCGGGTAGATTTGCTGACCACTGCACCAACGGTAGTATATAAAGTAATGACCACGGATGGCAATGTCATCGAAATTGATAACCCGGCTACGCTCACAGAAATAAAAAATATCGATCACCTTGAAGAGCCTTATGTATTGGGGACCATCATTGTTCCGGAAGAATACATCGGTACCATTATGGCCCTGACACGCGAGCGTCGTGGCCAGCAAGTGAAGATGGAGTACATGACTCCGACCACGGTGTTGCTGGGATATGAACTGCCTTTCAATGAGATCGTGCTCGATTTTTACGACCGTCTCAAATCAGTCACCAAGGGTTACGCTTCATTTGATTATGAATTTCTAGATTTTCGGCCCTCGAATCTGGTAAAGTTGGACATTCTTTTGAATGGCGAATTGGTGGACGCGCTTTCATTAATTGTGCACAAGGATAAGGCTTATTTCCTGGGACGCGATCTGGTTAAAAAATTGAAAGAACAGATTCCCCGACAAATGTTTGAAGTGGCGATTCAGGCTTCAATTGGCAGTAAAGTGATTTCGCGCCAGACGATCAAGGCGCTCAGGAAAAATGTATTGGCGAAATGTTATGGAGGCGATGTGACACGTAAACGAAAACTGTTGGAAAAACAGAAAGCTGGAAAAAAACGCATGAAACGAGTGGGCAATGTTGAAGTTCCGCAAGAAGCGTTCCTGGCAGTATTGAGGACCGATGGCAAATAAAAAATCGCAAGCGGCAGAAGCTCCCGCAAAAGCCAAAAGTGTATTCCGCGAATATGCAGAAGCTATCTTCATCGCATTTTTCCTGGCTTTGTTCATTCGCACCTTTATCATTCAAGCCTTCAAAATTCCCTCGGGGTCTATGGAGAAAACCCTGTTGATTGGCGACCACCTGCTGGTCTCCAAGTTCAGTTACGGCGTCCATGTGCCCAATGAAATTCCCTTTTTGAATATTCAATTGTTCAAGGACATCGTTTTCTTTGCCGAAGCTCCAGAGAGACACGACATCATTGTCTTCAAATATCCTCGCGACGAGACCAAGGATTTTATCAAGCGGGTGATCGGTTTGCCGGGAGAAATTCTGCAAGTGAAGGACCAAAAAATATATATCAATAATAAGCTAATCGAGGACCCTCACGCGCGACACACACAGCTACCTGGAACCGGGGTATTTCCCCAGCGTGACAACTATGGTCCCATGGTGATTCCCGATGGTCACGTATTCGTCATGGGAGACAACCGGGAAAACAGCCAGGACAGTCGATTTTGGGGTTTTCTTGATGTCCGCAAGATTCGCGGTAAAGCGCAGATGATTTATTGGTCTTGGGATCGTCTGGCCAGTTGGGTGCGCTTTGACCGCATGGGTAAAACCCTCGAATAATCATCCTATCTAATATTGCTGGCTATGTCCTCACTGTTACAAGAGAAATTAAATCGTTTGCTTGCAGATGCAGAAGGAATCATCTTTGATTTTGATGGCCTGCTTGCGGATTCCGAACCCTATCAATATCGTGCCTATAACGAGGTTTTTGAACGTTATGGCCATAGCCTTGATAAGGATGAATATTGGGTGGAATGGACTTCCAAGGGCAAGGGAATTGCCGGTGAAATCGAACGCCATGATCTGGATTTGGGCGTAGACCCAATTGATCTCCGAAAACAAAAATTTGAAGCCTATTCACGTTTTTGTGAGAGTGGCGAGATTAAATTATTCGCGGATGCCATTAGATTGGTAGAACTGTTGGCAGGCACGAAAAAACTGGCCATCGCTTCGGGGTCCTGGGGCCATGACATTCGGGCGATTCTAAGAAATGCTGATGCCGAGTCGCATTTTCCCACGATTCTTGGCAAAGAAGCCGCAACGAAGGAAAAACCCCATCCTGACATTTTCCTGAACGCCGCTGAAGCCATAAAACTGCCTCCCCAAAAATGTCTGGTACTGGAAGACGCTTTGAAGGGATTGTCAGCCGCAAGTCAGGCGGGCATTCCTTGCATTATTGTTCGCAATCAACTCAATAAGAACATTGATTTTTCTGCCGCCGACCTGTTGGTTCCCAGCCTTGCAGAACTGGTTTCCCTCCTCGCTCATAGCGTGAGAGGCAACCGGGCCACGCCCGGTGGAAACAAATCATAGCTTGTTTGAGCAATAACTCCGTCAAGCCCTTTACTATTCGTAATATTGCGAGTGGGGGCATCCCCACCCCACTAGCGTGGGAGGCCAATGGTCACAGCTTGCTTGAGCAATAACACAGTCAAGCCCTTTACTCTGGGTTCATATTTCCCGCGGACGTCGTCCACCAAGCCTTTTACTTTTCAAACGATATAACCCTGGTCAGATTGAGTATCCTGTACAAGTAAAACCACGTTTTACTAATATTTCCTGTGGACATTGTCCGCATCTATTCAAAGATACCTTAAAATCCATCCAGGCAGAGTGGCATTCTGTCGAGTCAGGACCTATCTTTACAAGTGCACCTTATCCGAAACCTTGAATGGGAGGTTTGGAGCTATGATAAAGAAAATTGGGTTTTTACTTATATCGGTAGTTATAACAGCAATCGTGTTTTTTAACGGCAACAACAAGCAGGCTAACGCGCAAAATTTTCCGCAACGCTCGGGGATTCCTGCAAAACTGGCGGCGGATTATATTCATTCGGTAATCCAGGCAGGTCGCAAAGTTTATTCGGATCATATCGTTGATCGTTTGGGAAAGAAAATCGATCTTAAAGCCACGGAAGACTGGAAGCATGAAGATACTCTCCTGCTACCAGCGCAGTTTTTGTTGACCTCATCCCAGCTGTCCAACCGGCGGGGCGTTGGCATGCGTTATAGTTTGATGAGCCTGTGGGCAATCAATCCTAAAAATGGGCCTGTATCAGCAAATGAAAAATTAGGATTGGAACAGGTGGTCAAAAATCCCGATAAACCATTCACCTGGGTGGTGCAAACCCATGGTGTCTGGTATTTTCAGGCCATCTACCCGGATATTGCGGTCAATGACTCATGTGTCTCCTGCCACAATAATCACATGAAAAGTCCAAAAAAGAATTTTCACAAGGGAGATGTCATGGGGGGAATCATGATCAATTTTCCCTTGGGAGGTTTTGCCCGGAAGGAATCCAAAGAACAATTATTAATCGCTCCCGAAGTGGTCGCGGATTACGTGCACTCGGTTCTTGAGTCGGATCGTACGGTTTACGCAAAATATATTGTCAATCGCCTGACAGAAAAAAAGGTGCTGACAGTTAAGGAAAACTGGATGAAGGAAGACGCCCTCATGCTACCGGCGCAATTTTTGTTGAATGCATCTGCGGTCCGGGAAAAATCACTTCGCGGCCTCGATTTCAAGCTGATCAGTCTCTGGCCGATCAACGATAAAAATGGTCCGGCGAATGCGTTTGAACGGGAGGGACTGGAGTCCATTGTCGTTCACCCGATTCGACCGTATATAGGACAAACTTCAGTGGGGAGAAAAAAGTTTTTTCAAGCGATTTATCCTGATATCGCCGTCACTCCAGCCTGTGTGACTTGTCACAATAATCACCCGAGGAGCTCTAAGAAAGATTTTAAACTGGACGATGTGATGGGAGGAATTGTGGTGACATTACCCCTAAACTAATGGAGGCGGGCCACGCCCGCAGGAAATATTTTACCAGGATATATTGTTTCCAGCACAAAGTACTCAAGCTCTCTATGAGTGAGTGTTTTAAAGGGCGGCACTTGGCTCCCCCTTCTTCGAAGGGGGCTGGGGGGCTTAATCCTCTAGGGGTTTTATAAAAATTTGGTTAATTTAGTTGGGTACGGCGGGTTTTATTGAGTTCAGCGTCATGCTAGCCGTGCCCAGTTAACCGAGGTTTTCTTTAAAGCCTGAAAATAAGTTTTGTATCGGCGGAATGAGGCTGGTTTTTAATTTTTCTGGGACTAAGTTGATTTTATCGACCGGCCAGTTTTCGATGTTGTGGATATCCAGGCCCTGCTCCTTAAACGGACCTTCCAGAGCCTGCTCATAGCCATAGATCAGGGCATTTTCAAATACCATGAGATAAAGTTCCTGGATACGTTTCGGTTCGTGCAGGCCTGCCATAAAACTTTGCATGAGTTCTTCGATGATCGGGTCTGCATGGTCAATGAAATCCGGATCGCAGGCATCTTTCAGTGTCATGTAGATAATGATGATGTCCTGAAGCAGAAATTTTATATCCTTTGAATCCTTTTCCACTGGGCCGAGCTTGTGATCAAAAAATTCCTTGTACTCCTTAATGATCCGAACCAGATCGTAAATCACCGATTCTTCCCAGGTAGCTTGGTTCCAGACAAAAAAAGCACGTAACCAGTTTACTTTTTTGGTCGCGTCTTCCATATGCATGGTGAAGCTGGGTTTGCTTTTACAGCTATAGGGAAGGGTGCCGCCCCACATTTTTAAGTCAAGTTCCAATCCATACTCATTAAAAGCAGAGGTAAAGCCCTGGCTGTAAATGGCAATCAAATGATCCAGATTCTTTTTGTCATCGAGAAGCGTGTTCTGTGGCAAATTGATGATGCAGTACAGACGCCAGATTCGTCGTTTCGCCAGACCGGATTTGTCGGCGATCAGGTAAGTTCCTCCCCAAATTCCTAGGGTGAGGGGGCCATCAATTGAAAGACTTTCGTTCAGTATACGCGAGGAATCTTTTGCAAGGTTCGCGTAAAGCTCATTGAGGTGATACAAGTTGATGAGGTTATCGCTGGAAAATACGGGTCCCGAGGTCAATGATTGGTCCATAATAAATGATTCATTTGAAGTTAATGATTTGAATCCCACCCGCATATTTCCTGCGGACGTTGTCCGCCAAACCTTTTACTCTTGGTCTATCTGCCAGCGGAGGCACCACCGCAAAATCCTTGCCGGAACCCTTGTCTGCTTGCGGCGGGATTGTTCATTACCTGTCAGCAAAAAAAATTCCATCCCCAAAAAAGGGATGGAATTTCATTTAACATGAGAACCTCAAACCGGGATTATTCCCTGCTCGCCCTAAAGTCTGGCTTGGCTCCTGGCAAACAGCTCAGGATCAAAACGAATCCCAATGAGAAATTCTAACCCGGATATTTCGAGGGGATTAGAGTCGGAATTGTTAAACGGTTCCTTTAATGCCAATCCTTTTGAAATCTTCGTCCGTCAACGTTTTACCAGTAGGATCACCGGAACTGGAAGATCCGGATCCGCCACCGGAACTCGTTGCACAGCCAACAAACATCAATAAAACCAGCAATACTAATAATCGAGCTAATGTTTTCATATCAACCTCTTCTAGAATAAATGAATAAACCCTACTGAGAAAATTTACTAATTTGGGGGAAAGTACATTTCTATATTTTAATTTTGTTACAGTCGCCCGGCGCAAACACACGAAACTAAACACCGACTATAAGACATCCACAAAAATCACTTTCGATTTTAAAACAACGCGCATATTATGGATCATATTGGGAATAAAATCAATCGGTCGAAAGCATAAATCCGCATTGGAGGCTTAAATTTAGTAAAACTTTGGATGATTATGGCAATAATATGCCTAATCATCTAAATTCTTGTCTATTGAACTCCTATAAGAGAAATGCTAATTTTGATTGATAAACATATAAAGGGCAGTTTTCACTCGAAATTGTGTAGAGCACTTTCGTTTGTAGTTGGACCGGAAGTAAAGGGCTTTAGTGATGCGAATCGTTCAAGCAAATTATGACCATTTTGTCCCCACGCAAGTGGAAGACTTTAGATTGGTCAGAAAGTTGAATAGTTTTTTGCGTTTCTTGCTGGTTGTTCTTCCCATTTATTTACTTTTTCCGGGAATGCAGACGCGGGTCATCGCGAAAGAGATCCCTTCCTGGGAGACACTGGAGCCGGGCCTCGACCTCGGAACCTTTAAAGCTAATATTCCCTCCAAATATAGCGATTCCCTCATTCGCATTTTACGCATCGATCCCAAGTATTTTGAATTTAAATTGATGAATGCCTCTGCCACCCAGGATAAAATGAAAAAATCTGTCCGCGATTGGGTGGAGCATAATGGACTGGCGGCGGGAATCAATGCCAGCATGTATCAAAAAGACTTCATGACCAGCGTTTCGCTGATGAAAACAGAAAGTCATGTCAACAGCAGTTGGTTTTCCAAAGATAATACGATCCTGGTTTTTGATCCCATTGATAAAAGTCTTCCACCGGTGCAAATTGTTGATCGTGATTGCGACGATTTTTCAAAAATCAGGAAACAATATAAGACCCAGGTGCAAAGCATCCGAATGGTGTCTTGCCATCAAGAAAACGTTTGGCAGAGACAAAATAAAATTTGGAGCACCTCAGCCATTGGTTGGGACGGTTCAGGTAACATCCTTTTTATCCATGTACGTTCACCTTATTCCCCGCATGATTTGATCAATATGTTATTGAAGTTGCCAATTGGTTTGAAACGGGCCATGTATGTTGAAGGTGGCCCGGATGCGCAGATGTTCATTCATTCCAATAAGAAAGAGTATGAATTCATCGGCAGTTATTCATCGGGTTCTCATGAGAGCGATAGAAATCAAATTGGTTGGCCAGTGCCAAATGTGGTGGGCATAAAACGCAAAGCCGTAAAATAAGCTTGCCTCTAAATTCTTGCTATTGGCCACGAGTGGCCCTTATGAAATATGAGTGTTGCCTGGATAGAAAATATTGAATTATATGGAGTCCCCTTAAAAAATTATGCCCAGGCAAAAAGATAAATCATTAAGCTGTCGGCCACGATTCAGAATCATGGCAGGCAATCTCATTGCCTTGGGGCCTGGCAAGGTGGATCTTCTGGAAGCCATCGAAAAAGCAGGATCTATTTCACAGGCCGCAAGATCCATGAAGTTGAGCTATCGCCGCGCATGGGATATGGTGGAAACCATGAACCAGAGTTTCAAAAAACCTTTGGTGAAAAGTGTCACCGGAGGAGCGAGAGGAGGTGGTGCGCAGTTGACCGATTCCGGAAAAGAAATGGTTTTGCTCTTTCGTTCGATGGAAAAACAAGCGGAAGTCGCGGTGAACGGGGATTGGCAAAAAATTCGCAAAGCTTTAAAGGCTCCGAAAAAAATAAAATAATCTCAGTCAACTCTACCGTTCTACGGGCCCTGGCAAGGGCTTTTCGCAGGTGATTTCAAAGCCCAAAAAATGAATATCTAAATCATCTCCGATCTCTAAACTGTAGGCATCCGTTTCATCGTGATATTGATTGAAATCAAAATGCGTAACTTGAAACCCCGTGTCTCGACAGTCTTGGACCAGTGTTTTGCAAAAATCTTTTTCGATCTCCACGAGTGACTCCAAGTATCCTGGAATGAGCTTGTCCTGAAAATTCTGGTTCCGCGATTCATTTAATATCTGATTCTCCAGATCGGTATCTAAAATTCGTAACGATCCCCCAGGTTCCAGAGTTTCCAAGGCCCAGCGTAAAAAGGCTTGCCGCTCGGAACGTTGCAGGTGATGCAAAAATTTGCTGACGGTCAGGCATCCCATCTGCATTTCCTGCGGCAGGTTGTCCGCAAAATCGACCTCCATGATCTCGATATTTTTCTTCCCCACCAGATTATTGAAATGCCTGAGTCCCTGAACAATGAAAGGATCATTATCCGACAGCAGTAGCTTAGGGAAATCCTGCGGCCAATCATAGATCAGGCTGAAGCCGACAAGGCCGGTGGCGATATCCAGAATGGGCCGTTGCGGATTTTCCGGAAAGGCCTCCATCGGATTATCCCAGGGAAAGTTTTGTGTCTGGTAAAGATAGTAGCTGTAGCCTTCACTCAATAAACGTACGATTTCCGCGTCACCGAATAACTCTGGATCATATTTGATGAAATCTGTCAGCTGATTGAAGACACGGTTGATTTCTGCTGGATTGGATGACGATAGATCGACCGATTGATCTCTTTGAAGGTTTATTTTGATATGGTCAAAGTTCAGCATCACCGCAGGCCGTTCGTGCTGGACATAAATCAGATCCGCCAGATCCAGCAAAACTTCCGGGTATACAGACCGGATTAATAGATTTAAATGCAGTTGATCCTTTTCCCCTTGTGGAGAATCCTCGAAACCTATTTGTTGACTCAGATAGTCAAATAATTTCTTGACTCGTTCAACCAGCTCTGGTGACGAAGAATGCTCCAGGCCAAGATAGCCTTGGCCTGATTGAGTCAACAACGGCAGTCGGTTGGGTGATTTCGTCAGGCTTGAAGATGGAGTATGATTCATAGAAGAGTGCTGGGTTTATAGATAGATTGAATGTTCTGCGCAAGTAAAACCATCCACCCGCGTGGGAGGCCGGACGCTGGCTAAAGCCAGGTCTTTTACCTCTTGCTTCATTTGCCAGCGGAGGCATCTCCGCCTAGGGCCAATCCCAACACGCACGTCCCAAAAGGTAAGAACAAAAGATCATGAAAGGAATAATATATTCCACACCGGCCAGGGCATCGCCTAATGTTACCAGGTAAATGGAGCTTAGTGACCGGGCACCGAACAGGAGTGCTAATACCTGGGTCAACCGCTTTTTCTCACGCGATACCAATAACGCGAGAGTTCCTATGAGTCCCAGATAAATCGCGACAAAGAGGAGTGAATATAAATCCAATTTGACCTGTGGCATAAAGACGAAAATCCACACGGGATAAAGGCCATTGATGGCCAAAAACCCTTTGGTGGCCAAGGCGTATTTTTTTGATTGGTTTACCGCTTGCGGGCTGGAAACCAGGTTCTCTTCATTCATAGACTTTAGATAATATTTTGGCTCGTGCCACTGCTTGCAGTTTCAACCTTGTTGTGATAGTTTTCGACACTCAACCAGAATTGCCATCCATTTAAATCTGTGGACATTTAACATATAAATTGACCATGCTTCCAGTCGCAGAGCAATTAAAGATCATTCGTCGGGGTGCCGCCGAAATCATTGACGAAAAAGAACTGACTGTCATGCTTGAGAAGTCCATTAAATCAGGCCGACCGCTTAGAGTCAAGGCAGGCTTCGATCCCACGGCACCGGACCTGCATCTCGGGCATACCGTATTGCTTCATAAAATGCGGCAATTTCAGGAACTCGGGCATGAAGCCATTTTTTTAGTGGGAGATTTCACCGGCATGATCGGTGATCCTACAGGAAAATCAGAGACCCGCAAAAGCCTGACTCCCGAAGAGGTCAAGGAAAACGCCAAAACCTATTTACAACAGGTCTATCTGATTCTGGACAAGGAAAAAACCACTGTGGCATATAACAGCAAGTGGATGAATGCGATGACCTCTGTGGATATGATCCAACTGGCGGGGCGCTATACCGTTGCAAGAATGCTGGAACGGGATGATTTCCAAAAGCGTATGAGCAACAATCTTCCCGTATCCATTCACGAACTGCTCTATCCCTTGATTCAGGGTTATGATTCCGTGGCTCTCAAAGCGGATATTGAATTGGGAGGCACAGACCAGAAATTTAATCTGTTGGTGGGCCGTGATTTGCAAAGGGTTTATGGTCAGGCACCCCAGAATATCGTGACCATGCCTCTTCTGGAAGGCACCGACGGGGTGCAGAAGATGAGCAAAAGTCTTGGCAACAGTATTGGTTTGTTTGATCCCCCAAACGAAATGTTTGGCAAAATCATGTCGATCAGCGACGATCTCATGTGGCGTTATTTTGAGCTATTGAGCGATATCCAAGATACGGAATTGGCAAATCTCAAACAACAGGCGCAATCAGGAGAGTTGAATCCCAGGGATGCTAAGGTTCGGTTGGCGAAGGAATTGATCACCCGTTATCATTCAGCAGATGCTGCGGAAAAGGCGGCGGATGAATTCAAGAATGTTTTTAAAAATAAAAACCTTCCTGAAAATATTCCCGAAATCAAAAGCTGGGGACCGGAGCCTCGTTGGATCTGTAAAGTGTTGGCGGAAAATAAGGTGGTAGAAAGTACGTCCGCCGCCCGCAGGTTGGTGCAACAGGGAGCGGTTTCGGTGGATGGCGAAAAAATTTCTGATCCAAATCTGGAACTTGAGGGTAATCGGGAATATATGCTCAAGGCAGGTAAGAAAAAGTTCTTAAAAATCCTCGAGTCCTAGTTCCGCGGGAATCAATCCTGGCTTATTACGTAGTAACTCCATCAAGCTGTTCCTCAACAAATCACACACCAGTTAGTCGGATTGAACTTGTGCAGTCAAACGAAAAATCCTCCCCGCTTAGCTTGCAAGCGAGGAGGATTTTAGATACTGGCTATTGTGGCAGGTTTTAAAACTGGTCTTTTTCTTCTATGGCGATCATGAAGTGAGCGCGACGATTTTGATACCGGCAGGCTTCTACCGCTTCGAGGCAGAATGGTTGTTCCTCACCAAAACTGATGACATACATCCTGTCTTCTTCGACGCCGAGGGAGACCAGATAATTTTTGATCGAACTGGTTCGGCGCGCGCCGAGAGCCAAATTGTAGTTGTTCGTTCCACGGTCATCCGTGTGGCCCTGGATCTGCACTTTGACCTCCGGGTTTTCTTTAAGGTAATCAGCATTGTTTCTCAGGATTTTTTTCGATGCATCATCCAGGTCATACTGGTCGAAAGTAAAATGGATATCGGTCAAATGTTTTGTCGGGCGGAAAGTGAGCATTTTTGAACCCTTACCATCGTCTTCCTGACCAGCCCAACCAAATGGGGAATTGTCTTCGTCCAGAATTTCTGCTTCTGGAAAGCCCCTGTTGGCATCAGCGGATCGATCAGCCCGGTCCTGAACGCTTTCTTCGCCAAGCAATCTTGCTTTTTCAGAATCGGATATGCCGTAATTGGGAGCGCCGTGTAGCTTCTTCATTTTTGCCAGTAGGACAGGCACTTCCCTTGGTTTGTACTTGATTTCATTTCCAGGTCGCAACTGATTAAAACTTTTCACCACAATAACCGTTGCGGTCTCACTCTCCACTTTTACGACCTGAAGTTCGCCGACCAAATGTCGCATCATAGGAATCTTGCGATCCCGGAATTGCGGCCACTTGGCTTTTATCGTATGGGTGGGGGTCGTGAATATTTCGAAAAAATCGCCGGGAACAACGTTGTCATTCTTACCCATGTCAATGTAAGCGATATCACCGTATCCAGCGGCATCTTTTTCATTTTTAAAGGCTAACAGGTATCCCTCCTTAGTGGGAAAAGATTGCGTTTCATTTCTGGTGTCCGGGTACTCTGGATCATGATAGGATGCCAGTACATCGCCTGGCTTGACTTCCCAGTAAGATTCTTTAACAATCGCTTTGGAATGTTTTTCGCCAACCTCGACAATTTGAATGAGGCCAATGACTTCAACGATATTCCCCATGATTACTCCGAGGGGAGTGTCGAGATCGTTATGGGCTTCTGCTGGTCGTCGTTCGATAAAGGGGATTTTTTCTCTTTCACCGCTCATGTAAACCGGATGCCTGATAAGCCGCTTCTTGGAAAGGACGGTAAAAAGGTCGCCCACTTCTAGTTTCACGTCTCTAAAACTTACATAAATGTAATCCCCTACGGTCGAACCTTCACGATTTTCTATGTTGTCGATGACGATGGATTCGTATTCTGAATACGCTCGAATAGATCCGATTTGCTTGAGTTTTTTAAGATTGACCTGAGGACTTCCCTTCCATCCATGAGGTTTATTTTTATCAAGATTGTATCCAGCACGCCGATCGTTAATAGTGAATTCAGAAAACTTAGACAGTTCACTGGCCTCGGAAGGAAAGGGTTTTTCTAAAGGAAAGGCCGAAAATTTACTAGAATCTTCTGCTAACGATTTTCCCGTCCAGATGATTTGTAAAGCAACCGCGAATAAAAAAATGAACCCAAAATGAATCAATAAATTAAAGTCGATTCGGCTGTGGGCTGTCGGCTGGTATTTGTTGGTTGTGGATGAAGGGTCAAACACGGTCATATTTTCTCCCGATAATAACTATTTATTCAATTTGAATATTTTACAACAAAATGTACTACTTTGACAATAAATTTGTATAAACTTCATATAAGTATGTTATGGATACATAATATTTGCCAAAACCTTAAATGCCGGGGGAAACATCCCTGAAAGATTCCAAGAGATTGTATTTATGGTACCAATAGGATTTCTCTCTTGACATCGATGAGGTCCGATGAAATAATCCAAGGAAATTCCAATGGTTTCAGATTGTATAAATTCTTATAACTAATGGTTTTTCAATGGGAAATGCTTGTTTTCTCATTTAAAGGCACCGCTGATTATTTGTGGTTCCCCCTAATTTTGCTTATAAAAATGCAGCGTTGCGACGACTCAGTCCTGATTATTGAGGTTGAGTTGAAAACAAATGCATAAAAATTTGAAACTTTGAAGTCACTTTAAAAAATATACATTAGGTCAAAAGAGGTTTAGATCATGAAAAGAACATATCAACCAAGTAATGTTAAAAGAAAACGGACGCATGGCTTCCGAAAAAGGCTATCCACTGTTGGAGGCCGTAATGTATTGGCCCGTCGTCGACAGAAAGGCAGGAAACGGCTTGCAGTTTGATGGATGACCGATTGCAGGCTGAGTAAAAATGAACGGTTGTTGAAGCGTTGCGAATTTGAAAAAGTTCTCTCCAGGGGGCAAAAAAGAAGGGTAGACCGCAGTTTTATCCTTTATACCCT
>PVMS01059503.1_pt1 | contig 19753 bp, 18 predicted proteins | sample 1853461 | NCBI WGS metagenome assembly PVMS01 (sample SAMN08582032, study PRJNA380276) | Marine sediment metagenome, whole genome shotgun sequencing project. | isolation source: ocean sediment barecode stripped | collected 2017 | reverse complement strand
CATAAAACAGGTGGCGGTTCAACCCGCAACGGTCGAGATAGTAATTCCAAGAGATTAGGCGTTAAGAAATTTGGCGGCGAAAAAGTACGTTCCGGAAATATTCTGGTTCGCCAGCGCGGCACCAAGATCCATCCAGGTGAGAATGTAGGACGTGGTGGTGATGATACCCTGTTTGCAACTGCAGACGGGTATGTTACATTCCAGAATTTCCGCGGTGGTAAAAAACGCGTCAACGTATTACCTGTGAGACAATAAGGATTGTTATCATGAAAGAAGCAATACACCCAACATATTACCCCGAAGCCACGATGACCTGTGCCTGCGGAAACACCTGGAAAACAGGATCAACCCAGGAGTCTGTCAGGACTGATGTATGCTCTGCCTGCCATCCATTTTTCACTGGAGAACAGCGCATAGTTGATACTGAAGGTCAGGTCGATCGCTTCTATAAGAAGTTAAAGGTTCATGAAGATTACCAGAAAGAGAAAGAAAGCCGGGAAACTCAAAAGGCAAATGCTGATGTTTCAGTAGAAAGCCTTGAACTTGGCACTCGTGTGACCAACTCTTTGGTTGAAGCCAAAATTATCACTGTTCAGGATCTGCTCAATCTGCTGGAAAACGGAGACAAGGCTCTTCTGGATATCAAAGGATTTGGCCGCAAATCCCTGATTGATTTGAAGAAAGCTTTACGAGCTGGAGGATTTGAAATCCCTGAAGCCGCTGAAGAGATCACAGTTTAAGGTCAAGATAAAGAACTTTTGATAAAATACAGGCAGAGCTTATCTGCCTGTTATTATTTAACTGATTGATTCACAAAAAAATAAGGAAGGAAAAAAATGAAACATCATCGTGGAAGGTTGGAAGTTATTACTGGTCCGATGTTTTGCGGAAAGACAGATGAGATGCTGCGCAGACTGCGCCGGGCAATTATCGCTAAACAAAAGATCCAGGTATTTAAACCCGGGTTTGATGTCAGGTACAGCAGTGAAAAAGTTACTTCCCATGCCGGCAATGAATATGATGCCTTTCCAGTTGAGAACATATCTGAAATTCCTACCCTTATGCTCGATGACGTGACTTTAGTTGCAATAGATGAAGCTCAATTCTTTGGTGAGGAGATCATTCCAGTTGTACAGGATTTGGTGGACAAGGGTACCCGGGTTATTGTTGGAGGTTTGGACATGGACTTCAGGGGATTGCCCTTTGGGCAGATGCCCATGCTTTTAGCTCAGGCGGAGGTCGTGGATAAGCTGCAAGCTATCTGCATGGTTTGTGGTGAAGAAGCCACCAGAACCCAGCGCCTGGTAGATGGTGAGCCAGCCTACTTCGATGATCCCATCATCATTGTTGGCGCATCCGAGATGTATGAAGCCCGATGTCGAATCCATCATCAGGTTCCCAAAGGAAAGAAGGGATTATGATGCGATCATACGAAAAATTTCTGAGTGAGGTATTGATTCCTGAACAGGAACTTCAGGATAAAATCAAAGAATTGGGTGATCAGATCAGCCAGGATTATCAAGGTCAGGATTTACATCTGGTCTGCATTTTGCGCGGTGGAGTTTTATTCCTGACTGATCTAATGCGGGCAATCACTGTACCCCATTCCATTGACTTTATGGCCATCTCGTCCTATGGGATTGGGGAGCGAGAATCCTCCGGTCAGGTGCGCTTGACCATGGATTTGAGGGATAATATCCAGGGTCGCAACGTAATACTGGTAGAGGATATTGTTGACAGTGGTCATACCCTGTCCTCTGTGATGGGACTGCTGGCCACCCGCAAACCAGCCTCTCTGAAAGTTTGTACCTTATTGGATAAAGCAGAAAGACGGGAAACAGATGTCCCTCTAGACTATGTTGGTTTTGTGATTCCCAATAAATATGTTTTTGGATATGGACTGGATCTGGATGAATTATACAGGGAGCTTCCCTTTATCGGGGTTGTGGATGAGGATAAATATACTCCTCCTCCACATTAGCTGAGCTGAATTTATTGATCTTAAAAAGGGGGTGTTTGACTTCTGAGGAGAGAAAAGCCCTGAAATTAAGATACAGGGATTACTTTATCCCCGGGAAAGGTTGGGAAATCACTCAATTGGTCCAGGGGTACAATCATGATTCAAAAAACAACTTTTCCAGCGATTTATTATCAAGTCGTGGAGGTGATTAAATCTTCCGGCGGATTCCTGGTTGGTGGAGCCGTGCGAGACTTGTTGCTCTCCAATCCTATCCGGGATCTTGATTTTGCGCTGCCGGGAGATACCATCAAGATAGCCCGGAAAGTTGCTGATCAGCTGGAAGGTGATTTTTTTACCCTTGATCAGGAAAGACAAACTGCCCGGGTGATATTAACTGACGAGACAGGGCAGAGATTTAATGTTGATTTTACGCTTTTTCAGGGGGGATCCATTGAAGAGGATCTTAAAGCCCGGGATTTTACTATCACTTCGATGGGAATGGACATTCTCCAGGAGGATAAGATCATTGATCCTTTCCGGGGAGCCCAGGATCTCAAAGATGGCGTGATTCGGTCTACTACAACCGGTGCTCTCCATGATGACCCGCTGCGCTGTCTCAGGGCTGTCAGATTGGCTGCTCAGTTCCAGCTTAGAATTCTTCCAGAGACCCGGGAACAAATCCGACAGCATCAACATTTACTGGGGGGTGTGTCACCGGAAAGAATCCGGGATGAACTATTCCGAATTCTGGCTGGCCCCCACCAGACAGCTGCGTTGACCTCCCTAAATCAGTTGGGAACCTACTCGTTAATCTTGCCATCTGAGTTAACCACCAAACAGGGACGTACCATCCGGGGGCTGGAAACATTCTGGACGCTGCTAACCAATAAACATGATCAGGACAGCGCTGCCAATTTGTCGCTGGGTATATTTGTTAATCGCTTGGGCAGGTACCGGGCAGAAATCCAAAAACACCTGGACCAGGAACCAGTTCCAGGGCGCTCGATCTATCAATTGTCATTTTTGGCTCCCCTTTTATATTCAGATCGGGGTGATGAACAGAAACACATCAAATATCCGGGAGTTCCACTCAGCAACCAGGAAAATGACCGATTACTCAAATCTTTCAAGGCAGCAAATGAATTTCTGTCACTTTTGACTGTTGGGGGAGAACTACCTCCACTTTCTGTGTACAGGTATTTCCGGAGTTACGGCCCTGGTGGAGTTGAAGGAATTTTCCTCGGGATGGCTGATTTGATCGGGGAGATTGGTTATATTAAAGATGATGAATGGCTGAGTGCGGTGGATACAGCCCGGACTTTATTGGAAGGTTGGTGGGATAAAAGAGACCAAATGGTAGATCCGCCACCATTGCTCAACGGCCATGATCTGCAGGGCGAATTGAATATTGAACCAGGCCCCCGGGTGGGTCAGTTGTTGGAGGAATTAAGGGAAGCACAGGTCAGCGTTGGATTAGATTCCCGCGAAAAAGCCCTGGATTTTATTCGCCAGACAATATCACGAGAGGGTAGGTCTTGATATGAGTGGACCGCCTGGAAACCTTTTATTTGCGGACCTGTACAAATTATTTTCGGAACCTCTCACAGGGGTTGATTGTGGAGAAAAATGCGGACCATATAACGATTATGGAGTTCCTGTCTGTTGTGATATCCAACTCCTGGTTCCAGCAGCATATGATGAAGAATGGACATATCTGAGTAAATCAACCGATTTGTGGCATCCCTGGCAGGGCGATCAGGAAGCAGACCCCGAGGATCTCCAAAAGAATCTTCAAAGTGGGCAGGTTTTGCTTGAATGCCTCGGGTATCAGCGCTGCCAACGTCCCTACCGATCCATAACCTGCCGGGCTTTTCCCTTCTACCCTTATCTGAGCAGCCGCGGTGAATTTTTGGGTCTGGCATATTACCGGGATTTTCGGGATCAATGCTGGATAATTAGCAACCTCAATCTTGTCAGTCAGGATTATATAATTGAGTTTCAGGGCGCCTATCAGAGGTTATTCGAGTTTTTTCCGGAAACCCGAAGGGGTTATATTGAGTTCTCTGCTTATATGAGGGAACAAACTTCCAGCGCTGGCGAAGATCTTGTTTTATTGGGATTTTCAGATTTGTTCTACTTTGTGCATCCCTCCACGGAGAAAGTTTCTGAGATCAACGTTGATGAACTGGATTCATTTGGTCCTTTTAAAATCGCCAAAGGACTGGTGTTTCCTGATGAAATGAGGGATTTAACAACTGGAAAGCATGGTGGATAATTTGGAAAACATGACCAGTGAGTTTTCACTGCCTGAGGAATATCAAATACCCCGGGTGGTAATAAAAAACCGAAAAAATCCCCTCCGCTGGCTGACGGCTCATTTTTGGCAGTATTGGTATCTGGGATTATCCATGCTCATCGGAGCAATTGGTAACGCTTCCCTGGCATCTGTGGTTCCCATAATGATTGGCCTGGCATTGAATAACCTGTTGGAATCACCACCGAAGACGGACTTCCTGCTGCGTTATGCGTTAATCATTATTGTGACCCAATTTATCCGGGGAATTCTCCAGCTGGGAAGGAATTTCAGTGCAGAGCTGCTGGGGCAGCGCATGGAACGAGATATCAGGCATGAATTCTATACCAGCCTGCTGGGAAAAAGTATGACTTACCACAGCCTTCTACCTGTTGGTGATGTCATGGCCAGGGCCACCAATGATGTCCGGGAAATCAACTTCATGTTCAGTCCCGGATTGAACCTGGTAGTTGGATCGGCTAATTTCATTTTTATGCCGATCATATTTGCAGCCCAGTATCATCCCTCCTTGATCGCTGCTCCCTTGATTTTCCTGTTTTTATATATTCTGGCATTATGGCAGTATCTTTATGAACTTCAGCCTATCACGGACGCGGTCCGAAAAGCTTTTGGGACCTTAAATTCGCGTTTGGCGGAAGCCGTTGATGGAATTGAGACGGTTAAAGGTATGGCGGAAGAAGCCAGTGAGGTGAAGTTATTTGCGGGAAATGCCCGCAAATTTCGTGATAAGGAAATTCGCCAGGGTGATGTGGAAGCTCGTTTTTTGCCGCTGCTGATCATGGGGATAGTTCAGGCAGGGGGTTTGTTCCACGCCATTTTCCTTTACCAGCAGGGATTGATCGAGATCGGGGATATTGCCGCTTACTTCGGTTTGCTGGGTTTGCTCGGTTTTCCAACATTTGTGTCATTATTTGCATATTCCCATGTGTCCCTGGGTGTGGCTGGAGCCCGGCGGATCCTGGAATTAATTAATCGGGAAACTGAACTGGATCAAAACCAGGGGGGATATCAGGGAGAAATGAGTGGAAAGATCCAGTTCGAAGGTGTTTCTTATACCTATAACGATGTGGAAGAATCTCTCAAAGGGATCAACTTCTCCATTCAGCCTGGTCAAACCGTTGCTTTGGTTGGACAGACTGGTTCCGGGAAAACCACCCTGGCGAAATTAATAAACCGGACTTTTGATGTATCCATGGGGTCTATTCTCCTGGATGATCTTGATGTGAGAGATTGGAATCTGGCAGTACTCCGCAAACAAATATCTATCATCGAACAGGATATTTTCCTGTTCTCAGATTCTATTGCCGACAATATTGCTTTTGGAAAACCGGGAGCATCCCAATCAGAAATTGAGGCTGCAGCAAAATCCGCCCAGGCTCATGAGTTTATTATTTCATTCAAGAATGGTTACCAAACCATTCTTGGTGAACGGGGGGTGACTCTATCAGGCGGCCAACGTCAGCGCCTTGCCCTGGCAAGGGCTTTTCTGACCGATCCAAAGATCCTGATCCTGGATGATTCCACCAGTTCGATTGATAGCGCCACTGAAGATGAGATTCAAAAAGCGATTTTCGAAGCAGCCAAAGGCAGAACGACCCTGATCATCACTCATCGTTTATCCCAGATCCGTTGGGCTGATTTCATCCTTGTGATCCGCCAGGGTGAAATTATCGCCAGTGGAACTCATGATGAGTTGATTAAAGGATCAGAAGCGTACAGCCAATTATTCAGGGATTGATTTTGATCGAGATGAGGATTTCCTAAATGGGATTTTTTTCAAATTTAGATACCGAAGCTTATGATCGGGAATACAGCGACAGAGAACTGCTTAAGCGCATCATTCAGTATTTGTCACCCCATCAGGGTAAGCTGGTCTGGATATCGTTACTCCTGGTCATTATAGGAGCTTCCAGTGCATCCTTGCCGCTGGTTGTATCCAACAGCATTGACCTGTTAACCACCAAGCAAGATGACAAGATGATCACCGTTTTGGTTGGGCTGGTTTTGTTGGCCGCTCTGGTCAATTGGGGGGGGCAACTGGATTAGAAGGAGGATGACTGTCAGAGTGGTGGCTGATGTTGTTATGACTCTCAGAACAGATGCCTTTGAGTCATCTGCCAATCATGATCTGTCTTTTTATGATAAATTTTCATCCGGGAAAGTTGTCTCCCGGATCACATCTGATACCCGGGAGTTCGGAAAACTGATCATTCTAATAGCAGACCTGGGCGCCCAGATGATCCAGGCACTCATTCTGGGCGTGGTTTTAGCCAGACTGGAACTTCGTTTGTTCTTATATATTCTGGCGTTCCTGCCATTCCTATTTTTCCTCGCCAGGGGTTTCAGGAAAATTGCCCGAACGGTCACCCGTGATGGTATGCGAGCGATGGCAAAAGTGAATGCAACTATCAAAGAAACAGTCAGCGGTATCGCGGTGGCTAAAAATTTCCGCCAGGAATCCGAAATTTTCGCAGATTTTAATGAAGCCAATATTGAGTCCTATGGCATAAACGTCCGGAGAGGATTTGTGTTGTCTATCGTTTTCCCTGTCCTGAACGCGATCGGTGGAGTGGGATCTGCCATGATGGTCTATTTTGGTGGCATGAATGCAGCCCAGGGAGTGGTCACGATTGGCTCCTGGTATCTATTTATTGTCAGCCTGGACCGGTTCTTTTTCCCGGTCCTAAACCTGGCATCATTCTGGGCCCAGGTCCAGGTAGGTCTGGCAGCGGCAGAGCGCGTTTATGCTCTCATTGACGCTGAACCAGCAGTTATACAGACGGGGAATGTCCATCCGGGCAGGTTATCAGGGAAAGTCAGCCTTGAAGGATTGAATTTTCAATATAAGGATGACGAATGGATTTTCAAGGATTTTGACCTGGCAATCAAACCCGGGGAAAGTGTCGCCCTGGTGGGACATACCGGCGCCGGAAAATCATCCATCGCGAAATTGATTGCCAGATTTTACGAATTCCAATCAGGAAAGATCTTGATTGATGATCACGACATCCGGGACCTGGATCTGGTCAGTTATCGCAAGCAGTTGGGCATGATCTCCCAGATACCCTTTTTGTTCTCTGGAACTGTGGCTGATAATATCCGTTATGCTTGCCAGGACTGTACTACAGAGGAGATGACCAGCCTTGCCAGAAAAATTGGGAAAGGGGAGTGGTTGGAAACCCTGCCGGATGGACTGCATACTGAGGTTGGAGAAAGGGGTGGACAACTTTCCATGGGTCAGCGCCAGCTGGTTGCCCTGCTGCGGGTGTTGATCCAGAATCCAGCAATTTTCATTCTTGATGAAGCCACCGCCAGTATCGACCCATTTACAGAACGGCAGATCCAACAGGCTCTGGATCTGATCCTGCAGGACAGCACCAGCATCCTGATCGCTCATCGACTCTCAACAGTAAAATCAGCGGACAGGATCGTTGTTTTGGACGAAGGCAGGATCATTGAAGAGGGAAACCATGAGTCCCTGCTTGAAAAAGGCGGTTATTATTCTGTTTTGTACAATACCTATTTCAGGCATCAAAGTCTGGATTATGTTGAGGAAAGCGGAAAGTTAGTGAATAATTGAAAATTACAAATATAAAATTGGTTATTGATTCCTTAATGAATTAATCCCCAAAAACTAAACAAAAAACGCCTCGTGACCTAATAAACAGGAGGCGTTCTTCATTGAGGTGATGTCTTCCTGGGAACGAGCAGAAAGATTTTGCAAGTATGATATTGGATTTCCAATTTTCAATCTTCAATTGATTTCAGATCATAAATTTGCCGTCTTTGTAGAGTAATTCTCCATCCACATGAATTTCACTGTCCTCGCGGACATCACAGATCATGTCCCAGTGGATGCTGGATTCATTTTTACTGCCTGTTTCCGGATAACCTGCACCGACAGCCATGTGGAAAGATCCGCCGATCTTTTCATCATAGAGAATGCTCTTGGTGAATTTCTGGATCCCATAGTTGGTTCCAATAGCGAATTCACCCAGGTAGCGGGCGCCTTCATCGGTGTCCAGCATGGCCAACAGGAATTCTTCATTTTTATCTGCGGTAGCATTAACAACTTTGCCATCCTTGAACTCAAGGCGGATTCCGGTGACTCTTTACCTTTTTCAATAGCAGGATAGGTATACTTGACCCATCCGTTGGCAGAGTCTTCCACCGGTCCGGTGAAAACTTCACCGCTGGGCATGTTATTTGAACCGTCAGAATTGATAAAGGTCCGGCCTTCAACTGAAAGGCTAAGATCTACATTCGGGCTTTTGAGGACTACTTCTTTTTTGCCATTCAGCCAATCAACCACTTTTTGCTGCTCATCATGGATCCGAAGCCATTCTGCCACAGGATCATTCTTATCACAATAAGTGGCGCTGTAAACAAAATCTTCGTATTCCCTCAAGCTCATATCCGCGTCCTGGGCATAAGCCGGGCAGGGAAAATTGGTGAGAACCCATTTCAAATCTCCCGCAGCTGCTCGTTCCAAATAGGTTTTCATTAAAACCTGGCGGGACTGGGCTTGCAGCTGAAGTTTCTTGGGATCGATCCCAGACATATTCCGGGTATTATCAAAAGCTCGCAGGGATATCAATACATCTATTTCCTCATAGAGCAATTTCATAGTTGGTGCTATCCAGCTGATCTGATCGTCATTGGCATATTTGAGTGAATACTCGGTGATATCGTCTGAACCCATCAGGACCTGGGGACGTCCGCCAGCTTCCAGGACTGCCCGGAGCACTTCACTGATCAATGGTTCGGCAACCATGTGGCCGTTGATCAGCACCCATTCTTCAGGCTGGACCTTAACTGAATAATTGACAAGCAAGTCGGCGAGTTTTTTCAAGCGTGCATCTGACATATTGGGTTCCTTGTGTGTTTGTGAAATTATTTACTAATGCTAATCTTATCATACCGATAGGTAACTTCAAGCCATTCCTCAAGGCTGAGGGTTTCAGCTCTGCGTTGGGGATCAACTGAGGCAGCAGACAATAAATCTGCAGCCTTTGCTGGTGCCCACCCCAGGCCTTTTGAGAGGGAATTTCGCAGGGTTTTGCGTTTATGCAGGAAACCGGCTTTGATGACCGTGAAAAAGTGATTTCGGAGTGATCCGATCAATAATGGTTCCGGATAGAGGTTGATTTTTATTACCGCGGAATCTACTTTGGGAGCAGGATAAAAGGCTCCGGCGGGTACTCGCATTTCCAGGCTGGGATCGCCATACATCAAAACGCTGAGAGCTAAAAGGCTTAATCTGCCGGTCCGGGCGCAGACCCGTTGAGCGACTTCATATTGGATGGTGAGGATAATTTGTTTCGGTTTGTGCTCAGTTTCTAGTAAATTCCGGATGATGCGCGATGTGATATAGTAGGGAATGTTGGCGACTACAAGGTAATCATTTTCCTGGAGAATATCGCCGGGATCCAACTGGAGAATATCACCCTGGATAATTTGCACATTACTGAAATGTAATAAGGCTTCTTTCAGGGGCGGAATCAATCTGTTATCCAGCTCAACGGCGATGACCTGTCTGGCAGACCCGGCCAATTGAGCGGTAAGATGTCCAAGGCCGGCGCCGATTTCCAGCACAAGATCCTGTTCAGTCACCCCAGCAATGGAACAGATCTTTTCCAGGATAGTTGGATCAATCAGGAAGTTTTGACCGAGGTTTTTATCTGGCCTTAAGCCATATTTTTTAAGGATGGCGGAAACCGAAAGTCGCTCTGGAGAGTCATTCATCTGCAGGGATTATATCAATATTATATTGTGGAGGACACGGTTTCCTTCAAGGAAACCGTGTCCTAGAAGAAATATTAATGCCTCAAAATTACCCCCCACCGATTTTCAGCACAGAACCAGGTTCCTGGGCTCATTCAACGATCCTTGAAAGGCTGCCGGAAATAGCCCAGCGAGTGATTGATGAAAACCAATATCCCTCTGAGATCATTGAGAATATCACCCGGCTCCAGGACGAGATCAAAAACGGTAGAATCCGACATTTGCTGGACGATGGTGGATCCGACCTGGCGGCCTGGCAAGTTTATACCAAACCTTTCCTGGGTAAGAACTGGTTGGTAGTTCCCTGGTTATTTGCGGAACACTACTTTTACCGCAGATTAATGGAAGCGGTGGGATATTTTTCCTCCCGGGTTGATCCTTTTGGATACCAAAAAGAACAGGGTTTGATTAATACGGATAGGGATATCAGGATTTATGCGGAACTTTTAACTGGGTGGATTGAAGGTGTAGGAAATCTGGACCGGGTCCTGCGTGGCAGCCTGTATTATTCCCTGTGGGGCAACCAGGCGGACTTGAGCTTATGGCCGGCCGGCGCCGGGGAGAATCCCAAACATACCTCGCAGAAAATCCTTAAAGAACACTTGCTGGCAGATCACAGCAAACAGATCATTAAAACATTGACCAAGTCAAAAGAACATCCCCGCCAGGTGGATATCATGCTGGACAATGCCGGATTTGAGCTGGTTAGCGATCTGGGATTGGCGGATGTTTTGTTGGTTTATGATATAACCTCAACGATCATTCTGCACTTGAAAGCCCACCCAACATATGTTTCTGATGTGATCCAGGAGGATATTCAGAATACCGTCGATTACCTTAAATCCTCGACATCAAACGATGTCTCATCTCTTGGAAAGCGTTTAGAAGGATACCTGGAAGAGAAAAAGATCCTTCTCAAGACTGCTTATTTTTGGAATTCTCCTCTGGCGATGTGGGAATTGCCGGCCCCTTTGAAAGCAGGATTATTAGATTCAACTTTGCTGATCAGTAAAGGTGATGCCAATTATCGGCGTTTGCTGGGAGACAGAGAGTGGGATTTCACCCTGCCGTTCCATCAGGTGATTGACTATTTGCCTGCTCCCCTGGCAGCTTTGAGAACATTAAAAGCTGAATTGGCGGTTGGTTTGGATTTAGATCAGATCCAGCATGTTTATAATCAGGATCCGAATTGGCTGGTGGATGGGAAATGGGGCGTGCTGCATTATGCGCCGGCGAAGAGCAGTAAATAGTAAGTCGTGAGTAGTATCCAGCAAGCCGTATTCAATATTTTTGCGTTCTAGGAGATTGCCGCCCCTTCGACTGACACTTCGTGTCGCTCAGTGTCGCAATGACAGTGTTTTCCCCGGTCTTCCGTCCCCGGTCGGAAGCGAAGCTTCCTCCGGTCCTGAGCGGACATCGAGCGTAACCGAGATGGGAGACGAAGGGCTGTCATCTTTTAATACAAAATATACATGATGTCTTCTGGGGGTGGAGCAGGCGCCAAAAAGTAAACTGTCACATTCTCACTCCAGGGCACATACTGGTCTTTTTTGTAGCCCAGATCTACCCAGTTTACACTCCAGGGAACACCCCCGCCCACGTCTTCAATTCTTCCAAATCCATATCCTGGAATATAAACCAGAGCGAATTTCATGTACCGATACCAGTCCAATTTAACAGCGATAGTGCCTTTTTTTAGCACCGTACCGCTGGACGTGATAGTGTCACAACCCGGACAGGTTGAATCATAGGATGTGGCCCAGGCAGTGATCTTTCGCCAGTACGTGATCTGTCCGTCCGGTGTATCGGCTGTTTGAATATTTACCTGAGTACCGTATCCGATAATTCTCGGTTCTGGTTCTTTTATGATCCATTCTTTTTCAAGACCCCGAGATATTTCAGATCCATTCTCGTAGGTTATCCTCAGGCGCTGGGCAGATAAACCATATTCTCCCCCGGAAAGAATCTGGAGCTGATCCAGTTCCAGATCATTAGCTGCCTGATATTCGGCGGAAAATGGGATCTGTTCCTGTTTCAGGAGGATTTCCTCCTCAACCCGGATAACATGGATCTGGTTATTTTCCGGCAAGGGCTCGTTTTCGGGGGGGGTGCTGTAATCCAGTCCCTGCAGTGCCAAACCGGCTCCTGCCAGGGCACTACCCACCGTATCAGCTGTTGTCCTGATTGTGATGGTTTCATCCACTAAATGGACCATAAGAGGTTTGGCGCGGATTAAACGAACCGTCAATGGTAACCCATCCAAAAATGTCTCTGGTGGATAGGAGAGCTGATCTGCTTCAAAGATCTCGATCCCTTCTCCTGCAAGGGCTTCAGCCAGAGTTTCTTCATCAGTGATAAATTGGGTAGCACCTGTTTCCATTTGCAGGTTAATCAATGTTGCCCGGAAAAGCTGTATTTGGTGATCTTTTCCCAGAGACAGGGTAGTGGTATTTAGGGCTGGCGCCCCATCAATGATCAAACGGTCTTTGGGATAGAGCAGCAGACCGGCCTCCAACAAGATATTGCGGGGGTTGTTCTCGGCAGTTTTTAGTTCAATTACATCACCATCGGCTTCAATAATGATTTGCCTGGAATAATTCAGGAAGATTGTTTCATGCCCCCACAACAAGGACCCAGGACCAGGCATCAAACGATCATTTTCATCGAGGAGCAGATCCTGACTCTTCAGGAAACCTTTCACTGTCAGGGCATAAGTCTCATATTCCTGGAGGTCACCGTTGACTACTAAAAAAACCGTTTTATTCAGACTCAGAATGATCAGGCAGGCGCCCAGAATACCGGTCAGGCCGGCAATAATTCTTTGAATGAGCGGTTGCTTGATCTGATCGATAAGTTTCATGTTGGGATGGAGAGGTGAATAGACTTATTGGAGGATTAGAAAGCCTCGGGCAGGCTGGTCGGCGGCACCCAGAGGGTCCTCCTTAGTGCTGCTTCCTTTCGGACCTGACACAGTTCAAAGGTCTCTGCCGCGCCGGACCCACCCGAAGCTTGTGGGCATGATACCAAAGCCCTTTGTGAGTGTCAATCAGGGGGAAACTTTCCCTCCGGGTGTTTGATTGATCAGTTCCATAATGGGTGATCAAAATATCTTTACTGTGGCGGATCGGAATCCGGTTTGTCGATAACACGCTGGATAAGGACTCCACTCACGATAATGACCAGAATAACTCCAGCTCCCCACATCAATCCCTCAGTATCTCCTGATCTAGGGGAAAGATCGTCCTCAGCTGCGGGAGTGCTGGTTGGGACGGGTTCGGGAGTGCCCTGCCGGGCGGCGGTTTGTCCAGGAAAGCTTAATGCCGAAAGAAATATGATTGCTATCAGGACCGCAGTTATCAGAAGATGGTGAGTTTTTGTGGGAAAGGATTTCATTCAGATCAATTACCTCTTTGACACGTAATTATACCCCAATCCAAATCAGGGGATAAAATGGGTGTTCTGGATAAGTTTGAACCCCATTTCCATTTCCTGTTCAGGAAAATAGTACCAAGGGTTTTTTCAATCAACAGGAAATGAAAATCGCCCAGCTATTAACTGAGCGATCAGAAAGGCGGAGGGGGTGGGATTCGAACCCACGATTCCGTGAGGAATACGCGCTCTCCAAGCGCGCGCACTAGGCCAGACTATGCGACCCCTCCAGATTTATTTTGCGGAGCAGATTATACCAAACCGTGAGGTAGCTGGCAACCAGGCCCAGTCAGCTATTTACAGAGTACACAAGGGACCGGGGATAATCCGGTGTGTTATCCTTAAGCTGGATATTGGGAGTTTATGAATACGGACATGAAAACTGATCAAAATCAACTGGTTTATTTGTCACTTGGATCAAATTTGGGTGACCGCCACAAAAATCTTATGGCTGTTGAAAATCTACTTCCACCCCTGGTGATTGTCAAGGAAAGATCCCGGGTATATGAAACAGAACCCTGGGGATATCAGGACCAGCCCAGATTTCTGAACCAGGTCCTGGCAGTTGCAACCTCCCTGTCTCCTTTGGATTTATTGGCTTACCTGAATGATATAGAAAAATCAATTGGAAGAAAATCGAGCTTTCGTTATGGTCCCCGGGAAGTGGATATTGATATTCTACTTTATGGTGACCAGGTGATTATCCAGGATTATCTGATCATTCCCCATAAGAGACTGCCAGAAAGAGCTTTTGTGCTGGTCCCGTTGGCCGAACTTGCTCCTGACCTGATCCTTCCTGGTTCAAAACATACCATTACAGACTTACTGGACACAATTGACACTTCAGATGTTTATCCTTTCCAGGAATAATTAAGTGATCCTGATTTCATTTTTCTGCGTTTTACTGTTAATCCTGAATCCAGCCTTGATCTATATTTTCCGGAGGTTGGAGATTAACCTCCAGAAATATCAGTTCTGGATGATGGTCAGCACTGGTATTGTCTGGATAGGTTCTTTGGTTGCATTTTTATTGGATCCGGAGCATACCCTTAATCTCACCTGGGATGTAGGATCACCACTTCTTCCCACAACTGTGTTTACGCTGGACAGTTTTTCCAGTCCGCTCATTCTGGCAATTAACTCAATTTTGTTTGCTGCCGCCCTGTTTCAGGATTATTCTCCTCAACAACTGGCCTGGTTGTCTGGTCTGGGTGGTATATGCAATCTGGGACTATTGGCGGATTCTCCCTACACACTGCTGCTGATCCTTACCCTGGTTGAACTTATCCTGATAATCAACTTCATAACCAGCGATGACAGGAGTGAAACGACCCGGCGCAAAATGCTGGCGATTATCGCCCGTTTACTGATCCCATACCTGGTTCTCTACCCAACATTAAGGAGCGGAATACAAAGGCCTGGCGGAACTTTTTCCTCGCTTGGCCCTGAGGCAGGACTTTTTCTCATTTCTGCCGGATTTTTGAGTTCACTGGGGTGGGTTGGTTTTTTCAGGGGGAAAAAAAAGAATTCTTCTGAGCTGATGCCGCGGATATATTCAGAACTGCTGCCAGGGGCAATTGGTTTATTGTTAATGCTGCGGGGAGGTATGTTGGTTGTAAGTGAAAATTCAGGAACGCTGGCTCATATAGTTCCAGCAATCATCGCTCTGGCTGCCGCGATCATCGGAATTATCATAAGAGAATCGAGTAAAACCTGGATTGTTAGTATTCTGGGATTAATTGCAGGGGCAGCCATTCTGGGAATACCGCAGGATGCATTGGCCTGGAGTTTGATATTCCTGCTGCCTGGGTTTTTATTGAGAAAGCAAACTACAAACATCAAAGAGGCCAGCCTGGTTCTGATTTTGGGCAGTTTAGGAATCCTCACCCTGCCATTTTTACCTGCCTGGTCTGGAGCAAATATATTCGGAGCTGGAGGTCAGAGTTACCTGTATGCAGCTGCATTTGGATTGGCAGGGGGGGCAATATTGTCTGGCAGCATGGAGAAGATAATCCATAAACAACTTCCATCTGGAACGATAAGCATCCCGTTTATTATTGGAGCCGCCAATCTTTTTCTCACGCAAATTATCATCGGGTACAGTACAAGCTTAATTTATGATAGCGTTCATCTGAGGGCTTATCCAATTTCTTCCTGGATTCCAGGAGGGATCATGGTTTTGTTCATTATGATTGGATATCGCCTGCCTGAATTATCAATCTCGTTTTTAGAGAAAATCCCTAACAGGCTGGAATTGACTTTTAAGGGTACTCTTGCTACTGGCACAGGGATCATGGATCAGGTTATCAGTGTTCTGGCAGGTTTATTCGAAGGTGAAGGCGGATTGATCTGGGCCTTGTTGATAGCTTTTTTGATCATTAGCTTGATCAGCCTAGGGGGAGGATAAATGATATGGCAGGATTAATCCAAACCTTTCTCGCAGCTCTCCTGTTCGTTTGTGGGACGGGGATCTTATTGGTCCAAAACCGGCGCTGGATGACTGGATTGCTGGCCGTTCAATATATCGGGGTTTTCAGCATGGTCAGCATCAGCTGGCCGGTCGAGATCGCTGTGGTCAAACTGGTAGCGGGATGGATGGCGGCAGCAGTCTTATTCCTCACTTATGAAAATATCCCTGCTCCAGCAGAGGATACCCGGCTGGCAGCAAGTCTGCCAGGGACATTATTTAAAGGATTTTTGGCAGTCCTGATCGGGTTTGCCGTATATTCTATGGTGCCTGCTGCCTTGCGCTGGTTCCTTGGAGCTACGTCTCAGCAGGTTTTAGGCGGATTATGGCTGCTGGGTCTTGGATTGCTCCAGCTGGGTTTGTCTCGAGAGGCGATCCGGATCATAATTGGATTATTAACAGTCATTTCTGGATTTGAAATACTATATGCTACCCTGGAAGCATCGGTTTTGATGACTGGATTGTTGGCTATTATGAACATCGGCCTGGCATTTGTAGGAGCATATATTCTACTGGCTTCCAACCTGGAGGAATCCCGATGAGCACTCCGATTGTCTGGATCCTGCTGCCCCTGCTGATTGCCGGGATGATGCTCTTCTTAACCAACCGCCCGGTTTCCCTGAAATGGCTTGGAACGGGGACAGGGTTCAGTCTAGCCCTGTCGGCACTTATTATTCCCGTGAACAGGGTATTTAATTTTCTGTTTTGGGAAATGGTTATTTCGGACCAGCTGCTGGTTTTTGGCAGACGGTTCGTGTTGGGAGAATCCGATCGGCCGATTGTGGCCTTGTTGTTCTTCGTGGCGGCATTCTGGTTCCTGCTACTTGAGCCAAAAACCACCCCCATCCAAACCATACCGCTCGGATTAGGAGGAATAACCCTGATCCTGACGGCGTTTGCTGTTGAGCCCTTATTTTATGGATCCTTATTCTTTGCGTTTTTGGCATTGATATATGTAGTCTTATTATCGCCTCCCGGCAGCAAGCCTACTCCCGGAGTGATGCGCTTTCTGATATTTCAAGTACTGGGGATCTTATTTATCCTCTTTGCGGCTTGGCTGGCGAGTTGGATTGACCTGAATTCGGATGACCAGATATTATTAACCCGATCCATGCTGATCCTTGGATTGGGATTCTCTTTCTTATTGGCTATTTTTCCTTTTATCAGCTGGGTTCCTATGGTGGCTGAGCGCAATCACCCTTTCCTGAGTGGTTTTGTATTCAACACCTATTTTCTGGGAGTAATTTTATTTGGAACCAGGTTTATCACTGAAGGTGGATGGCTGGGCCAGGGAGTCAGTACACAAGGGGCACTGCAGATTGCAGGAATAATGATGATCGGGACCGGAGGTATCCTGGCAGTCTTTTCAAATCATCTTGGCCGATTGACTTCTTCATTGGTCCTGGCGGAGATCGGTCGAGCCTTGCTGGCTATCAGTTTATTCCAGGCAGGTTTCCCGCTCTTTTTTGCGATGGTTATCATCCAGGCCATCGCCCTGGGAATCTGGTCCCTCTCCCTGACAAACCTGCAGGGAGTGATTGGCGAATTGGATTATGAAAAAGCTGCCGGCAGCGCCTGGCAGTGGCCGGTTACCTCATCTGGATTACTGGTGGCATATTTCAGTCTGGCAGGAATGCCGCTGTTAGCGGGTTTTCCCCTTTACTGGGCACTCGGATCTGGTTTGAGTTCTTATCCTCTCTGGATTTCTATCTTTTATCTGGCAGCTTCATCTGGATTATTCATTGGAGGGCTGAGGATATTCGGCCTGATCACCAGAAATTCTGGAGAGGAAACAGTGTTAATTGCAAGCAGACCGTTTTATCGGTATTTGCTCCTGGGGCTAAACTTGATTTTGATCCTGCTGGGATTTATTCCTCAAGTACTGATAAAAATATCCCAATCTATAGCAGAATTATTATTGTCTTCTTGAAATATAGTGTACCTGTGCAGCCAAACGTTCAATTATTATTTTGAGATATAATCTCAATGCTTGACCGAATTCCATTTGAGGAGAATTTTCATGGATAACGAACAGCTGGAGAAGCGGATTAAATGGCTGGATGATGAAAGACGGAAAGATAAAGCTATCATTTCGGAGCTGGAAGGACGTCTACTGGACCTGGAAGAAAAACTTGCTGCTTCAGATAAAAAATATCTGGTAATTGATAGTGATATCACACGGTTAAGGACATCTATGGCCCAGGTGGATGATTTTGAAAACAGCCTGTCTGACTTCAGATTGAATCGTAAAAAGGATTTCAAGGATCAGGAAAAATTGGTGAAATCCTGGATCACCGATGCTAAAAAGGATCTCAGGACGCGCATTCAGGGAATTGAAACCTCCCTTAAGAAACAAATGGAGGATTTTAAACGGGTCAAAGAACTTGAAAAAGATATGAAGACCCGCATTGAGGAAGAAGCCCGTTTTAATGCCTCCTTAAGGGGAATTGAAAGCGGGTTCAGCGATGTTCAAAAAGAATACAAGGAGTATCAGCGTTATTCAAAAACTGCCAAATCCGAACGGCAGAAAGAAGTCAAACGAGTCGCTGATTTGCAGGGAGAACAAACTGCTCTTCGAAAACGGACTGATGAAATGCGGGGGATGTTGGATTTGGTCAACAGCGATTATCAGAAGGTCAAAAACCGGCTTCAGGAGTTTGAATCGATCCGCAGGGATTTAAAAAGTGTTCAGGATACCTTCCTGGAGGAAGCCAACCTTAAGAATACAGAAAGAGAGAATACCTGGAAGAATTGGATGATGAGGTTTGACAACATCGAAAAACAAGCCCAGAACCTGGATGAGCAGATGACCAGATTGGATTCCACCCATAGGGGGGTGAAGCGTATGCAGGATGAGCTCAAAGACCTCTCATCCCTGCTAGATCGCAGGGTGAACGAAATCACTGAAATGCAGCGCCTGGCCGATGAAAAATTCCGGGCAGAATGGACCATTTTTACTGCGGATGATCAAAAACGCTGGACAAATTATGCGCTGGCCCAAAAAGAACAGAATAAAATAATTGAGCGCCAGTATAAAGAAGATGAAGAAAGAATCTCTCTTCTCGAAGATGGCTTTCAGGATATTGAGGATCAATTAGGTCAGATCAGTAAATATTCTGAGAACCAGCTTCAAAGCTTATTAGGATTGATGAAGGATTGGGCAGGGGAGTTTGAGCAGATCATGGATGGTTTTCGCTGATTAGTTTTAGATAGGGACTGAGTCCTTTTAAAGGACTCAGTCCCTATAATAAAGATATGTATATTATTGGCACAGCTGGTCATGTCGACCACGGAAAATCCACGTTAATAGAAGCGATCACAGGCACTCATCCGGATCGTCTCCAGGAAGAACGCGATCGGGAAATGAGCATTGTGCTGGGCTTTGACAGCTTTGAACTACTAGACGGCAGGGGGATAAGCGTGGTTGATGTTCCCGGCCACAGGGATTTTATTGAAAATATGCTTTCCGGGATCGGAAGTATTGATGCCTGCCTGTTGGTGATCGCAGCAGATGAAGGTGTTATGCCGCAAACCCGGGAACACCTCGATATCCTTCACTTGCTGGAAGTGGACAAAGGTTTGGTCGCCCTCACCAAGGTTGACCTTGTTGAGGATCAAGAATGGCTGGACCTGGTTGAAGCTGAAATTGAAGAACTGTTATCTTCTACTGCCCTGAAAGGTGCGCCGATCGTTCGTGTGTCTGCAAAAGAAAAAACTGGTATAGATGATTTGCTGGAAACCCTGGGGGTGGTCCTGGAAGATCAGCCTCCCCGATTGGATCTGGGCCGCCCCCGGTTAT
>PVMS01104381.1_pt1 | contig 19757 bp, 12 predicted proteins | sample 1853461 | NCBI WGS metagenome assembly PVMS01 (sample SAMN08582032, study PRJNA380276) | Marine sediment metagenome, whole genome shotgun sequencing project. | isolation source: ocean sediment barecode stripped | collected 2017 | reverse complement strand
TGGCTGCTTGCCTCCTACTTCAATGTCGCCGGTTTTTCCTACCCTGGCATGGAGGAAATGGCGGCCAGGTTCAACCTGTCGGATCGTATGTATCCCAGCGTGACCATTTTCTCAATGCTGCTGGGGCCCAGCGTTGTCTTCCTGTTCAGCTTGCTGGCGGCAGTGTATCCATGTCTCAGGCTGTTTCGCCTGCAACCGGTCGAAGCGATGCGGGCAGTGTAATGACTAGCTCCAGAGGTTTGCCCGTTGCCGCAATGACCCGCCTGGCCTGGCGTAACTTGTGGCGCAATCACCGGCGCACATTGATCATGCTGATGGCGATCGCAACTGGTGTCTGGGCCATGATTTTCATGACAGCTCTGATGCGCGGTATGGTCGATCAAATGATCAGTGATGGCATCGACAACCTGCCAGGTTATGTGCAAATCCATCACCCGGAATTCCGTGATGATCCAAGCATCGAAAACAGCCTGCCTGCACCCGGCCCCGAGTTGCGTTCAATGCTGCAAAGCCCGCACGTTATCGCCATGGCCACCCGGGTAAGAGTGCCGGCAATGATTTCCAGCGAACGAGACAGTCGCGGGATCACCCTGTTGGGCGTGGATCCAGTGGGTGAAATCTCACTCGGGTTCGACCCGGCCAGTATTGTTGAAGGCCGTTTCCTCGAGGGGCCGGATGACAGCGGTCTGGTGTTGGGCAGAAAATTACTGGAGAGACTGGAAACCCGCCTGGGAAAACGTGTTGTAGTGATGAGCCAGGACCCTGAAAACAACGTCGTTGATCGGGGATTTCGTATCGTAGGCGTGTACGAGGCCAAGCTCCCCAGCCTTGAAGAGGTTTTCGTTTATGCCGGCCGCACCACCGTGCAATCCCTGCTGAAAATGGACCAGGACGTATCCGAAATTGCCTTCAAGGGCGAAGACTACCGGAATGTCGACAGCTTGCTCCAGGCCGTGCGCAATGCAGCCCCGCCCGGATCTGAGGTGTTGCCGTGGATGGAACTGAACTCCTATATGGGCATGATGATGAACGTGATGGATGGTTTTGTACTGGTCTGGGTCGTGGTCATTTTCCTGGCCTTGAGTTTCGGCCTGGTCAACACCTTGATGATGGCGGTTTTCGAGCGGGTGCGCGAAATTGGGCTGATGCAGGCATTGGGTATGAAACCATCCGCAATTCTTTACCTGATATTGCTGGAGTCCATCATGCTGCTGGCCCTGGGACTGTTGATTGGAAATATTCTGGCAGTAGGGAGTATCGTGGCAATCGGTGACGGCATCGATATTTCTGTGGTCGCGGAAGGAATGGAAATGATGGGAGCGTCCAGCATGCTCTACCCTGCTCTCAAATTGAAAGATTTGATGCTGGCGAACGTTATCGTGATCATCCTCGGTATCCTGACCAGCCTCTTGCCAGCCTGGCGCGCGTCTCAGTACCGGCCAGTTGAAGCCATCGCAAGAACATAGGGCGTGATAACAGGCCCTGGGAGATGAACCATTATGGCTGAAATAAAATGCATCGAACTGTGTAAGTACTTTCACCAGGGTGATGCCGTCATCAAAGCACTCGACCACGTCACGCTGTCCATCAGTCATGGCTCTTTCGTTTGTCTGTCCGGTCCCTCCGGATCGGGAAAAACCACGCTGCTCAATGCCATTGGCGGTCTTGATCAATTAGACAGCGGTGAAATCAGCCTGGACGGGCATCGTGTGGATTTGTTGGGCAAGGGGCCGCTGGCTGACCTGCGCCTCCACCATATTGGTTTTGTTTTCCAGGCCTACAACCTGATCCCGGTACTGACCGCCCGGGAAAATGTCGAATTTGTGATGCAGATCCAGGGTGTGTCGACCCGGGAGCGCAGGCAAAAGTCCCTGGATATCCTCAAGGAAGTGGGACTCGAGGGCATGGAGGATCGACGACCTGCACAGCTATCCGGAGGCCAGCAGCAACGCGTGGCTGTGGCCCGCGCGATTGTCAGTCAACCCAAGCTGGTCCTCGCTGATGAACCCACTGCCAATCTCGATTCTGAGTCAGCCCGCCACCTGATGGAATTATTTCGGGAACTGAACGAAACCCATCTGGTCACTTTTTTGATCGCAACCCATGACGAGCATGTCATGCGCTACGCAAAGCGTCTGATAAAGATGCAAGACGGCCGTATCATCGAAGACAAAGAACAGGACTCCACCTGAATGAAAATGCGGTTCCTGCGACTGCTCGTTGCGCTTTCGATTATATGTGGCCTGCCACAACTGGCATCTGCCAATGATGCTGACAGTGCTTCGAGCGCAACGGACTGGCGTTTCGGTGGGCACCTGAAATACCGGTTCATTTATCTGGACTACCCGCAAAACAGTATTTTCAGGGAAATTCTGGGCGACCAGGCTGTAGACCACAACATGGAAGCCAGACTGAAACTATCGGCCACGAGAAACCACTGGGACTTCAAGGCAGACTACCAGTTTATCGCTCTTTATTCTGACACCCTCGCGCTGGCGAGAAAATTGCCCTTCGCCTCCTTTCCGGTCAACCGCGTTATTAATGACAACCGTCGTTGGTGGAACCTGACTCACAGTTTCGGTGACGACGATAAAACCGCCATCATTCACCGCCTCGACCGTCTGAGCGTGGGTTTTACGACTGACCATACGGCCTGGCGCTTCGGCCGGCAGGCGATTAGCTGGGGCAATGGCATGCTTTTTACTCCAATGGATGTTTTCAATCCATTCGACCCCGCCGCAGTAGACAAGGAATACAAGACGGGCGACGACATGCTGTATGGGCAATACCTGTTTAACAATGGCAACGATATACAGACCACCGCCATCGTGCGCCGTAATCCGCTCAGCGGCGAAGTGGAGAAGGACCAGTCTTCGCTGGCTTTCAAATATCATGGTTTTCTGGGTATGAACGAATTCGACCTGCTGGCTGCTGAACACTATGGCGATCAGATTCTGGGCCTCGGTGGCATCGCCAATATCGGCGGTGCTGTGTGGCGCGGAGATATCACCTGGACCGATACCGAGCGTGAATCCGTGTTGTCACTGGTCACCAGCCTGTCCTATTCCTGGAACTGGGGCGGAAAAAATATCAGCGGCCTGCTTGAGTATTACTACAACGGCTTCGGTCAAAGCAACGGCGCGTATTCAAGCAGCGACCTGGCACAAAACCCTGACCTGGTGAAACGACTCGAACGCGGTGAACTCTTCACCCTGGCACGCAACTACCTCGCTGCGTCGGCGACTGTTGAGTTGACGCCGCTATTGATGTTTATCCCGAATGTCTTCATCAATCTGGAAGACCCTTCTGCCCTGGCCCAGTTGGTCGCCAGTTACAGCCTGAAACAGGAAGTCCAGATCCTGGCAGCCCTCAACCTGCCAATCGGCCCCGACGGTACCGAGTATGGCGGTATTGCCGCGCCAGTTGACGGGCTTTATTTTTCAACCGGACCCAGCTTTTTTGCCCAGATTGCCTGGTATTTTTGAAGCAGCGATCCGATGTCCCCCAGCCCCCCTTAACTGTATGAGCAAACCCTGCTGTAGGAGCGAGCCTTGCTCGCGAAAAAAAGACCATGCTCCGCGCACAAAAAATAACAGCATTCATTAATAATGTATGTGTATTCACCCAGATATTGTTTGTGTTAGAACAGTAGTAACATTACTATTGTTACAGTTGTGACATTAATTGCCACACACACAACCTGCACTAATCAAAAACAATCGCGAGCAAAGCTCGCTCCTACTTTTCGCGGTCGGCCTGGTTGGGAGGAGCCTACAGAAACTGTTCGTCCAGGATACGTTCTTCAAGGGAATGATCAGGATCGAATAACAGCTTCAGCGTCACATCTTTTTCTTCATGCACTTCAACACTGACGACATTGCGCACTTCGGTGGCATCGGCGGTGGCACTGACCGGCCGCTTGTCATAATCAAGAATTTCAAATCGAATGCGCACGTTTGCCGGCAGCACCGCGCCTTTCCAGCGGCGTGGGCGGAATGGAGAAATCGGAGTCAGGGCCAGGGCTTCTGTGCCAAGCGGCAGAATTGGGCCATGCGCTGAGAGGTTATAAGCGGTACTGCCGGCAGCCGTGGAGACCAGCACACCATCGCACACGAGCTCATCTACTTTGACCAGACCATTGACCAGTATGCGGATATGCGCGGCCTGATTCGCCTGCCTCAAAAGTGCAACTTCATTGATCGCCAGGGCATGGGATTCATGGCCGGTCTCGGTCGTCGCACTCATAGACAAGGGATTCAGCTCTTCCTGATTTGCGGCATTCAGGTGCTTACCCAATTTGCGCTCTCTATAACGATTCATCAGAAAACCGACATTTCCGATCTTCATGCCATAGACAGGTAAACCGGCAGGCAACAGGCGGTGCAAAGTTCGTAACATGAAGCCGTCACCTCCCAGGGCCACGACAACATCAGAATTCTCCACATCATTCTGACCGTAGCGAGCGGTCATTGATGCCAGCGCCACCTGGGCCGCATCGGATTCGCTGGCAACGAAATGTACTTTATCTGCAGAAAATGACATTTTGTATGCTTACCTCAAGCCGTCTGTTTTGCCAATTGAGCCAGCGAACGAACCGCCACTGCAATGGTTGCATAATCCATTTCCGAGTGATTTCGCATGTCCTGCATCATTTCCACAACACCCTGCACACACGATTCATTCGCCTGCATCCAGGAAGCAACACGATTCGCCTTTTGATCCATTGTCTGCAGGATGTTTTCAACCAGGAGATTGTGCTGATTGAAAAGTTCGTCCCGGAGGTTGGCTCTGGCGCGGGCATGCCACTGGCCAATGACCTCGAGGGACTCGACCTGACGGCGAAGCCAGCGCAAATCCAAAGATTCACCCAGGCCAAAAAAGACCCCGGCAACCTGTTGTACATCGGTGTCTCGCCGCGCTGCCATTTCAACCACATCAAGAGCGGGAAACAGGTAGTCCAGCACGACCGTACGCCGGGCCAGCAACTTGGGAAATCCACCATCCAGGTAAGGCTGCATTCGTTCCTGCATATTCACTTTGTCATCCGGTGACATGGTTTTATGCATCGATCGGGTCAGGATGTGCAGCCCGGGCGCCAGCCGTTCCACCATCATGCGGATATCCAGTTTTTCGCCGGGCAGGTTCAACAGCCAGCGGCTCGTCTGTCTGAGCAGGTTCCACATGGCCAACATCGCGGATATTTGCAAATCGGTGTCGACTTTGTTGTCCAGTGCTTCGATTTTTCCCCAAAACTTACGTGCATCGAAAATGCCGCGGGCAATGGCATAGGCTTTTGCCACTTCAGCCGGCTCAGCGCCACTGTCATCGTGCATGCGCAGGGTGAAGGACGCACCCATTCGATTGACCAGGCTATTGGTCACCTGGGTGGCTATAATCTCCCGTTTGAGGCGGTGATCCTGCATGTAGCCTGAATAACGTTCCTGCAAGGGGACCGGGAAATAATTGATCAGCTCGCCTGACAAATACGAATCCTCGGGCACGTCAGACTCCAGAAGTTGCTGGTAGAGCCGGATCTTGCTGTAAGAAAGCAACACTGAAAGTTCCGGGCGCGACAGACCAGCACCACTGATCCGACGACTGGTCAGTTCCTCGTCTGTTGGCAGAAATTCGAGTTCACGGTCCAACAAGCCTTCATCCTCCAGCACGCTGATGAAATGCTGTTTGGAGCCCAGCCTCGGACCGGAAAGCTTTTCCATCATTGAAATTGCCTGCGTTTGCAGGTAATTGCTGTGCAATACCAGTGCGGCCACTTCATCTGTCATGCTGGCGAGCAGGCTGTTGCGGGCATCGTTATCAATTTCGCCGGCACGCATCACCTGACTCAGGAGAATCTTGATGTTGACTTCGTGGTCTGATGTATCTACCCCGGCTGAGTTGTCGATGAAGTCCGTATTGATTCGGCCGCCGGCAAAGGCAAATTCTATGCATCCCCGCTGCGTGAAGCCCAGGTTTCCGCCCTCGCCAATCACCTTGCATCTCAATTCCCTGCCATTAACGCGCAAAGGATTATTGGCCAGATCACCAACCTCGGCATGATTTTCGGATGTGGCTTTGACATAGGTGCCAATACCGCCATTCCACAACAGGTCAACTGGCGCGGTGAGCAGTGCCCGGATGAGGGCATGGGGCGCCAGTTGTTTGTCATCGATGCCAAGCCAATTCCTGACTTCACGGCTCAGCGGAATGGTCTTGTCCTGACGGGAAAAAACGCCCCCACCTTTTGAAATCAAATCGGGGCTGTAATCACCCCAACCAGACTGCTCTTTACGGAACAGCCGCTGGCGTTCTTTGAAACTGACTTTTTCATTGGGCTGCGGATCGAGGAAAATATGCAAATGATTAAACGCCGCTTTGAGCTGAATCTGGCGTGAAAGCAGCATTCCATTACCAAATACGTCACCACCCATATCACCGATGCCGACCACGGTGAACGCCTGTTGCTGGATGTCTGTTCCCATCTCCCGGAAATGTCTTTTTACGCCTTCCCAGGCGCCGCGGGCCGTGATCCCCATTGCCTTGTGGTCGTAACCCACCGAACCACCGGAAGCAAAGGCATCCCCCAGCCAAAACCCATGTTGAATGGCTATCCCATTAGCAATGTCTGAGAATGTGGCGGTACCCTTGTCTGCCGCAACGACCAGGTAAGAATCATCTTCATCACGCCGGATAACATCGGCAGGGGGCAGGACTTCTACTTCATCTAAATTATCTGTTATATCAAGCAACCCATTGATAAAATTACTATAACAAATAATTCCTTCGCGCATTTGCGCGTCACGCCCCTGATCAATGGGCGGGTGTTTCACCACGAACCCGCCTTTGGATCCGACCGGTACGATGACGGTATTTTTCACATTCTGGGCTTTCATCAAACCCAGCACTTCTGTGCGGAAATCTTCCCGTCGATCGGACCAGCGCAAACCACCACGCGCAATTTTCCCGCCACGCAAGTGAATTCCCTCAAAACGGGGAGAAAACACCCAGATTTCCCGGAAAGGCCGCGGTAACGGAAGATCCGGTACCGCCTGTGAATCCAGCTTGAAACTGATGTAATCCTTCAGTTCGCCATCTTTGTTCCTCTGGAAAAAATTGGTACGCAATGTTGCGCAGATGACCAGGTAAAAAGCGTACAGAATCCGGTCTTCATCCAGACTGGAAACAGATTCAAGGGCCCGCCTGAATGCCCTGCGCATGGTTTCCACCTGGTCGCCACGCTGTCGTTTGCGAGCTGAAACCATGTCGCCAATGTATTCCACCAGTACCTTGTCCACAGCCGTGTCTTCGCCCAGCAGAGCCGTAAAACACCGAGCCAGCTTCCTGGCATTAATGTCCCTGCGATAGTCGGATTCAGAATCTCGTGCAGGGTCAAAAGTCGCTTCGAACAACTCCACCAACAAGCGGGCGACCGGTGGATGTTTGGCCAGTGTTTCCGCCATGTAGTTGAGCGAAAACGGAAGCCCGGTCTGCAACAGGTACTTGCAGTAGGCTCGCAGCATCTTGACCTGTCTCCAGTGCAACTGGGACGCAATGATCAAGCGATTAAACCCATCGCTATCGGTGTCACCGCGCAAAGTCCGTTCAAATGACGCCTGGAACAGGCTGCGTATGATCTCCAGATCCAGTTCACGCTCCACTGCCGGAATCATATCGAAGTCCTGTATCCACAGAATTTCCTCTTCCGGAAGCTTCAGTTCGTAAGGGCGTTCACTGACGATATGGAGGCCCAGATTTTCAAGTATCGGGAGCACCTTGGAAAGCGGAATGGGGTCATTCATGCAAAACAGTTTGAATCGGATAATGCCGTTTTGGGCTTTACGCGGCCGATACAGGCTCATGCGCAAATCCTCGCCCTGATGAACTGCAGCGGCGTTTTCGACATCGAATGCCGCCACCCATGGTGAGACATCCTCCTTGTAGGCTTCCGGGAACGCATCACCGAAACGGGCCGCATAGCTCAAACCCGTTTCCTCGCCAAACCTTTCTACCAGAGTGGCGGTCAAACCGTCTGTCCAGGAACGCACGATGTCGACGATCTTCTGTTCCAGTGCGGGCACGTCCGGATGAATTTCCACACCGGGTCTGGGACGGATAATGACCTGCAAGCGCGCCAGTCTCGATTCGGATACGTGAACGCCATAATTCAGATACAGCCCTTTCAGGGCACGCTTGAGCAGGGATTGGATCTGCTGGCGGTTCTCCGTATTGAAGCGTTCTCTGGGAATATAGACCAGGCAGGAATAGAAACGGCCAAATTTCTCTCGCCGGATAAACAGACGGACGCGCGATCTCTCTTGCAGATTCAATACACCAATTGCAATGTCCTGTAATTCTTTTGAATTCGCCTGGAACAGTTCGTCGCGCGGAAGTGCCTCCAGGATATGCATCATGGATTTCCAGGCATGGCTGCCCTGGTTAAGACCGGCGGATTCCAGTACGCGTTGCGCCCGCACCCGCAGCAACGGTGTATCCATAGCATTCAGGTTATATGCCATGGAGGTGAACAATCCGAGGAAACGGCGCTCACCAATGGCGCGGCCTTTCTCATCGAGCATCAGGACACCGATGTAGTCGAGATATCCATTGCGGTGCACGGTGGAGCGTGCGTTTGTCTTGGTAATGATCAAGGGTACTTTAAAGCGCAGCCTCCTTGACCCATATGACAGGCTGCTCAGGGGTTTTGCAGCTACCGTTTCGTCTGTTTCCCTGAGTATTCCCAAGCCGGAACCCGGCACGACTTTCAAGTGGTAGCGGCCCTTTATCTTGTCAACCTTGTAGTCACGAACGCCCAGGAAAATGAAATAATCGTCGATCAGCCAATCCACGAAATCCTGGCATTCCTGCATCAGGTCTTTTTCCACCTTTGGTGCCCATTCGACCATCTGGTTTTTGGTCTGGGCGGCCCTTTCTTCCATTGCACGCCAATCCGTTACCGCCAGCCGAGCATCCCGGAAGGCGGCCCGGAGGCGCTGTTCTATCTGCTCAAGGTCCGCATCCTGAGTGCGCCGGTCGATCTGAAATTGCATGATCGACTCGGCACTTCCCGACTGCTTTTTCTTGCTGTATATCCCCTTCAGCCTGCCGCGAGCATCGCGCTTGACCCGCATCACCGGATGAATGATCAGGTGTACACCCAGGTCCAATTCGGCCAGTGTCAATGCGGCCGTGTCAACCAGAAAGGGCATATCATCATTGACCATCTCAACGATGGTGTGCTGCGACTCCCAGCCATCCTTGTCAATTTGTGGGTTGAATATTCGAATCAGAATCTCGCCGGGAGCGCGCAGCTTCAAAAATTCGAGTTGGCTTGCCACAATCTTTGCCAGGGTAACTGGCGCTTCCCTGACCAGATCATCCAGTGGAACCCTGCGGAAATACAAGCCGATGTAAGTCCTGGCCAATCTGGACTGGCGCTCACTCATCTGGTTTGTAAAGATGGTGTCTACCTGCTTCAACAGCGCTTGTTTCTGGTCGTCTTTACCGGAAGTCATGTCGGTTCATATTCCGTGAGTGGTCGAGAGGAAATAGGACTGGTGGAATTATAACTTCCACAGACAATAAAATCTTTAACTTGAATGCTATTGACCTGCCACTGCCCAGCCAGTAATCTGTCCTATATCTTTAAATCAAGATACCGAGATATATGGCCAATTTGAATTCATCATCAATGGACCTGCAACTGGCTTCCCACCATTGTCGTCTGCTTGCCGACAGCACCCGCCTCAGACTTCTGCTGCTGCTGGAGCATGAAGACTCAGCGTTCTTGAGTTATCAACAATTACCCAGCTCGCGCAACCCCGTGTCTCCACTCACCTTGCGAAATTGAAAGAATCCGGATTGGTTGTGGATCGCCGGGAAGGCGTGTTCGTGTATTACCGCATCGCCACGCCAATTGAAGATGCGGCTTTGGAAGCCCTGTGGCTGCTGTTACGGCGCGAAACAAATGATCCGTTGATCGAACAGGACCTGAACCGAATTCCTGAGGTGCTGAACAAGCGTGGTGCCGGAAGCACCTGGGCTGACAGCGTCGCCGGTGACATGGAACGGCACTACTCCCCCGGAAGAACCTGGGAGGCCACTGCCCGTGGTCTCGTACAATTACTCGAACCGGGTGATGTCCTTGATGTCGCATCGGGAGACGGTGTTCTGGCTGAACTCCTTGCACCCCGGGCGAGGCGCATCGTTTGTCTGGATATCAGCGAGCGTGTGGTGGCCGCGGGCCGGCGGCGCCTGGCATCCTACGCCCACGTCAGTTTCGAAACAGGCGATATGCATTCCCTGCCAGTGGAGGACTCAAGCTTCGACACGGTGCTGATGATGCACGCGCTGACCTACACCCGTGACCCGGCAACGGTGATTAACGAAGCGGCCCGCGCGCTTAAGCCTGGCGGTAAATTACTGGCAGTGACCTTGCATCAGCACCAGCACGAAAAAGCGGTTGAGCACTACAATCACGTCAACCTCGGCTTTTCGACCACGGCCCTTGAGGAATTGTGTACTGATGCCGGTTTGCAGGTCCAGTCCTGCACCGTATCCACGATTGAAAAACGCACACCCAACTTCTCTGTTATCTGCCTCTCCGCGGTAAAACCCTGACCCGCTTTCTCAGCCGGAAAGATAAACATCACCAGCGAAAATCATGACTACTGCAGCCTATAAAAATCCCGATATTGTCAGTCATCTCGAAAAACTGTTCGCGGAACGTATTCTGGTAATGGATGGCGCCATGGGCACAATGATCCAGGACGCAAAGCTCGAAGACAGTGATTATCACGGCCAGCGCTTTGCTCAGCACGAGCAGTCCCTGAAAGGAAACAACGACATTCTCAGTCTGAGCAGGCCGCAACTGATCGAAGATATTCATCGGGGCTTTTTGGAAGTGGGCGCAGATTTCATCGAAACCAATACGTTTAATGCGACTTCGATTTCTCAACAGGATTACGGCACGCAATCCCTGGCGCGTGAGATTAATCTGGAAAGTGCCCGCATCGCACGCCGCCTTGCTGATGAATTTACCGCCGGTAATCCAGCCAAACCGCGCTTTGTAATCGGCGCACTGGGACCGACCAACCGCACCGCCTCCCTGTCTCCCGATGTTAACCGGCCCGAGTACCGGAATGTCAGTTTTGCACAGTTGCGGGATGCCTATGCAGAAGCCACTCTTGGCCTGGCTGAAGGCGGCGTTGATCTGCTGGTGGTTGAAACGATTTTTGACACTCTCAACTGCAAAGCCGCACTTTTTGGCATAGCCAACGCTTTCGACGAATTGGGATACCGCCTGCCGGTGATTGTCTCCGGCACCATAGTCGATGCCAGTGGCAGAACGCTCTCGGGGCAAACCGTGGAGGCATTCTGGTATTCCATCAGGCACGTCAAGCCCTTTGCCGTCGGCCTGAACTGCGCACTGGGGGCGCATGAAATTCGCCCCTGGATCCAGGAATTGTCCCGAATAGCCGATTGCCCGATCAGTCTCTATCCCAATGCCGGCTTACCCAATGAACTGGGCGAATACGATGATACGCCGGAAAACATGGCCTCTATTCTCGGAGCCTTTGCTGCCGAAGGCCTGCTGAACCTGGTCGGCGGTTGTTGTGGCACCAGACCAGAACACATCTCTGCGATCGCAGCCAGCGTGGCGCATGAGACTCCCCGGGCCATACCTGAAATGAAGCCCTTCTGCCGGCTGTCCGGCCTGGAACCGTTGACCATAAGCCCCGAGTTGAATTTCCTCAACGTGGGCGAGCGCACCAATGTGACCGGCTCAGCCCGTTTCCGGCGGCTGATCGCCGAGGACGACTACCAGGGCGCGCTCGAAGTAGCGCTGCAACAAGTGCAAAACGGCGCACAAATAATTGATATCAACATGGATGAAGGATTGCTGGACGGCCCGAAGGCAATGGTCCATTTCCTCAATCTGATCGCATCGGAGCCCGACATTGCCCGGGTGCCTGTGATGATCGACTCCTCCCGTTGGGAAGTGCTTGAGGCCGGTCTGCAGTGCCTGCAGGGCAAAGGTGTGGTCAATTCGATCAGCCTGAAAGAGGGCGAAAAGCCCTTTATCGAACAGGCGCGGACGATCCTGCGCTACGGTGCCGCGGTCATCGTGATGGCCTTCGACGAAAATGGGCAGGCAGACAATCTGGAAAGCCGGGTCGCGATCTGCAAACGCGCCTGGCGTATCCTGATCGACGAAGTTGGCTTCCCGCCTCAGGACATTATTTTTGATCCCAATATTTTCGCCATCGCAACCGGCATTGCCGAACACAATAATTATGGCGTGGATTTCATCGAAGCAACGCGCCAAATCAAGGAACAATGCCCGGGCGCGCTGATCTCAGGGGGCTTGAGCAATATTTCATTTTCTTTCCGCGGCCAGGACCGGGTGCGCGAGGCCATTCACTCGGTTTTTCTGTACCACGCCATCAAGGCCGGCCTGGACATGGCCATCGTGAATGCGGGCCAGCTTGAAATATACGATGAGATAGACCCCACCCTGCGCAGGACAGTTGAGGACGTCGTTCTGAATCGGTCGGAAGATGCGACAGATCGCCTGCTTGAACTCGCCCAGAAATTCCAGGGAACCAACGAAAAAGAGGAAGTCAGCGAACAATGGCGGGAATTACCGGTCCACGATCGCCTGGTTCATGCGCTGGTCAAGGGCATCAACAGCCATGTTGAAGCGGATACCGAAGAAGCCCGGCGTAATTCAAGCCGGGCGCTCGACGTAATCGAGGGTCCGTTGATGGATGGCATGAACGTGGTCGGCGACCTGTTCGGCGACGGCAGGATGTTCCTGCCGCAAGTGGTCAAGAGTGCCCGCGTGATGAAACAGGCGGTAGCCGTGCTCATCCCCCATATCGAAGAGGAAAAACGTCGCAGCGGTGATACCGCCAGCAGCCAGGGCCATGTGCTTATGGCGACCGTCAAGGGCGACGTTCACGACATAGGAAAGAACATCGTAGCGGTGGTGTTGCGCTGCAATAATTTTGAAGTGACCGACCTCGGCGTGATGGTTCCGGGGGAAACCATCATCTCCACAGCATTAAAAGAAAATGCCGATATTATTGGTCTTTCCGGGTTGATCACGCCCTCGCTGGAAGAAATGAAACTGGTTGCCGCAGAGATGAAACGGCAAGGCCTGGAGCTGCCATTGATGATTGGTGGCGCCACCACTTCACCTGTCCACACCGCTTTGAAAATTGAGCCGGAATATGACAATGGTGTTTTCTGGGTGAAGGATGCTTCGCGCGCCGTGGGCGTTGCACGACAGCTGATTACGCCTGGATCAAGGGTCAAACTGCAGGAAAAAACTGCAGATAATTATAAAAAACTGCGTGAACGCCGTGCCGGCGCCAGCCGCAGGAAGCCCCCGGTTTCACTGGTCTCTGCACGCGAGAACCGTTTGCAAATTACATGGAGTAAAGCTGACGTAGCACAGCCTGTCCAAGCCGGAGTACATGTTCTGGAGAACTACCCTCTCAGCCGTCTGGCTGAGTACATCGACTGGACACCTTTCTTTCAAACCTGGGAACTGGCCGGACGTTTTCCTGCGATTCTGGAAGACTCAGTAGTGGGCGAAGCCGCCAGCAGCCTGTACCAGGATGCACGCGAGATGCTCGCCCGGATAATCAGTGAAAACTGGTTGCAGGCGAGTGCTGTCTACGGCATTTTCCCGGCCTCAAGCGAAGGCGACGATGTCCTGTTATTTGCAGATGGAGACCGTCAAACCGCAGTGGAAAAAATGTACTTTCTGCGCCAGCAGCGCGACAAAGCAAGCGGGCGTTCCAACCGTTGTTTTGCAGATTACATCGCACCGGCCGGCACCGGCCTGAAGGATCACCTGGGTCTGTTTGCGGTCACCGCCGGACTGGGCATCGAAAAGAAAATAGCCGAATTTGAAGCGAACCACGATGACTACCAGTCCATTTTACTCAAGGCCCTCGCCGATCGACTGGCCGAAGCATTTGCCGAGCACCTCCACCACAGAATTCGAACCGAATTTTGGGCTTACGATAAAGATGAATCTCTTGATAATGAAGATCTTATAAAGGAGTCTTATCGTGGAATCAGACCAGCTCCGGGCTATCCCGCATGCCCCGACCACAGCGAAAAGCAAAAGATTTTCGCACTGCTGGACGCGCCGGGAAATGCAGATATGGAGCTGACCAGCGGCTACGCCATGCTGCCCGCCGCATCAGTTTGCGGCTATTATTTTGCCCATCCTCAGGCTGAATACTTCGTGCTCGGGCCGATACTTGCCGATCAACTGGAAGATTACGCCCGTCGCAAAGGCTGCAGTCTCGATGAAGCGCGTCGCTTGTTGCCGGCCAATTATGAATTGTAGGAGGCCGGCAACTCATGCAATATGCGGGTTAAACCTCGTTTTCTCCCGCCCCTGACAGATTTACCAAATCAGATCATCCGGCACCGGATGATCCTCGTCATCATCGAGTCCACCACCCAGGTCGGGGACATGTTCTGCAGAAAGCTGACGAATAGCTTCGACCTGTTCCGCAGCAAGCAAGTGATATCCACCTGACAGGTAAACGACGCCCAGGTCCCCCTGCTTCAGGGATTTGAGTTGTTCAGCTGTCAAATGGATTTTGCGGATACGCCCCTTGTACATGAAATTTCGCGGAACTTCGGCCTTGGGATCATTGAGGCGATGTGCTTTGACAATGGCGCTGATTGCCTTGTTCAGTTGCCGCCGGCGCTGCGCTTCCTGCCGCTTGGCTTCGCGCTGTGCATCAGCCTGCTGCTGTTCTTCCGTTTTTCGCAGAGCATAAGCGCGCGCCAGGTTCATTTCCGATTCGCGATCCTTGCCTCCACTGCCAGCGACTGCCTTGCGCTGCCCTGCCCGTCCCCGGGTTTTTCCCTGCGTATCGCCCTTCACCGGCCGGCCACGTGGTTTTCCACGTGATTTCACCGGGCGCTTGCCACGCGGTCTTTCTCGCGCCAGGCCAAGGATCAGTAATTGTTCCTGCAAAGATTTACTCATTAGGCCATCTCAGCCCGGCTGTAAGCTCCTTCAAAGCAGTTCCTCAATCTGGTCCCAATGATCAAGCATCCAGTCATAGGTCTGCTGAATACCCTGTTCAAGGCCGATATCAGATGTCCAGCCCAAAGCTTTCAAGCGGCTGACATCCAGAAGCTTGCGCGGGGTACCGTCCGGCATTTCGCGAGCATATTCGATATTACCCTGAAAGCCCGCAATACCGGCAATCAAACCTGCGAGTTCATCGATCCGGATATCCGATCCTGTTCCGATATTGATATGTGAACAATCAGCTTCCGCCACCGACCAGTATTGCTCCGGCGCCAGGCCCATGAGGAACACACAGGCAGCAGCCATGTCATTGACGTGAAGAAACTCGCGTCGCGGCTTTCCGCTACCCCAAACTGAAACGCTGGGTGCGTTTATTAATGCCGCACTGTGAAACTTTCGCAGCAACGCGGGCAGAACATGACTGCTTGCCAAATCAAAATTATCATTGGGACCGTACAAATTGGTCGGCATCACACTGCGAAAATCAGAACCGAACTGACGCCGGTAAGCCTCACACATTTTGATACCGGCAATTTTGGCCGTGGCATATGCCTCATTGGTCGATTCCAATGGGCCGGTCATCAATGCGCTTTCCTTGATTGGCTGCTTCGCCAGGCGGGGATAAATGCAGGAACTTCCGAGAAAAAGCAGTCGGCTGACACCGGCCTGATGCGCCCCGTGGATAAGGTTAGTCTGTATTTGCAGATTTTCCCGAATAAAGTTTGCAGGCAATTCGCTATTGGCCTTGATCCCACCAACTTTTGCAGCTGCCAGGTAGATGCAATCAATTCGCTCCTGTGCGAAAAAGCGTTCAACCTGCACTTGCCGCGTCAAATCCAGCTCGGCGCGATAAGGCAGTAGCAGTTCGATTTTTTTATCTTGCTGCAAATGCCTCACCAGGGCAGATCCCACCATGCCGGAATGGCCGGCGACATAGACCCGGCTCGGCCTTGCTGCACTGTGGGAGCCGGGAACAATCACCCGTTTTCACGATCCTGGTTGATCAATGCTTCTTCTCTCGCAATGCGCAGATCGGAAATGACCATTTCCTCGACCAGTTCCCCGAAGGACGTTCTCGGAGCCCAACCCAGGGTTTCACGCGCCAGCGTCGAATCACCCAGCAAGGTTTCAACTTCGGCCGGACGGTAATAGCGTGGATCAATCTGCACCACGACATCCCCTGCCCGGAAACGCAGCTCATCGCGTTCGGACCAGGCCACCACGCCCTGCTCTTGCGTCCCGCTACCGGTCCATTCCAGTTCAAGGCCCATACTCCCAGCAGCCGCATTGACGAAATCCCGAACAGAGTGCTGTTCCCCGGTGGATATGACCAGGTCAATGGGTTCATCATGCTGCAGCATCATCCACTGTGCCTCAACAAAATCCCTTGCATGGCCCCAATCACGACGCGCATCCAGGTTGCCAAGGTAGATGCAATCTTCAAGGCCCGCACCAATTCTTGCCAGCCCCCGGGTTATCTTGCGGGTGACAAATGTTTCGCCACGCATGGGGGATTCGTGGTTGAACAAGATGCCGTTACAGGCGAAAAAGTCATAGGATTCACGGTAATTGACGACGATCCAGTAAGCATAGAGTTTGGCCACACCATACGGTGATCGTGGATAAAAAGGGGTGGACTCTCTTTGTGGCGTTTCCTGCACCTTGCCGAACAGTTCAGAGGTCGATGCCTGATAAAAACGGCATTGCTTTTCGAGCCCAAGGTTCCGGATCGCCTCCAGGATCCTCAGCGTTCCAACCGCATCGGACTCTGCTGTGTATTCGGGCTCCTCGAAAGAAACAGCCACATGAGACTGGGCGGCAAGATTGTAAATCTCATCAGGCTGCACACGCTGAATCGTGCGTTGCAGACTGGAACTGTCTGTCATGTCACCGTAGTGCAAATGCAGCCGGGTACCCTCAACGTGCGGATCAGAATACAGGTGATCAATCCGCGCCGTATTGATCAGCGAAGCCCGCCGCTTGATGCCATGCACTTCATAGCCTTTCTTCAGTAAAAATTCTGCGAGATAGGCTCCGTCCTGTCCTGTAATACCGGTAATCAGTGCTTTTTTATGCATATCACTCTCATTCTTGCGCTACGGGCGACTCAGGGACGACCGATTGCATAGTAGGTGATGCCGTGACCGCGCACGACCTCGGGAGACCAGATATTTCGCCCGTCAACGATAACCGCCGGGTTCATTGTTTCCTGCAGGCGCTTGAAGTCAGGGGCCCAGTAGAGTTTCCACTCGGTCATCAATACCAGGGCGTCCGCTCCATCTGCCGCCTGATAGGGATCATCGAAGACTTCAAATCCAGCCTGGCCGTCAAAAAATTCCGAGGCCTCTGCCGCTGCTTCAGGATCATGCGCACGCACGCTGGCGCCGGACCCAATCAGTGCCTCGATCAAAGTCAGGCTGGGAGCCTCACGAATATCATCGGTATTCGGCTTAAAAGAAAGTCCCCATACTGCAACTTTTCGCCCGGTCATCTGGTCCTCAAAATGACGATTGAGAAGCTCAAACGGCTTGCGTTTCTGCCGCATATTCACCGCTTCAACCGCTTGCAACAACTCGGCCTTGTAACCATGCTGACTGGCCGTGCGTTCCAGCGCCCGCACATCCTTGGGAAAACAGGAGCCGCCATAGCCCGACCCGGCATAGATAAAGGAATAACCGATGCGGGGGTCTGAGCCAATACCATTGCGCACATGTTCGATGTCCGCCCCCACGCGCTCCGCAATATTGGATAACTCATTCATCAGGCTAATCTTGGTAGCGAGCATGGTATTGGCTGCGTACTTGGTTAATTCCGAAGAACGCACATCCATGAACAACAGCTTTTCGTGGTTGCGGTTGAAGGGTGCATAGAGCTCACGCAGCATGCCCTCGGCCCGCCCATTTTCGACACCAACAATGATCCGGTCCGGCTTCATGAAGTCTGAAATGGCCGCCCCTTCTTTCAGAAATTCAGGATTTGAGGCCACTGTGAACTCAATCTCCAGTCCCCGGCGTGACAACTCCTTTGCAATGGCTGCTGAAACTTTTTCACAGGTTCCCACCGGCACAGTTGATTTGACCACCACCAGAAGTGGACTTTTGATGTACTCCCCGATCGATCTGGCCACGGCCAGCACATGACTCAGATCCGCCGAACCGTCTTCGTCCGGTGGCGTTCCCACAGCAATCATCAATACCTGGGCCCCATCAACGGCTTTGGTGATGGATGTAGTGAATTCAAGACGACCCTGCCGCATATTTTCCTGCAACATGACTTCCAGACCGGGCTCGAACATCGGAACGATACCCTTGCAAAGATTCTCAATACGCTGCTGGTCTATATCCATGCAAACGACGTGGTGCCCCACCTCTGAAAACCCGGCTCCGCTGACCAGTCCGACATAGCCGCTTCCTACGATCGATATACGCATCAGTATCCCTTGTGGTTTGTGCCGCAATCAAATGAACTTTGACACATTTTAAAGAATGTAGCCCGTGTCTGCCATGGCCTCAGCCAATGATAAGCAATATTGGGACAGATAAAACCGAGGCAACGACGTTATGCACACCCCGGGTCAAATGGTTTCGGTACAAAAAAGCACCCCGCAGGGTGCCTTTCAGCGCTTGATAAAAAAGACCTAGTTACCTTCTATACCCAGCAATTCCACCTGGAAAATCAAGGTGGCATTCGGCCCGATTGGACCACCACCGGCTGGGCCATAAGCCAAATCAGATGGAATATAAAACATGAATTTGCTGCCCACAGGCATCAATTGCACACCTTCGGTCCAACCCGGTATGACCTGGCCGAGCGCGAATGAGATGGGTTCGCCACGCGTGTATGAACTGTCGAATTCTTCGCCGTTCAACAAGGTGCCGCGGTAGTGAACAGTCACTTTGTCCGTGGCATTTGGACGTGCACCGTCGCCCATCGTGAGGACCTCATACTGAAGGCCGGAATCGGTAATTATCATGCCTTCTTTCAAACGGTTTTCCAGCAGAAATTTATCGCCTTCCGCTGCATTGCTCGCCCCTACTTCGTCACGCTCTGATTCAGCTTCGGAGCGCCGTTTTGCGATGAAAGACTCACGCACGGTGGCCGCCTCTTCTGGCGTCATTGCCAGAGGTTCACCATTGTAGGTGGCCTTGATCGCATCGAACAGGGTATCCAGATCCAGTTCGGTACCCTGCTGCTTAAGCGAGGAACCGATATCCATGCCAATGATGTAGCCCAGTTTCTGTGCATCACTTTCAAGTTCTGCGGACAGCGCATTGCCGGCAAACAGGACGGCTGCCAACACTGAGCCAAATGTAAAAAATCGTTTCATCGTTCTAAAACTCCTTCAATTGAACCGGCAATTTAAAAAAAATACCCGATCAGTGATTATTGAGAGGTGCGGATTGTGCACTTATCTGCATGTTGAGGCAACAGTCTGAAATTACAATAGCTGGACATTTTGGATGTAAGATGCGAGTTCGTGAATAGATCAGAGGTTCCCTGGATCAACATCCCTCCCCACATCGGGAACACCAATCACCCACCGGAACGCCATGAAAACAGACTCCGAGCTTCAAACCTGACTCCTGACTGGCTTCAGCAGCCAATTGCTGAGCATCGGAACCACACCCAGAGTCAGGATGGTGGAAGCCAGCAGGCCGGAAATGATCGACCAGGCCAGCGGCGGCCACAAAGT
>PVMS01028343.1_pt1 | contig 19760 bp, 19 predicted proteins | sample 1853461 | NCBI WGS metagenome assembly PVMS01 (sample SAMN08582032, study PRJNA380276) | Marine sediment metagenome, whole genome shotgun sequencing project. | isolation source: ocean sediment barecode stripped | collected 2017 | reverse complement strand
CATGATGCCCAGGCCCCATGGCGGATAAAACTGAACCGCCGTTGCCGGCCACGCGAAAGCCTGAATTGAGTTGATGAGTGATTCGTACGCGAAACGAAAGACGAACTTGATGACACCTTGAATTAGCTGATCGCCGAACGGGCTGCCGCCACCTGTCAGGTCGATCAGATCCTGGAAAAGCATCTGAATCTCAAGCCAGACCAGTGTAATTACGTACCCAACGGCATACAGACCGCCCCCGCGTACATCCCAGATGTTTCTGACAAATCGCTTGGCCAGAACTAACAGTGCTGGCAGAAAATCTTTCGGTTTGTTGACCAATATCCCGAATAGATCCGCTGCCTCGCTAATGCGATCGGCCAGGCTTTGGAAAAAGGGTTTCTTTTTTTTGGTGACCTTTCGATTTGCTTTGCCCACTTACTCTTACCGGCTTCTTTAGCTCTCACCCAGGCCAGCGCTCTTACCTTCCTGCCGGTGGATCTTGGAACCCTCAAGTGTCAGGTTGTACATGAGTCCTTTCGAACCGAAGATAAACCCTACGACCGGATCCTTGATGTTGTGAGTATCAATGGTCTTGCCCGCACCAAGATCGATCAATGCAACGGATCCATCCACACCGACTTTCCAGCCCTCGCTGTTGAGGAATTTGTCCAGCGAATCCTGGGTCATGAAAGCAATTACGATTGACTTGGCTTGCGCGCCCAATTGAAAACCGATCGAACCGCTGCTGGTACGGTAAAAACCGGCCGTCTTCCCGCCGATTCGCAGAGCGCCCTCACCGGTTTCGCCACCTATGCCAATGCCTATTTTTATGACTCGTGGAAAAACCAGGTACCCTGCCGAACTGTTCAGGAAAACATCGGCCCCATTAACCTCTTCTTTGAACAACGCGATCGTTTCGTCGACTTTTGTATTTGTAACTGCCGTGGATTCCGCCTGTGCTATAACCGGGAAAAACATTGCGATGGCGACCGATGTGAAGCAGGCGGTTTTGAATTTGTTAATCATGGAATAAGTACCTGATCTGAGTCTGACTATTGTTTGAATACAGGATAACTGCCCCTTCGACGGCAGGCGCCTATGATAACCAACAATGCAGCATAAAACAGGTGTCTGAGTTTACCGACAGCATCCTGAAGCTATGCTGAATACAGACCCAACCAATGGCTGGCAATCAACCGAACTGACGGCCCGAACTTGCCAGGAACGCGGCCAGCATGGCTCGTAAGGTATCGATCAGCTGTTCGGCTGATTGCTGGTCGTAGCCGCCCGATTCTTCATCCATATAGCAGTGCTGCGCCAATTCCAGCTGAATCGCATGGATATTTTCCCTGGGGTTACCGAAATGGCGGGTGATGTGACCACCCTTGAATCGGCCATTCAGTACGTCGCTATACGCTGACTCTGCCGCCTCTGCGGCGACCGCTCTTGCAACAGAAAGACCACAACTATCGCCATCTCTGGTTCCAATATTCAACTCAGGCAGTTCGCCATCAAATAAACCCGGCACCTTTGTACGTATGGAATGCGCGTCCCACAGCAATGCATAACCAAATCGTTCCTGTATCGCCGAAAGCTCGATCTCAATCCGAGCGTGATATGGCTGCCAGTAGACTGCAATACGCTCCTGTTGCTCTCTGGCTTCCATGACATTCCCATCGCGATAAATCTCCGTGCCAGCAAACGTCCTGGCTGGACACAAACCGGTCGACAACTGCCCCGGATACAGCGCTTTATCACTGCTTGGCCGATTCAGATCAACCACGTAGCGCGAGTAGTTTGCCGCAATAATTCCTGCGTCGAGTGAAGTTGCGAACTGGTATAGCCGTCGGACGTGCCAATCGGTATCCGGCAATGCGAGCCCCTCGTCAGTCATTCGCTCTGCCATCCCGGGTGCGAGTTTGCGGCCGTCGTGCGGGATGCTGATCAGCAATGGCGCCTCACCGCTGACGAAAGAATAACAATCCGTCATTCAGCGAAGCTCGGAAGAATCGCGCTTCCATACTGACAGTACTCACCCCGATCGATCTCCTTTGCCAGCGCCTGAATGTCGGGCGACAGTGATCGATCCTCGTTGTAAGCCGCAGACACAGAACGAACCTGCAGCATCGCCCGTTCGAGAAGCCCGGAGCTTTTTTGCGGACGGTGAAACTCCACTCCCTGCGTCGCCGCGAGTAACTCTATCGCGACGATGTGGCCTACGTTTTCGAGCATCTCGTGCAACCGGCGCCCGGCAAATGTCGCCATGCTGACATGATCTTCCTGGTTGGCCGATGTCGGAATACTGTCCACGCTGGCCGGATGTGCCAGGGTCTTGTTTTCTGATACGAGTGCCGCAGCGGTAACCTGCACCATCATGAATCCGGAATTGAGGCCACCTCCTGTGACCAGGAATGCCGGCAACTCACTCAGGTGAGAGTCGATGAGCAGCGCGATGCGACGCTCCGACAGTGAACCGATTTCCGCGATCGCAATCGCGAGATAGTCCGCAACCATTGCCACCGGTTCGGCATGAAAATTACCACCTGAAAGAATGGCATCCGAATCAGCGAACACCAGTGGATTATCTGTCACTGCATTTGCCTCAGTCTCAAGGACCTCGCCCGCATGCCGGATGACTCCAAGGCATGCGCCAACAACCTGTGGTTGGCAACGAATGGAATAAGGATCCTGCACGCGGCTGCAATCGACGTGCGATGCCCGAATATCGCTGCCACGCATCAACTCACGCAGCACCTCGGCGACCGCAATCTGGCTGGCGTGCCCACGAACCGCTTGAATTCGTTCATCGAATGGCGTGTCGCTGCCCTTTATCGCATCCGCCGAGAGCGAACCGGAAACAAGCGACGCGGACAGCACATGCTCCGCCCGAAACAATGCGGCCAGCGTCAGCGCGGTGGACACTTGCGTGCCGTTGAGTAGTGCTAGCCCTTCCTTTGGTGCAAGCTTCAATGGCTCCAGACCAGCAGCCTTAAGCGCATCGGACGCCGACAGCGTATTACCTTTGTACCGAACATCTCCCAACCCGATCAGCACACCCGCCATGTGCGCCAGGGGGGCGAGATCGCCCGAGGCACCGACAGAACCTTTTGCAGGAATGATCGGATAGATTTCGTGATTGAGAAGAGAACATAACGCGTCAATTAATTCTTGCCGGACACCCGAAAATCCACGTGCCAGCGCGACAAGCTTGATGACCATGATGAGCCGCACGATTGAATCCGACAGTGGTTCGCCCACCCCGACCGAATGTGAACGAATCAGGTTTTCCTGCAAGTGAGTCAATTCATCATCACTAATGCGGATCTCCGCCAGTTGGCCGAAACCCGTGTTGACGCCGTAAACGGTATCGCCTCCGGCAAGCACCTTTTTTACCTCGGCCCGCGAGCTGGCGACTGCTGCCATCGCGTCGTTGCCCAGGCTGACCTGTACCGGTGACTCCCACGCTTGTCGCAATTGGTGAAGCGAAACGTGTTGATTGTTGATATCGAGTTTCATCGTCTTGTCCGCCACAATGATCAGCCCTTCAGCATGGGGAGATCGAGATCGTTCTGCTTTGCGCACTCGATCGCAATTTCGTAGCCAGCGTCTGCGTGCCGCATCACGCCGGTGGCCGGATCGTTCCATAACACGCGCGCGATGCGTCGGTCCGCATCTTCGCTTCCGTCGCATACGATAACCAGCCCGGCATGTTGCGAGTAACCCATGCCGACGCCACCGCCGTGGTGAAAGGAAACCCAGGTTGCTCCGCTGGCCGTATTGAGCAGCGCGTTAAGCAATGGCCAGTCTGAAACTGCGTCGCTGCCGTCCTGCATCGATTCAGTTTCCCGATTGGGGCTTGCGACCGAGCCGCTATCGAGATGATCTCTGCCGATCACGACCGGTGCTTTCAATTCACCGTTGCGCACCATCTCATTAAACGCAAGACCCAACTTGTCGCGTTGCCCGAGACCGACCCAGCAGATCCGCGCTGGCAAGCCCTGAAACTGAATCCGTTCGCGTGCTTCATCCAGCCAGTTATGCAGATGCTCATCATCCGGAATGAGTTCTTTCACTTTCTGATCGGTTTTGTAGATGTCCTCCGGGTCGCCCGACAGGGCAACCCACCGGAACGGCCCAACGCCACGGCAAAAAAGCGGGCGTACGTAGGCGGGAACAAAACCTGGAAAATCGAAGGCATCGCTGACACCCTGGTCCTTCGCGACCTGGCGAATGTTGTTACCGTAGTCGAACGTCGGAATGCCGGCATTATGAAATTCGAGCATTGCGCGAACGTGAACTGCCATCGATTTAACGGCGGCAGCGGCGACAGCGTCCGGATCCGATTCGCGTTTGGCCTTCCATTCCTCGACCGTCCAGCCTTCCGGCAGGTAGCCGTTCGCCGGATCATGCGCTGAGGTCTGGTCGGTGACAGCGTCCGGACGGATGCCACGTTTCAACATTTCCGGTAACACCTCAACCGCATTGCCCAGAAGCCCCACCGAAATCGGCTTCTTATCCGCTACGGATTTTTCGATCAGCGCCATTGCCTCGTCGAGATTTTCCGCACGTGCATCGAGATAACCGGTCTCCAGGCGCTTATCGATGCGATCGGACTGGCATTCAATAGCAAGCATCGATGCGCCGGCCATGGTTGCCGCCAGTGGCTGCGCGCCCCCCATGCCGCCGAGCCCTGCGGTCAATATCCATTTTCCCTGCAAATTGCCACCGTAGTGTTGCCTGCCCATTTCCGCAAAAGTCTCGTAGGTACCCTGCACGATTCCCTGGCTGCCGATATAAATCCACGAGCCGGCAGTCATCTGGCCGAACATCATCAAGCCTTTTCGATCCAGTTCACGAAAGTGTTCCCAGTTAGCCCACGCGGGTACCAGGTTGGAATTCGCGATCAACACGCGCGGCGCGTCTTTGTGCGTTCGAAATACGCCAACCGGTTTTCCGGATTGCACCAACAGCGTCTGGTCTTCCTCCAGCGATCTAAGGCTTTCGACAATGGCATCAAAGCATTCCCAGTTGCGCGCCGCCTTGCCGATGCCGCCGTACACAACCAGGTCTTCGGGTCGCTCTGCGACCTCCGGATCGAGGTTGTTCATGATCATGCGTAGTGGAGCTTCCGTCAGCCAGCTTTTCGCCTGCAACGTGCTTCCCGTTGGTGCTTTGATGATTCGTTTGTTTGATGTTGTCATTGGTCTATGTTCCGTAGCTCGACGATGTCGGCGCGTTGTTGATTACTTTCTTCAGTACCGGGCGGCACGTAATGACCGGTTAGCTCGAATCGGCTTCCCGGGTGGTGTAAGCGGGCAAAACTAACGGGTCGTCCATGCGCCCATGTACGGCGTGTCACTACCAGGCAGGGTTCATCGGTGTTCATTTGCAAATATTCACGTACCTCTTTGCCTGGCATCGACGCCCTGACCACATGCTCGGCTTCCTGCAGCGGCGCGATATCGCTCATGTAAGCGCTGGGTGTTATCAGCGCGAAATCCTGGGCGAGGAAATCAGGCGCGAAATCCTTGGTGACGTAGCGGTCTTCAATTTGTATGGGCTCTTCGTTTTCAAGGTGAATGACCAGCGCGTGATACACCTCCGACTCATTATCAATGTGCAGCAGCTCGGCTATTGCCGGCGACGCGTTTCGTGTCTCACACTTCAGCACAACCGCTGCATGCCGGTGGCCCCGCAGACTGATTTCATCGGCGATATTCAGAACTTCCAGCACATGTGAGGCTGCTTTGAGGTCGGCGACGAACGTTCCCACTCCCGCAACTCGCTCGACGTAACCCTCGCTGTCGAGCTCACGCAGCGCCCGGTTCGCGGTCATACGGGATACTCCGGTCGAATCAACGAGTTCATGCTCCGAAGGGACGCGGTCACGCGGCTGCAACTCACCGCTGGAGATTCTCGCAATAATCGACTCTTTCAATTGCTGGTAACGCGGTTTCGTTTGCGCCTTCATTGTTTCGCCACCAGATCAGGCTTCAGCTCGCTAACGACACGTGCAAACTCGCTGCTGGCCCACTCTCCAGCCACGTGATTGCCGTCGACGACTTGCCAGGCGCCGTTCACCATGACGCGTTCGATGGGCAGTGTAAATCCAGAGAACACCAGGGCATCGAGAAAAGATTCCTTGTCGTGACCCACCAGCATCGGACTTTGGTCATCGAGTACAACAAGATCTGCGAATTCACCTTTTTTTAACAGGCCTGATCCGTTGCCGCATGCCTGCGCCCCACCCTGCAGCGCTTCCTCAAACAAGCTCCGGCCAGTGTGCGTTCGGCGTATGGCAGCAATGTTTCTTGCCTGAGCCACCAGGCGCTGGCCATATTCAAGCCAGCGCAGCTCCTCAAACGGATTGATCGAAATGTGACTGTCCGACCCGATCGCGATATGGCCTCCCTGGGCGAGCCACCGTCGTAACGGGAACAAACCGTCGCCAAGATTTGCTTCGGTACTTGGACACAGGCACACCACAGCGCCGGTTTCACACAAGGCCGCAATCTCGCTTTCGTTCATGTGCGTCGCATGGACGAGGCACCAGTTTTCATCGGGCGAAAATTGCTTAAGCAGCCACTCCACCGGACGTGCGCCGTGTTGTGCCATGCATTGATCAACCTCTCCCGTTTGTTCAGCGATATGAATATGCATCGGACAATCATCCCGCTTCGCCAGCTTGGACAGTCTTTCGATTGATGATCCGCTGACGGCGCGCAGACTATGGGCGCCGATCGCGACCGTGAAATTCGGGCCAGCCAACTCACGGGCACGTTCGTAGTGATCGACGAAATCATCGATCGACATAGTGAAGCGTCGTTGTTCGTCTGTCGGCTCCAGTTGATCAAAACCAGCGCGTTCGTACAGGACAGGAACGTAGGTGAGGCGAATACCGCTATCCGTTGCAGCCGTCACAATTGCCTGCAACATAGCGTCGTCCGTGGTCGCGCCGCCTGGCTCGCTATGCAGATAATGAAATTCGGCAACCGCCGTGTAGCCGCTGATCAGCATCTCGTTGTATGCCTGGCGCGCGATCGCCGTAAGCCGCTCTGCGTCGACAAGACCGGCAAGCCGGTACATACGGGTTCGCCAGGTCCAGAAATTGTCTTTGTCGTCCGGCCCGCGCTGCTCGGTGTGGCCTGCCAGGGCGCGCTGAAATGCATGGCTGTGGGCATTGGAGATGCCCGGGATCACGATTCCGGCAACGGCATCGTCTGGATCCGCGCTTTGTCCCGATGCTGCCCGCGCGATGCGTCCGTCATGGACCTGGATCCTCACATCATCGGCCCAGCCGTTATGCAGCAACGCTTTCCTGGCAAAAATCGTGGTCATCGGGATCCCGAACCTGTAAGTTGTATATACAGGCTAGTGCATGTTACGGTGCTTTGCAATGCAATCCATTCGCCCCTTTCTTAAGGAGTTGCCTTGCCAGACTCAAAATCAAAGTGGGACCTCGTGCTTACTGATGCGAACCTGGCAACGATGCAGGCCGATTCGGGTGCCTACGGGATCATTGAGGATGCCGCTCTCGCAATCAGCAACGGAAGGATCGCCTGGCTTGGCGCGAAATCGGACCTGCCGGCAACAAACGCTGCCCGGACCCGAAGCGTCGAGGGTCGCTGGCTTACGCCTGCGCTGATCGACTGCCACACTCACCTCGTATTCGCAGGCGACAGAGCACAGGAATTTGAGCAAAGGCTGGGTGGTGCCAGCTATGAGGAAATTGCTCGTGGCGGTGGCGGCATTATTTCAACTGTCAACGCGACGCGGCAAGCCGGTAACGCAACACTAACGACAAGCGCCACACAACGACTCGACGCGCTCATGCAAGACGGTGTTGCCACGATTGAAATCAAGTCCGGTTACGGGCTCAACTACGAAACCGAACTGGCCATGCTGGAGGTTGCACGATCTATTGGTGAGTCCTCAAAGGCATCCGTTGTTACGACGTTTCTTGGGGCGCACACAATCCCACCCGAGTTCAAGGGGCGTGCGGACGACTACATTGATTTTCTTGTCTCGGAAGTACTGCCTGCGGCACACGAAAAAGGTCTTGTTGACGCTGTTGATGCTTATTGCGAAAGCATCGCTTTCTCGACCAAACAAATCGCGACATTGTTTGAGCGCGCGAAAGAGCTGAACATCCCGGTCAAACTCCATGCCGATCAGCTGAGCGACAGCGGCGGCGCAGAGCTGGCCGCAAACTACGGCGCGCTGTCAGCCGACCATCTCGAATACACATCGGGCCGCGGTGTCGCAGCTCTGTCTGAAGCCGGCACTGTTGCCGTATTGTTACCCGGTGCATTTCTTACGCTGGGGGAAATCCACCGCCCGCCGATCGAAGCGCTGCGCGAGCAGGGTGTGCCAATCGCTGTTGCCACCGACTGCAATCCCGGAACATCACCGATCCTTTCCCTGCAAACCGCGATGAGTCTTGCAACCAGTTTGTTCAAACTGACGCCGGAAGAGTGCCTTGCAGGGGTAACACGGGAAGCCGCACGTGCGCTAAACCTCAGTGACGATCGTGGCACCCTGGAAACCGGCAAACGCGCAGACATCGCCGAATGGGACATCGGCCATCCCCGGGAACTCACCTACTGGCTGGGCCTCAACCCGCTCTCTCAACTTTACGTTGAAGGCCAGCCGGACTGACAGTGCTATTTCTGCTCGTGCTTTGCGATAGCTGAAGTGGCCACGTAGCTGGACACAACGCAGGGCACAAGATAAGTCATTGGAATCTTCCACATGAGTTCTGGTGTAATCGTGCCCGCCAATAACGCGTCACCCTGGTTGATTGCGACCAGGGCAGTTCCGACAATCACCGCTACCTTGAGACTGCGTTTTACAACGTCGGCGCTAGTCGCGATGGATAACAAATTCGACATAAAAGGATTCCTTATCCACAACCAATAGCAGTCCTATATCGTAGGAGCGGCATCTTGCCGCGATTGGCAATTATCGGCAAGTTGCCTGAGATAGCGCAGCTAATCTGTTTCGGTCACTATCTGATTCACGTCTTTGCGGGATTGCTGAGGCGTGATCTTTGGATAGCCGTACCAGACGATTCCAACAACAAGCACGCCATCCGGATCAGCATCCAGTAACTCATAAAACCGTTCGTCACGGGTAATCGGGCCGGTCGCCCATTTCGTCGCAACGCCCGCCTCCGATAAATACAACATCAGGTTCTGAATCGCGCAGGCACAACTTGCATAGTCTTCACGCTGCAACAACTCATCATCCGACCTGTGGCAAGTGACGACCAGCCAACCAGGAATCGCTGCAGCGGACTCGGCCTTGAATTCACCCATCTTGGCGTCCTTGATTTCAGTCACCACGATTCGCGTCAGGTCTATACACTCCCGGATCTTCTGGCTGCCCAGCAGGTAGAAATGCCAAGGCTCGGTCACGTGATGATTGGGTGCCCAACGTGCAACCTCAATGGCGTCGCGGATCAACTTGCGATCCACAGCTTGTTTCAGAAACAACTTGGTGGTACGACGCGAACGAATTCGTTCTGCGAGCCTGCGCAGATTCTTGCGATCTTCTGTCGTGGGAACAACCGTCATTCAGCGCGCTCGATCACCATCGCTATGCCTTGCCCGACGCCGATGCACATTGTGCACAGTGCGTAGCGGCCTCCGCGGCGCTGCAACTCGTAAGCTGCCGTCGTGACAAGCCTTGCGCCGGACATGCCAAGGGGATGACCTAACGCGATCGCGCCACCATTTGGATTGACGTTGTCAGCGTCGTCATCGACACCCAGCTCGCGAAGAACGGCAAGCCCTTGCGCAGCGAATGCCTCGTTGAGTTCGATGACATCCATCTGCTCGATGGTCAGGCCAGCGATTTCGAGAACCTTTCGCGATGCCGCCACCGGGCCAATACCCATAATTCTTGGCTCCACACCAACCGCCGCCCAGCTTACGACGCGCGCAATCGGCTTCAGATTATAACTGCTCACAGAATCGTCGGATGCCAGCAACATTGCACAGGCGCCGTCATTGATGCCGGACGCATTGCCGGCGGTAATGGTACCCTCTTTTTTCACGATCGGCCGCAACTTTGTGAGCCCTTCGATGGTTGAATTGGCGCGAGGATGTTCATCGGTATCAACAGTGACTGGATCGCCGCGTCGCTGCGGCACACTTACCGGGACGATCTCATCAGCAAGCTTGCCATTTGATATTGCTTCGGCTGCTTTCAATTGGCTTCGCAGGGCAAATTCATCCTGCTCTTCGCGCGTAACCGAAAAATCTTCGGCGACATTCTCGGCCGTTTCTGCCATCGAGTCGATACCGTATTGTTCTTCCAGCTTCTTGTTCACGAATCGCCAGCCGAGCGTCGTGTCATAAATTTCTGCATTTCGGCTGAAGGCCGCCGTCGATTTCGCCAGCACAAACGGAGCACGCGACATCGACTCAACACCCCCGGCCAGCAGAACGTTTGCGTCACCGGCTTTGATCGCATGTGCGGCATTGCCAATCGCATTCAATCCGGAACCGCACAGTCTGTTTACAGTGACGGCAGCAGCTGTGACAGGGATGCCCGCCAACAGGGACGACATGCGGGCAACGTTTCTATTATCTTCGCCCGCCTGGTTGGCGCAGCCATAGATAACGTCGTCAATTGCTTCGGCCGGCAGATCCGGATTGCGTTCCAGGATGGCGCGCATCGGAATTGCACCAAGATCGTCAGTTCGTACAGACGAAAGCGCGCCGCCGTATCGCCCAATGGGTGTGCGAACGGCGTCGATAATCCAGGCCTTGCTCATGTTATTGCCTTTTCGGGATCAGGATCCGCGATCATACTTGGTGCCCAGTCGCAGACCAACATAGGCCCACAACATGGCAACGCCGGCCCCGATCAACGCGATAGGACCCATGCCCAGGCCGAGGCTGGTCGTTAACAGCGCGAACATCCAACCCGAAAAAACGTCCCCACCACGGTACACCACGATATCAATGACCTGTTTGGTCTTGAAGCGATCCTCGCGACTGACAGTGGTATACAACATCTCACGGCCGGGCCTCGTTATTGAGTAGTTGCCGGCCTTGAGCACAACCCATGCAACGATAATGACGGCAAGCGTAGGGCTCGAAAACACCGCCAATAGCGCAATCGCGACCAGCAGCGGGATCATCGCAAGCGTCTTGCCCAGACCGACAGCCTTCGTGATTCGGCCGGTCGCAAACATAGCCGTTCCTATCGCAAAGGCGTTGACGGTCAGATTGATGCCGGCCCAGATAGCGGCGTTGGCGTCTCTGCTGTTGTCCGCCATCAGGTTCTTCATTTCGAAATACGCGAATGACCCGATAAACGTATAGAGAAAGATGAAAAACGCGATCCCAAGCAGGTACGGATTGGTGACGAATTGCCTGAATCCCGCGAATGGATTGCCACTAATCGAAGACTCCTGGTTCGAACCGGCAGCCGCGTCGCTAACGGATGACCGCAATATCGTAATCAGCGGGATGATTGCAACAAGAATCAAGGCCGCTACCAGCATCAGATTCAGTGTCCCTATCTTCTTCGCCAGGATGAGAGTGATTGAAGCACCGGCGATTGTCCCAATACTGGCGCCGCTTGCGATAAAAGCGAAAAGGCGTGGTGCCTGCTCCCTGGTAAACAGGTCGGCCATCAGGCTCCAGAACACCGACACATGAAACAAGGAGAACAAGCTTAGCCAGACGTAAAATGCCTTGTTGATAAGCGCACTGTCAGAGAGTGCACTTGCGCCAACATAAAAAAGCACGAACGACGCCCCGAAAAATGCATAGACACCGGGAATTACGTTTTTGAGTTTAAACCTTGAAATGGCAAAGCCATACAAACTGACGGCGACCGTGCTGAACACAAAGTTAATGGTCCACAGCCGCGCCAGCTCGACGTCACTCCACTCCGGCGCCAGTGCATCTCGGACGGGCTTCAGCATGTTGTATGCCAGCATGAGCAGAAAAATAAAAACGAACGACAAGAGCGTTGCTTTCATCTCGTCCGCTTCGATATTTGTCAGCGCTCTGAACCACCTTGATGGCAGCCCGCCTGGCGTTCTGGTCATTTACCCCCGCCCATGCGCCAGTCATTAGTAAATGTGACGCGTTGATCAGATAGGTGCCTAGACTGCCACAAAATCCGGCGAAACGCCGGGAATTGCAGTGAGCGGTGATTTGTTTAGTCGCTGTGTGCCTGATTCGCCGCCGTCAGTAAATCGTCTGCTGACAACCTTACTTTGTAGTTGGCGTTCACATAGTCGAATACGATCATTCCAGCACTATCGATGACATAAACCGACGGTACTGCCAAGGCACCGTGATTCGCGATCGAGGAGTCCTCGTAATCTTTGCCTGTGCGATTCAGCCAGGCGACCAGATTGTCAGCAGCCATAAACGCCGTACCGAACGCGATAGCTGCATTCAGATCCGCATCGGAGAGAATCGTATAGTCCAGCCCTTCTATGTCTTCTTTCGTTTCGTTCTTGAGGCTGGAGTACAGGATCTCCGGGCGGTCGTTACTGATAAAAAGCACCTCGAACCCCATTGCCCGAATCTCCGGGACTACGGTTCTTAACTCTGACAAGTGCATATTGCAATACGGACACCATCCACCGCGATAGGAAATCAGCACGACCGGATGTTGCAGCGAAGACGGATCGAAACTGAAGGTTTTGCTCTCAGTCGTCTGAACAGTGAACGATGGCGCACTATCGCCTGTTACCAGCGGCGAAATTTGTTCGGCAGTGGCGGGGAACTCTGCCGCAACTGCGCGTGGCGCAGAAATGCAGAGCGTGCTGGCGAGTAGCAGTACGAAAAACAGGTTTAGGATTTTGCGGCTTATTGTCATGGGGGTTCTCCTGTCCTGCAGGAGACCTTGGCACGAAGCAATTTATTACCAGCTCACACCGCCTTCTCAAGAAAATCGCGGTTGCCGGTCGTACCTCGGCACCGCTCTTTCGCTCGATACATGGCCTGATCCGCGGCGCGCATGAGACCGGTCAACGTTTTGGCATTCGTAGGATAAATAGCCAGGCCAATGCTCGAGGAACACTCCAGCGTATCCGGCCCGATCAGGTACGGCTGTTCCAGTGAACGGGTAAGGCGCAGCGCCAGTTTTTCTGCAACATCCGCCTGCACGTTGGGCACCAGGGCGACGAATTCATCACCACCCGGCCTGCCAATGATGTCGCAGGATCGGAGGCTGGTCTTTAGTCGTTGCGCCGCGATTGTCAACAGCTGGTCTCCGATCTCGTGTCCGTGTGAGTCATTGATCTGTTTAAACTCATTCAGGTCAATAAACAACAGGGCGCCTGTAGCATCGTCGCTACTTTCTGCCAGGCGCTTTGTTGCATCACGTTCAAATCCGCGACGATTCAGCACACCCGTAAGCGGATCCGAAGACGCAATGGATTCCATGCGGATTTCTTCGGCCTTGCGATCGGTGATATCCACAAGCGTGATGGCGACGTCATCGCCAACGGGTTCTGCAATCATGCGCAACCAATGCCCGCGGCCGTCGCCGTTAATTCGGGCCTCGGTATCGAGCTCCCTGCGATTCACAGCAGCTTCCTCGAATTGCCGAAATAACCTCTTGGCATCTCCCGCATCCATGCCAGTCGACACCTTGGCCATTATTTCCGTCCCAAAAGCACCAATCAGGTCATCGACCGGCACTTTCAGGAACTCGCTGGCAGCAGCATTGGCGAAGATGCAACGTAAGACTTCGTGACCCTCGGAATTCTCTACCCAATGCAGGCGCAAAATGCCATTCACCGAATGATCTATGAGCGTACGCAGCAAACTCTCGCTGTTACGCACTTCTCTCTGGGCGCGCTCTACATCACTGACATCCCTGAACATCAGTACGCGCCCGGTCCGCGAGAGAGCCTCATTGGGTGATATGGGCGTTACCTGGAGGTGCAGAAATCTTCCGGAAGACGTCATCATTTTTTGTGGTTGACCTGTTTCCAGCGCCTCATAGACCTCCGGCACTTCGTCGCCGAATACGGACTTCAACGGGGCGCGAAGCGCACTATGCTCACTGAGATTAAGCAGGGCTTCCGCACCATGGTTCATTCCGATGATTCTTTGCTGATCATCAACGACGATGACCGGATCCTGCATGTTCTGAAATACTGTTTCGTAGGCAAGCGGTGAATACTCAATGATTCGTTCGCCAATGATCAGCCAGGCATATATCGGCAACATCGCAGCGAAGACGAGTGGGATCATTGAAAACGTATCAGGGCCTATGCCGAAATCGTTCGCGCCAACGGCAATGATAGGAACCAGGGTAGACCCGGCAAGCAGAAACAGTCCACGGCGATGTGCGGGTGCGACGGCCGTACTGTGAAGCAGCAGCGTCATGACACTCAACGCTATCATCGTATAACCGTACGGTGCATGTACGAACTTGTACCATGGGCCCCATTGTTGCGGTCGCGTCAGAAATTCGCCAGCCGCGTTGACTGTGGGTAGCTGCCACATCAATTCGTGCCAATCGTTGGTCGCGGCAAGAATTATTGAGCAGACCGGTAGTATGAGCATCAGGACGATTGTTGTTTTCGATGTTTCGGATCCCGTGTACTGCCGAAAGCAAACCAGTATCGTTATCGGCACGAGTGCCGTGCCAATGCAGTGGCCCAGGTGGCCTGCCGAGAGCAGCAAATTTGACGGCGCGATCAATTCGACGGATCCGCCGATAACCCACAGTCCGATCAGGACAAAACTAATGCCAAGTGGCAGGCTCCCAAACTCGCGGACGCCACCCGCAACCCGGGCACCAAGCAAGACGTAGCAAACGGCACTGAAGCCTAGGAGCACGGACAAAATGACGTCGAGGGGCATGTGGGTTGTTCCGGGCCTATTGAACAGAATGCAGACCATGGTACTGCGCGCAAACCATTGATTCTGGGACTCAATCCACAGCTTTCCATCGAATTTGCCACTGTATGTGGTAGAACTCTCTCAGGCGCCAACTTTGGGCAACGGCAGTTCGCTGAAACTACGTACAAGGTTTTGATTTTGATTGTATTTCTGGCCGTGTGACAGAGTAGAATCGCACCAGACACATGCGCGGTCCGAAATTCGAAAAATCAATAACAGAAAGGACAGCTTGAAATGCCTCTCGATATTACATTCACGCTCAGCGACCAGGATCTGGACCACTTCCAGAAGATCATTGATAAATCGAAGTCGGCGGTAGCAGACCGGAGCGACGAGCAGATCGAGGCAAGCGCGAGAAAGCTGATCTCCGATGCGGATTCTACTGACCTGCCGAATTATATTGCCGAACGGCTGGTCAAGCTCGACACCGTAATCAGCATGGCCAACGACGAAGAATGGCAACTCAATGACGAAGAACGCCACCGCATCCTGGGCGCGCTGGTCTATTTCTGCGATCCGGATGATCTCATCCCGGATTCCGTTCCCGGCCTCGGATTTCTCGACGACGCGATCTATGTCGAAATCATCATTCGCGAGCTGAAAGCAGAAATTGACTACTACGAGGAGTTCTCCCGGTTCCGTAAGGCAGAGGAGGCGCGCCGCAAGGAGAAAGGTCTCGATCCGCATGTTGATCGCGAGGCATGGCTCGCCGACAAACGCGCAACATTGCACAAGAAAATGCGAAAGTCCCGTCGCTCCCGCGGCGGCGGCTGGCGGCTGCGCTGGTAAATGGTCTGCCGCTAGTTTAATCCCAACGCTACCACGAAAAACAAAAAGGGCGTGGTTCGCCCGCGACGAAACAGACCCGCCCATATCGCTGATTATTGTGCCAGTAGCGCCAAATATGGCGGCCACTACATAGCAAAACTGCCTATTGGTTCCGATGTCATTCGACATAATGGCTCAAGATTCCGGGTTGATGAACAGAATTCTCAGAATCGTCCGATCCGCCGCGCCCGATACGCAAGTGCAGCTTCGGCCGGACGAGTATGGCAAAGCGGGTATCCGGCATTTTCTGCGGGACGTGATTGCCATGGCCAACGCTTCTGTAGACGGTCGCCGATACATCATTACCGGCGTCGAAATCGATGAGCAGGGCCAGAAGACGGTACATGGTGTCAGTCGGGACGATTTTTCAGGTAAGCCTGCCTACCAGTCATTGGTGACTAACTTCATTGAACCGCCTATTCGCGTTAAGTATCAACGTGTCTCTCTCGGTGGAAAAGATGTCGGTGTCTATGAGATAGATAATTGTCGGGATCGGCCGTACATGATGCGAATGGATCAGTCGGAAAAGCTGCGTCGTGGCGATGCATACGTACGCCGCCAGGACGCGGTAATCAAAATGGGGCGAGCGCAGCTACAGGCGCTGTTCGAACGAAAATTTCACGACTCGGTTTCCGATAATCGCATCGAGGTTGGTTTTCCCGGTGAGATTATTCACAAAGACTTTCGAATACCAACAGCTGACCTGTCGAATCTTCCTTCTGCGCTGGCAGGTGCCAAGTTGCATCAACTCATCGACGTTCAGTCACATAAACGTAGTGCCGGATCAACGACGGTGATCGCACGCCTGACCCACGCTCGACTTTTCGGCTCTGATGATCCCTACAAAGTTCGAACACCCGATGAATTGATGGCCGAGGTGCAGCAGATTGAACGCAAACATGTCATTGAAGATGAACACTTCCTGTTTGAGAAACACAGCAAGCCGCTGCTGCTTGTTGTTTTCAACCAGGGCGATGAATCGATCGAAGATGCATCCCTTACGCTCACATTGCCGAGACACGATGCATTCTATGTTGCCGATCGACTGCCAAGGAAAATGATAAATGGTGAACTCGTGGAACTAGGCTCCGCAGAACTTGCCGACTATCCCGCAGTCAATATCAAAGACGACCTTATCCATATATCGAGTACGCTTGGCGAGGTGCAGCCGCATATGCCGGTCAAAGTATTCAGTACGCCTGTACGAATTTGCGTTGGTTCTGAACTTAGCGGGCGGAGAGTGGGAATTCGCTACTCATTGTTCGGCCGAAACCTGAGAAAGCCCGCGAAGGGTCAGCTACGGCTTTTTTTCTAGTAAGCGGACTGTCCGTACACGATATCGCTTAGCTCCGGACGGTGCTTGCGCATTTCTTCGGGCGTCAGCGCATCCAGTTCGTGTGGAAATACCAGCCATTCGGCGGTTTCATGCAAAAAGTAATCGGGGATTACATCGGTTTCATTCCGTGTGGGCTTGAACCAGGGAACAGCGACACGAATGTCCACCGGCGTATTGCCACGCGCCCGCTTTGTCAGCTCTTCAATAACCGCGACAATGGTATTTCCAGTGTCAAAAACGTCGTCGACGATCAATACCCGGTCATCGTGGCACACTTTCTTGATGATGTAGTTGAGTCCATGGACCGCGACCGCGCCGCGCTCGTCAACACCGATATAAGACGACGTGCGGATGGCAATGTGGTCAGATTCGACACCACAATAGGCAAGAATCTCCTGCACCGCCATACCAACCGGCGTACCACCACGCCAGATGGCGATGATAAGCGTTGGCTCGAAACCGCTTTCGAGCACCTGCAATCCGAGGTTGAAGGAATCTTCCAGGAGATCCTGCGCGGTTAGTACCGTCTTTTCCATTATGCCGCCCTGCCGCCCGCTCGCCGTGGGCTTGTCGTTATAGTGATTTGAGTGAATACTACAACACAGCTCGAGACTCTGAGAATAATAATGAACAAAAGAATCATCGCGGCAAATGATCTGCTACTCGATTCATTTCAGCTTGCTGCCAATATTTACCAGTCCGGCTTCAAGCCTGATTTCCTGGTTGGCCTGTGGCGCGGTGGCAGTGCCGTAGGTATCGCCGTTCAGGAAGGGCTGGACCATTTTGGCGTCAGCACCGACCACATCGCGATTCGCACCTCCTATCGTGGACGCGACAGTTACACGCAAATGGTGGACAAATCAGAGTCGATTCGAGTACACGGACTGCAATATTTGCTCGAAAACCTCTGCGCGGAACATTCGCTGCTCATCGTGGATGATGTTTACAGCAGTGGATCCAGCGTCAACGCCGTAATTGAGCAATTGAAGCGCAAAACACGCCGTAATTTGCCGCACGATATTCGCATAGCTTCTGTCTGGTACCGCCCGACTGCGCGAACGGTTCGCCCGCCTGAATATTTCGTGCATGAAACCTCGGACTGGCTGGTGCTGCCGTATGAATTGTCGGGTAATTCAATCGAGGAATTGCGCGAACAGCGGCCAGAACTTGGCTCGATTATCGATCGTCTTGAGGCGCGCGTAAAACGTCCTGCCGCTTAGGCAATGTGCACCACCATCTCATTATTGATGGAATTAGTCGGGCGCACCCTCAAAAGCCAGTGAGCGTGGTCGAAGGAGTGAGGGGATGAAGAAAATCAAGACAGTGTTGCTGCTCGGGTTCCTTGCTCTGCTTGTCGTCCCTGTGCTGGTTGCCCAGATCGCCAAACCAGAAAGGCGAAGCTTCGATTGGGTCAAGCTGAAGGATACGAGCTATCAGGAGATCCGCTTTCAAAACACCGCGCAAGACCTGGAGCTAGCGGGCATGTTATTCGTTCCTGAAGGGGAGGGCCCGTTCCCCGCTGCCGTGATCATCCATGGATCCGGCACCAGCCGTCGCGATAGCGGCTGGTATCTCACGCTCACCCAGTATTTGCAGGAAAATGACGTTGTCGTTCTTCTTCCAGACAAACGAGGGTCAGAAAAATCCGAAGGGGATTGGCATACGGCAAGCTTCGAGGATCTTGCTACAGACAGCGTGGCAGCTGTAAGTTTTTTGAAGAATCAGGAGAAGGTCACCATCTCCGGTATCGGAGTAATCGGCTTGAGTCAGGGGGGCCATATTGCCCCAGTTGTCGCTGATCAAACGAAGGGTATCGCCTTCGTAGTTAACATCGTGGGTGGAGCTGTTCCGATGCATGACCTCTTGGTGTACGAAGAAACCCACAACCTTAGGAAATTGGGCATTCTCCCTGGCCTATCTGACTTGCTCGCCTACCCAGCATCCTGGTCGATCACCAAGGGTCGCCAAAAAAGGTTTTGGGATGCTGTCGGAAACTTTGATCCGGCCCCTTACTGGCAAAGACTTTCTGTTGAGTCGCTGGTCTTGTACGGGGAAAACGATACGAACGTGCCTTCGAGCGAGAGCGCCGCAATTTTGCGCTCTCTCGGTAACCCAAACATCTCCGTGAAAATCTATGAAGGCTCCGGGCACGCCCTGGAATCACCAGCGGGCAAGGGAAGAAGCATTTTCCGGGAGGATGCTCTGAGGGACATCCGAGATTTCATAAACGCTCTAACGACGGTCAGCTCGCCATCTGCCTGAAACACGTTATGGAGTCCGCTTTTGGCTGCTCTGAGTCAATCGTCGCTTCCATCAATGGACGATTGCTTGGCACAGGAGTTGACGATTAAAAAGATGCTATGTGGAAGTTCATCGGTGAGCGGCTGGTAAGAGTTCGGAAGCAGCGCCCCAGGTGATAACATAGTGGCAGGCTGCTGATGACCCAAAGGCGACAGTGAAGAAATAGAATGAAAGAGTGTGCTGCTGCCGGATGCGCTCTCTGCTCGAGGATCATTGAACGTATAATGTCGCGATCACTGGCTGCGGTTGCACGGCGCCCCGGCCCAGGAAGACAATGCACTGAACGTCCTGTTGATTATTCTGATCCTGCTCGTCGTTACACGCACGTTTGCGGAACTTGCGGAGCGCGCCAACTTGCCGGCATTAGTTGGCGCACTCATGGCCGGGATCCTCCTCGGTTTTCTGCTGCCACGATTTCAGGGTAT
>PVMS01025286.1_pt1 | contig 19771 bp, 19 predicted proteins | sample 1853461 | NCBI WGS metagenome assembly PVMS01 (sample SAMN08582032, study PRJNA380276) | Marine sediment metagenome, whole genome shotgun sequencing project. | isolation source: ocean sediment barecode stripped | collected 2017 | reverse complement strand
GTTCCATACCTTAAACTGCAATATGAATGCGTATTTAGATACATTTTATTAAAATAATGGTGTAGTAATATATTTTTTACTAAATTAGCGCAAAATATTGGCAGTTGTTGCTCATAAAATTAGCAATATGAAAAAAACCTTCATAAAATTTCGATACCTCCCGATAATTATCGGGACGAAATTTTTAAAAGCGAATTCTATTCCTGTCCCGTAGCTGTAGCGTACTGAGGTGACAGACATAAAACATTAAATTTAAAACAGATGAACTTTCTTTCCAATAATATCAAACACATCAGAACCTTAAAAGGGCTGACACAAGAGCAATTTGCAGAAGATTTAAAAGTATCTCGTTCAAGAATAAGCTCTTATGAAGAAAGCAGAGCAATACCACCTATTGATTTTTTAATTGACCTATCAGAATATTTTACGATTCCCATAGATATTTTAATTAAAAATGACTTGTCAGGTGCAAAGGATGATTCCTTTATTGAAATAGGCAATAGGAGAGTATTGTTTCCAATTACTGTGGATGGAGCTAATGAAGATTTGATTGAAGTAGTTCCGGTTGAAGCATCGGCGGGTTATTTAAGAGGCTACTCAGATCCGGAATATATTGAACACCTAAACAAAATTAAACTCCCCTTTTTACCAGTAGGTAAGCACAGAGCATTTCCTATTAAAGGAGATTCTATGCTGCCGGTAAAAAGCGGTTCTTATATTGTTGCACGCTTTATTGAAGACATTAGAGATATAAAAGAAGGAAGAACGTATATCATACTTTCATCAAGTGAAGGGATGGTTTATAAAAGAGTATATAATAAAATTGAAGAACACAATATGTTGTTATTGGCGTCTGATAATAAAAAATACGATCCTTATTATCTTCCTGTTGATGAAGTGTTGGAATTATGGGAATTCACCTGTAGTATCAATACACAAGAATACGATGAACACGAATTAAAAATAAGTAGTATAGCTACAATGTTGAATAGTTTAGGGGTAGAGCTGAAAGCGCTGGAAAACTCGTTAAAATAATTGTATTCAATTGTTGACATAGAGACCACAGGAAACGGATTTACGGGTTCAAAAATTACGGAAATTTCCATTTTTGTTCACAACGGTGAAAAGGTGGTAAATGAGTATACAACGCTTGTAAATCCCGAGTGTGGCATTCCTTATTTTATAACGAATCTAACAGGAATCACAAACGCAATGGTGAGCAATGCTCCTAAGTTTTATGAAATAGCCAAAAAAGTTTATGAAATAACCAAAGACACCATTTTTGTAGCGCATAGTGTCAATTTTGATTACAGTATCATAAGGCAGGAATTTAGAGATTTAGGCTTTGAGTTTCATCGAAAAAAATTATGCACTATCAGGCTTTCAAGAAAGCTGATACCCGGCTTAAAATCTTATAGTTTAGGCGCAATTTGTGCATCAGAAGGAATTGTAATAACCGATAGACACAGGGCAAGAGGCGATGCCGAAGCAACAACCATATTATTTGAAAAATTAGTGCAATTGGATGATAGAAATGTGTTTAATTCATTCTTAAACCCGCGCTCAAGACAAGCTACTTTACCACCAATGCTTCCAAAAACGATTGTAGATAATTTACCTAAAAACGCAGGCGTCTATTATTTCAAAAATGAAAGAGACGAAGTTATTTATGTTGGTAAAGCTAAAAACATAAAACAACGTGTGATAAGTCATTTTTATGACAAAGCAAAAAAGGAAATCACGATGTGTTTAGAGACGGGTAATGTTTCTTTTATTGCAACCGGAAATGAATTGGTGGCCTTACTTTTAGAATCAGCTGAAATTAAAAAATTATACCCAAAATATAACCGATCTCAAAGAAGAGCACAAGAAAGTGTAGGATTGTTTAGTTATGAAGATAGAAATGGGGTAATACATATAGCTTTTAATAGATTGAAATTGGTGCCAAACCCGTTAATGAAATTTTACAATATAACAGAATGCAGGATTTTTCTTGAAAAATTATGTGAAGATTTTGAGTTATGCCCTAAATACTGCCACTTACAAACTAATGTGAGTAGTTGTTTTCATTACCAACTAAAAAAATGTAAAGGTGTTTGTAGAAATGAAGAGCGTACAGAACAATACAATGTTAGAGCTCGTAAAGCAATTGACTCTATACGATTTGTCACGGAAAACTTTATAATTAAAGAGGGTGGCAGAAATAATAAGGAATATGCTTATGTGCTCATCCTAAACGGAATTTACAAAGGGTTTGGATATATGAATAAGCGTAAAAAGATAAAAGCTGTTTCGAATTATTTGGATACTTTAAGTCTTCAAAAAGACAATAATGATGTGAAGCGAATTTTAAATTCCTACCTTAAAAATAATATAGATAATTTAGAACCTTTAAATGAAGATATTCTCAAAGTAAATTATTTACAACCTGTTACTATCAAACAAGAATAACCCAAAAAACAATACTACTCTTAGATACTGATACCAAAAAGAAATAAATTTAATTTTGAAATGGTTCCCACCGGACACTAAATAAGAACAGGACTAAGTTGTAGTTTCAAAAAAGTCTTTTTCAATATGTTCTCTATGATCTGGATGCGCTATTTTAACCAATTCAGCAACACGTTGCTTAATTGTTTTTCCGTATAGATTGGCTACACCATATTCAGTAACGATATACTGTACATGAGCTCTTGTAGTAACTACTCCAGCGCCTGGATTTAAGAAAGGTACAATTTTGCCTATACCTTTATGAGTTGTTGAAGGCATTGCAATTATTGCCTTACCACCTTCACTTAAACCAGCCCCTCTAATAAAATCCATTTGTCCACCAACACCTGAATACATTCTTGTACCAATGGAATCTGCGCAAACTTGCCCGGATAAATCAACTTGAATAGCTGAATTGATAGCAATCATATTAGGGTTTTTTCTAATATTTGACACATCGTTTACATAATCACATGAACGCATTTCTACAAACGGATTGTCATCTACATAATCATACAAACGTTTTGAACCTATTAAAAATGTAGCTAATGCTCTGCCGGAATCAATGCCTTTATAATTACCATTGATAACATCTTTTAAAATTAGATCAATTACGCCATCAGAAAACATTTCAGTATGCAATCCAAGATCTTTATGATTTCCAAGTCTTGATAAAACAGCATTTGGAATAGAACCTATACCCATTTGAAGCGTGCTTCTATCTTCAATAAGCTCTGCGATATAATCACCAATTTTATTTTCAACATTAGTGGGTTTTGGTAAATAGAATTCAGGGAGTGGTCTATCTACTTCAACAAAAGTATCTAATTCGGAAATATGAATAATACCTTCTCCATGTACTCGAGGCATTTGATGATTAATTAAGGCAATTACATGTTTTGCATTCGAAATAGCCGCCAAAGAAGCTTCAACAGATACTCCTAAAGAACAATATCCATGTCTGTCGGGCATTGATACTTGAATTAAAGCGACATCTACCGGTAAAATATTTCGTTTAAACAACAAAGGAACCTCGCTCAAAAATACAGGTGTATAAGATCCATTTCCTGCTTTTAAGGTATGTCTCACATTATGACCAATAAAAAGTGAATTTACATGAAAACTATCTTTATATTTTGGGTCAGCATAAGGAGTTTCACCTTCCAAGTGTAAATGACATACTTCAACGTCTTTAAGCTCTTCATGCCTGTCAGTCATTGCATTGATCAGTTCCTGAGGAACTGCTGCCGCAGCCTGAATATACACTCTGTCATTAGAATTTATAATTTTTACAGCTTGTGCAGCCGTTACTGATTTATACATAACTATCTACTAAAAAATTATGCTGTAAATATAAGGATGATTTTGCTCTAAAAATATGTTAAAAGTCAATTTTACAGGTCTTTTTATTATATTTCAAACCACATATTTGTGACTTTGAAATTGTATTAAATAAAGTACCTTTGCACAATAAAATTAAAATTGCATGATAAAAATAAAAACACGAGAAGAAATTGAATTAATGCGTGAAAGTGCATTGATAGTCTCTAAAACTTTGGGTATAATGGCGAAAGAAGTGAAGCCCGGGGTTACTACTTTGTATTTGGATAAATTAGCTGAAGAATTCATAAGAGATCAAGGAGCAATACCCGGTTTTTTAGGCTTGTATGATTTTCCGAACACCTTATGTATGAGTCCTAACCATCAAGTGGTACACGGCATTCCAAACGATAAAACTTTAAAAGACGGCGATATAATTTCAATTGATTGCGGGGTTTTGAAGAATGGGTTTTATGGTGATCATGCCTATACTTTTGAAGTCGGAAATGTAGATCCGGCAACTATAAAACTATTGCAGATTACGAAAGAAAGCTTATATGAAGGTATGCGTGCTTTTAAGGTAGGAAATAGAGTCGGTGATGTTGGTTTTGCCATTCAAAATTATTGTGAAAAATACGGTTACGGAATTGTTCGTGAATTAGTAGGCCATGGGTTAGGAAATGAAATGCACGAAGACCCTGAGATTCCAAATTATGGCCGTAGAGGAAGAGGGAAAAAGCTCATTGAAGGAATGGTTGTTGCCATAGAGCCAATGGTGAACTTAGGAACACATAAAATTAACCAGCTAAAAGACGGATGGACCATTTTAACCCAAGATGGCAAACCTAGTGCACATTTTGAACATAATGTAACCATAATAAACGGGAAACCTGAGTTACTCTCTACCTTTAAATATATATATGAATCTTTAGGTATTGAAAGTAACGAAGAAGATGAGTTTAGACAATAAGTGCTAAAATTGACCGGTATGTTTAAGGAAATATTAAAAATCGAACAAAAAGAGATGATCAAAGGCTTTAAAGGTCGTTTTTTTCACACTAACAGTTCTACTATAGCTTTTTGGGAAATTGATAAAGGCGCTATACTACCGAAACACTCACATATACACGAACAAACTACACAAATAATAGAAGGAATACTTGAAATGACTATTAATGAAAAAACAATGGTTTTAAAACCCGGCATGATTGTTAGCATTCCTTCAAATATCAAACACAGTGGCAAAGCAATTACAAGGTGTAAATTAACAGATACATTTTGCCCCGTAAGAGAGGACTATAAATAAAATTTATAAAAATGTAACTATTGAAAAGTTTCTTTAAATTTATACTGAATACAATTCCACGACCAGTACTAATCAAAGTTGGTTATTGGGTAAGTCCATTGATTTCAATCTATTTTAAAGGAACTACCTATACAGACCCAATTGATGGGAAAAGTTTTAGAAAATTATTGCCATATGGGTATGGTGAACAACGTCCAAATGTATTATCACCAAGTACACTTTCATTAGAAAGGCACAGACTTTTATGGCTGTATCTAAAAAAGGAAACAGATTTTTTTAAAGAGCAGAAAAAAGTCCTTCATATTGCTCCGGAACAATGTTTTATAAAGCGATTCAAGCAACAAAAGAATTTAGAATATATCACAGCTGATCTGTATTCACCCATTGCAGATATTAAAGCTGATATCTGTGATTTACCTTTTGAAGAAAACACTTTTGATGTGGTTTTTTGCAATCATGTTTTAGAGCATATTGAAGATGATAAAAAAGCCATGAGTGAATTGTATCGGGTTATGAAGCCAAATGGATTGGGAATTTTTCAAATCCCGCAAGATTTAAACAGAGAAAATACATATGAAGATTTCTCGATAACTAAATCTGAAGATCGCACAAAACATTTTGGGCAATATGATCATGTTCGGATTTACGGAAGAGACTACTTCAATCGCTTAAGAGCTGTTGGTTTTGAGGTAAAAGAAATTGATTATTCCATAACACTTTCTGAAGAATTAATAAGTAAATATTGTCTTGTTAAAGGTGAAATATTACCTGTTTGTTCTAAATAGGTCAATTATATAAACTTGCAGACTTGAAGGTGTTAATTTCTCCATTTTCATTGGAATAAATCAAAAAAACCTTTAATTCAGGATGTTTTTCTAAAAACATTGTCGTTTTTTTCAAATCCCATTGCCATAAAAGCAGTAGCATATCCGTCTACATCTGCGCAATCCGATTTTGAAATTACTGAGACGCTTAACAAATTGCTCTCCGTGGCATAGCCAGTTTTTGTGTTAATTGTATGTACGTATTTTTTACCATCATCCGCAGTTCTGAATTTTCTGTAATTTCCGGAAGTTGCTATAGATTCATTATCTAACTGAATGGTTATTGCGAATGTGCGCGACCCGTCAAAATTTGGATTTTCAATGGCGATTTTCCAAAGAACTCCACGCTGATTTATGCCTTTTGCCCTTATCTCACCACCAATTTCAACCATATAATTTTCAATATTGGAATGTTCAAACATTCTTCCAATAATATCAACTAAGAATCCTTTTGCTATGGCATTAAAGTCAAAATAAATTTCAGGATACATTTTTTTTACTTTGCCATTTTTAATACTTACTTTATCAAACCCCACATATGTTAATAATTCTTTTATTTTAATAGAATCTAGATTATCAATGGACTTCTCAGGGCCAAACCCCCAGGCGTTGACAAGAATGCCAATAGTTGGGTCAAAGGCTCCATTGGTTTCACGATATATTTTTTCAGACTTTTCAAAAATTTCTTTAAAATAGGCATCTACAATTATTGTTGAATCTCCCTTGTTTATTTTTGAAATATCTGAAGTAGGAATGTAGGTTGAGGTAGATTTATTTACCGCTTTGATCAAGTCATTAATATTTGCTTCAAAAGATTTATGACTGTTATTCAAGTAGCGTATTGAGAAAGTGGTTCCTATAGCATTTCCTTCCAAAATATTCAATTTACGATCGGAAGATTCACAAGATAAAAGTACCATTGCAATTACCAAAAAAATAATTTTTCCCATTGTATTGTTCAATCTTATTTTGTCAAAAAAATTTCTTTGTAAAGGTATAATAATATTATGTTTATAATTCTTGATAAAATATTAAAATAATGTTCATACTAAACTTCTTTTTTTTAACTTTGCTGCTTAATTAAAGCAATTTGAATTATGAAAAAATTATTTGTATTGATGATATTAACATCGGTGGTGTTAAGTTCATGTGTATCTCAAAAAAAATACACTGAATTAGAAGACAATTTTATTAAGAAAAGTCAGGAACTGGTTGATGTTAAAGCCGATTTGATGAAATGTAGAATTGAAAGTGAAAGTAAAATTTCAGCTCTTGAACAACAAGTAGGTGATTTAAAAGAGGACAAAAAAAAGACATTGGAATATGTTGATAATTTAACGGTATTATCTCAATCAGCCTCAGAAAGTATAAAGGAAACGTTAGCTCAAATGGGAAAAAAGGATGAGTATATACAACATATTCAGAGAGCATTGACCCGAAAGGATTCCATTAATTTAGCTTTAGGGTTCAAATTAAAAAGTGTATTAAAAGACGGATTTAATGATGAAGATATTCAAGTTGATATTGAAAAAACGGTTGTTTACATTTCCATTGCAGATAAATTATTGTTTAAAAGCGGAAGTGCAACGATCTCATCGGCTGCGAAAAATGTATTAGGGAAGGTAGCAGAAGTTATTTCTGCACAACCAGGCTTAGAAGTGATGGTGGAAGGATATACGGATAACAAACCTATCAGTACTGCTGGAATTAAGGATAACTGGGATTTAAGTGTTTTACGTGCTACCGCGGTTATTAGAGTTCTTCAAGACGATTTCAGTATTGAACCTACACGATTAGTTGCTGCAGGTAGAAGTGAGTATAAACCGTTAGAAAGCAATGATACTGTTGAAGGAAGAGCCAGAAACAGAAGAACCCGAATTGTTATAATGCCTCAATTAGATCAATTCTTTGAGTTGTTAGAAAGTAAAATAGATTAATCTGAAAATACTTCATTTATATTTAAAAAGCACGCTATCAGCGTGCTTTTTAAATTAGTTCAATTCAACGTCAAGCAATTGTAACCCTTCATATTGCAATAAATATTCTTCGTTCAAGTTTGGAGGTATTGTTTTGTGTTCTTTATGTCCTATACCTACTCCGGCAAATAACACTTTTGCATTATTTTTTCGGGCATGATTTTTAAAGGTCTCCATCCAAATAACATCGTATGTTATTGAATAATCTGATATTTTGCTTGCTCTCACAATAACAAAATAACGCGTATTGTTTTTATCAATACAAACAAATTGGGGGTTTCTTTTTAACCGGCTATTGATTGCTATAAATTCATATTCTTTGGCTTCTAAATCTTTTCCAACGATATTCATGGCCAAATTATGTAATTCCTGAGTTGTTAGAGGTCTGCTCATTTTAAAAATATCGTTATAAAAAAAAAGAGGCTGTCTGAAAAGTAAAATTTTCGTCAATCTGAACCTGCCTACCGGACAGGCCAGGCTCGTTCACTCATAAATACGTTATTTTATTGATAAGGTATTCCTGAATCTTCGATTTCAAGTTCTCATAACGATCAATTTTCAGAATGTTGAGATTCTGAAATAAATTCAGAATGACGGTTTTTAAGACTTTTCAGACAGCTCTTTTAATTTATTCTTTTTTATGGTTTTTTGAATTACCCTCCGAAGTCATCGAATCTAATGTTTTCGTCTTCTAATCCAAAGTCTTCACCCATTTTCTGAACAGCTTTATTCATTAATGGAGGCCCACAGAAATACAGCTCGATGTCTTCGGGCGATTCGTGTTTGGATAAATATTCATCTATTACAGCTTGATGTACAAATCCTGTAAATCCATCTCCTGATGAATCATTTGCATCGGTTTTATCAGTCCAATTATCCTCAGGTAATGGCTCAGATAACACCAAGTAAAATTTAAAGTTAGGAAACTCTTTTTCTAATTCGTAAAAGTGATCCAGATAAAATAATTCCCGTTTGGATCTACCTCCATACCAATAAGTTACTGTTCTTCCGGTTTTTAATGTTTTGAATAAATGATATAGATGTGAACGCATGGGAGCCATACCTGCACCACCACCAACATATAACATTTCAGCATCAGAATCATTGATAAAAAATTCACCATATGGGCCTGATATTGTGACTTTGTCACCAGGCTTTCGAGAGAAAATATAAGAGGAAGCAATACCAGGATTTACATCCATCCACCCATTTTTAGATCTATCCCAAGGAGGAGTAGCAATACGAACATTCAGCATAATTTCACACCCTTCGGCAGGAAAAGAAGCCATGGAATATGCACGTTCAACAAGCTCTTTATTTTTCATCACTAGCGACCATAACCCAAATTTATCCCATTCAATTTTGAATTTATCAGGCGTTTCGTGTTCATCAGGATGGGCAGTGATATCTATATCTGAAAACTTTACTTCACATTCAGGAATTTCTATTTGAATATATCCACCTGCTTTATACCCCATATCTTCAGGAATTTCAACAACAAATTCCTTAATAAAAGAAGCAACGTTATAATTACGAACTACGGTAGCTTCCCATTTTTTAATACCAAACACTTCTTCAGGAATAGAAATATCCATATTCTGTTTTACTTTAACCTGACATGCCAAACGGATTCCAGACTGTAGTTGTTTACGTGTAAAATACGGAGTTTCTGTTGGTAAGGCTTCTCCTCCTCCTGAGTGAACATGACATTCACACTGGATACACGTTCCGCCACCACCACAAGCTGATGGCAAAAATATTTTTTTGCCACTCAAAGTAGTCAATAAATTACTTCCTGAAGCTACTTCAATTTCCTTTTCTCCATTGATTTTAATTTTTACCGGACCAGATGGTAATAATTTTTGTTTTACAAACAATAATACTGCAACTAATAATAGAGTTAAAATTAAAAACGCTACAACAGTTGCTACAATTGTACCTAAGGTATTTGTTGCTAATATCATCATTATTCTTGTATTTCTTTTTCGTTATTGACTACATCCATAGCTTCCTTTACTACTTCAACTTGTACAGTTTCTGTTTCCTTTTCTTCTTCTTCACCTCCTGTTAACATTCCACCAAAGCTCATAAAACCAATGGCCATCAGACCTGTAATAATAAAGGTTATTCCTAACCCTCTTAATGGAGCAGGTACATTTGAATATCTAATTTTTTCGCGAATAGCCGCAATAGTTAAAATTGCTAGAAAAAATCCTATACCCGAACTAATTCCATAATTGAATGCCAATCCAACAGTTTCAATTTCACGTGACTGCATAAATAAAGAGCCTCCTAAAATTGCACAGTTTACAGCAATCAATGGTAAAAAGATACCTAATGAATTATATAGACCTGGAGAGAACTTCTCTATAATAATTTCAACCAATTGTACCATGGTTGCAATGGTTGCTATGAACATGATAAAAGATAAGAAACTTAAATCAAAAGAAGCATATTCTTCACCTAACCAACTAAGTGCTCCCTCTTGTAAAATATACTGATCTAACAACCAGTTAAATGGCACCGTAATAGCCATCACAAAAATAACGGCTACACCAAGTCCTACTGCTGTTGATACTTTTTTAGAAACTGCTAAGTATGAACACATTCCTAAGAATGTTGCAAATACCATGTTATCTATAAATATTGCCTTAAAAAATAATTCTAAATGTTCCATATTCTTTAGTTATCTTCAATTAATGCTCCATTTCTTGAGCGTTGTATCCATATAATTATCCCTACAGTAATTAATGCCATTGGTGCTAACAACATAAATCCATTGTTTTCATATCCATACGCATACAGTCCGGTTTTTTCAATAGAATCGCCCAACACTTTGAACCCTAGTAGAGACCCCGAACCTAACAATTCTCTAAAAAACCCTACGATTATTAATATCAGTGCATATCCCAAAGCATTTCCAATCCCGTCAATGAATGATCTTAAAGGTCCGTTAGCTAATGCAAAAGCTTCAAAACGTCCCATAATGATACAGTTTGTAATAATTAAACCAACAAAAACAGAAAGTGTTTTACTTAATTCATAAGCATATGCTTTTAATACTAAATCAACAATAATAACCAACGTTGCAACTACAATTAGTTGAGTAATAATTCTAATTTTTGGCGGAATTATATTTCGCATTAAAGATATTGTAAGATTTCCAAAGCCCATTACAAATAACACTGCAATAGACATTACAATAGAGGCTTTTAACTCAGCTGTAATTGCCAATGCAGAACAAATTCCTAATACTTGAATAGTAATTGGGTTATTATCTGCTAATGGATCTGTTATTAATTTTAAATCTTTTTTTGATAAAAGTCCCATAAATTATTGCTTTATTGTTTTTAAATATGGTAAATACATTTTCAAATCTTTTTTAAGCATTGCTGCTAGCCCATCACCAGTGATGGTAGATCCGGCTATTGCATCTACTTCAAAATCTGTTTTATCTAAGTTTTTGGGGTCTGAATTTCCTTTAGATACTGAAATTCCTTTAAATAAATCTCCATCTAAAAAATGTTCTCCTTTAAAGTCATCCATAAAAAAACGTTCTTTTATATTAGATCCCAAACCAGGAGTTTCGCCGGCATGATCAAAATACACACCTTGTACTACCAATTGATTATCTATTGCTACATAACCCCAAATAGCATCCCATAACCCTTTACCTCTAACAGGAATAATATAATATTGAATATTATCTTTCATTCCAATAAATAATGGTAGTCTACGTTGATAGCCTTCATTTTTAGCCGCTGCGGATTCTTTTTTAAGGTCGATTAAATACGCTTTATCATCCTCAACAACTTCAGTTCCTGTAATTACGATTTGCTTAGTAATATATTTTGAAAACTCACTTGCCACTTTGTCTTTTGAAACAAACGTAACGCTTATTTCATCATTTTCATTGACACCCATTGCGTATAAAATATTTTGTTGTTTTTCTATACGCTTATTTTCTGTGATTTTTTCCTTAAAGGACGATGCTAAAAAAGCTAGTAATGCTCCAACTATTACAACCATTCCGGTTGCAAATAGCATTGTATATACGTTACTCTCTATATTCTTTGTCATGTTTATGCTGTTTTTGCTTTTATACGTTTTAGCCTTCTTTTAACATTACCTCGAACTATATAATGGTCAATAGTTGGGGCAAATACATTCATTAATAGAATTGCTAACATTACACCTTCCGGATATGCCGGATTGAATACACGTATTAAAATTGAAATAAATCCTATTAAAAAACCGTAGATCCATTTTCCTTTATTTGTTTGGGAAGCTGTTACAGGGTCAGTTGCCATAAATACAATACCAAATGCCAAACCACCCATTAATAAATGGTGCCAATATTCTGTACTCATTAGGCCATAGAATTTACTGCCTTCACTTATAATTCCTGCATCTGCAACAGCATTAAAAATAAGACCCATTACGAGTGATCCAATCACAGCTGACAACATAATTCTCCAACTTCCTACTTTCGTAAATATTAAATACAACCCTCCAAGTAAAATTAAAAGCGCTGATGTTTCACCAACTGAACCAGGAATAAATCCAAAGAACATATCCCAAGTTGAATATGCAAACTCCTTACCTTGAGCTAAACTCCCTAAAATAGTTTCACCTGAAATCGCATCAGGAGTACCTTGTAATGCTTTTGCCCCAGCTACCCAAACTTTATCTCCACTCATCCAAGTTGGATATGCAAAGAATAAAAATGCACGAATAGTTAATGCGGGGTTTAAAATATTCATTCCTGTACCACCAAAAACTTCCTTACCTATTACAACTCCAAAAGCAACAGCTACGGCAAGCATCCAAAGAGGGGTGTCAATTGGTATAATCAACGGAACTAACATCCCTGACACAAAATATCCTTCTTCTACCTCATGATTGTTTATAGTTGCGAAAAGTACTTCTATCCCTAATCCAACCACATATGACACAATTAATAATGGTAATAATTTAATAGCTCCAATTAAAAAGTTATCAAAATTCCAAAATTCTCCACTAAAAAAAGACATTCCTTCAGGAAAACCATTTATAGCTACATTTTGTTGGAATCCAACATTGAACATTGCGAAAATTAATACCGGAATTAAAGGGATTAAAACATTCGTCATTAATCTTTTTAAATCATCAGCCCCTTTTATATGTCCACCAGAATGAGTAGTCTCATTAGGTGAGTACATGAAAGTATGGAAAGCAGAATAAGCAGATAACCACTTTTTCCCTTTTCCTTTTTCTTTTATATTATGTAATTTTTCTTTTAATCCCATAATTTTATTCTATTTCTTTTAACATTAAGTCCAAGCCCTTTCTTATAATTTCTTGATGTGGTTGTTTAGAAACACATACAAATTCGGTTAAGGCAAAATCTTCAGGAGCAACTTCGTACATCCCTAATTGTTCCATTTCATCTATATCTTTATACATACAAGCTTTTAAAATTTGCATTGGATAAATATCTAATGGAAAAACTTCTTCATAATTACCCGTAAGAACAAACGCTCTCTGCTCTCCATTTAAATTAGTATTTAAATCAAATTTTTTCTTTGGGAACAACCAGGAAAAAGTTAAAGCTCTTGATGTTGATATTTTATTGAAAACAGGCATTATCCATCCAAAAAATTCATAATCGTTTCCTTCAGGAATTACTGTAACCATATTATTGTAATATCCCAGGCTTCCTTTTAAGCTTTGAACCTTACCCGTTAAAACATTCCCGCTAATAATCCTGCAATCACCATTTTTAGTCAATTTCCCATCAACTAAAGAAGCTATAGTGGCTCCTATTTTAGTATTGTAATATTTTGGAGATGTAACACAAGAACCAGCTAAAGCAATTATTCGCTCGGCATTAAATTTTCCAGTTAATAACAATTCACCCATAATTACTAAATCCTGAGGGTTTATCGTCCAAACTGTTTCACCTTTATTAACAGGATTTATTTTAGCAATTTGAGTTCCAACATTACCTGATGGATGTGGTCCTGATACTTTGTGTATAATGATATTGTTCAACCCAATAAAAGGAGAATTAGAATTTTTCCCAATGGAAATATGAACATCCCCGGAAGTTAATTTACTCAAGGCAGATACTGCTGCTTGCAACTCATTTTCTTTCCCTTTCAACACATAATCAAAATCAGCTGCGAGAGGAGCACTTGCATAAGCAGATATAAAAATTTCTTTTGGAGTACTTTCAGGATTGGCAATCACATCGTATGGCCGTTGTTTTATAAATGGCCAGCATCCGGATGCCAATAAGAGACTTTTTAAGTCGTCAGCTTTCAATGCTTTATAATCTTTTACACCAAAATCGGCAAATTGTTGATTAGCCTCAGCTTGAATTTTTAACTCTAATATTTTTCTCTTTTCACCACGAATAATATCAACCAGCTCACCACTTACAGGCGATGGAAATTTCATTTCTTTATTGGCCTTATTGAAAAAAACTGCGTCTCCAGCTTTTAATTTTGTACCAAGTTTTATTGATAATTTTGGAATAATATTATGGAAATCTTCAGGTCTTAATGTGAATACATTACTAGATGTTGCATTTTCGGTAACTTTCTCAGCTTCACCCTTTAGCTTTATATCTAGACCCTTTTTAATTCGAATGTCTTGTGACATATTTCTAGTTTATTTAATAGTCTATAAAAACGGCACAAAAATAACGATTTCTAACTTAGTTTTTGCCATTTTTAAACTATTTTTTATGTAACATTTATACTCAATAGTGTTTAAATTAGTTTTATTCCGTTTACCATTATATATTTGGTACAAATATTGTAAAACGAATAGCAATAAAATTTTTTGGCTTTGAAAAGAATAATCCTTCTATGTTGTTTTATTTACACCGTTCATGTAGGTTTTTCTCAATCTAATTTTGAAGAACCAGCACATATAAAAACTGTTATTTTAAAACCAGTTAGTACAAACAGCTATGCGCCAATTATTAAACTTGGAGAAAGGCTGGTTCTTTCTTTTGACGATTTGTATGCGGATGAACGTGATTATACCTATAGAATTGAACACTGTACCTTTGATTGGAAACCTTCTAATTTACTCGTTTCTGAATTTATCAATGGCTATGCTGAAGACCGAATATTGAACTACGAAAACTCATTCAATACCTTACAGCCCTATACAAACTACACCCTATCTATCCCAAATGAAAATACGATACTAAAAATATCTGGAAATTACCGGATTTTGGTATTGGATGAAGCTGATGTGATTGTTTTTAAACGACGTTTTGTGGTTTATGAACCCAAAGTAATTGTAGGTGTTCCAATATACAGAAGTAGAGATATCTCATTTATCGATTCAAAACAATCGGTGGAGTTTATTATAAATCATCCTAATTTTAGGATTAACAATCCAAATCAGGAAATTAAACCTGTCATTCTTCAAAACAACAACTGGGCAACAGCAATAACAGGATTAAAACCTCAATTTTTCAGAGGTAGTCAATTATTGTATAAGTACAATAGAGAAACAAGTTTCTGGGGAGGAAACGAGTTCCTGTATTTCGATTCAAAATCTATTAGAAATACAACTTTAAATATTGCCAAAGTTGAATTAGGAAAAGAATTGTATCACACTTATTTATACACAAACGAGGAAAGGATCGATCAGCCATATACATTGTTCCCTGATATAAATGGCAATTTTACTGTTAGAATAATGCAGGGTCAGAATAATAACACAGATGCAGATTATAGTTGGGTTCATTTTTCCTTAAGTTGTTTGGAAAATTTAGAAGGAAAAGAAATCTATATCAGCGGTAATTATAACAATTGGCAATTAAACAAAAGCAATAAACTAGCTTATAACGAAAGAACTGGATTGTATGAAGGCTCCCTATTAATAAAACAGGGGTTTTATAATTATCAATATGTAACTCGAACAGTTAATGGTATCATCAGTTATCATGATATCGACGGTTCTTTTTATCAAACGGAAAACGATTATACAGTATTGGTCTACTATAAAAAATTTGGGAGTAGATATGACAGTGTAATTGGCGTGGGATTTGGTAATTCTGAAAAAATAAATAATTAATTATCGTTTTTCCTTCCTTCCAATTATTTTACTCCTAATAAATGTTTTTTATTCCAATTATAGAATAGGTTTCATCATGTGTTTTAAAAATTTGTATCTTTGACCTGTTAAATCAAGTAGTAAATTACTATGGTACAACAAGTAACAAATGGTATAAAAATTTCAGTAATCAATAAATTCGAAGGCACAGGCTATCGAAATTACAGGCTGTATTATACATTCAGTTATCAAGTTACGATTGAAAATCAAAGTAATGATACGGTTCAGCTTTTAGAACGGCACTGGAAAATATTTGATTCATTAAACAATATTGAAATTGTTGAAGGATCAGGTGTTATTGGTAAAAAACCAATTTTGAAACCTTCCCAAAAGTATACCTATAAATCTAACTGTTTTTTAGCCTCGCCTATTGGCTCTATGAAAGGATTTTATAATATGGTGAATTTTGCTACTACAAAATCTTTTAAAGTTTACATTCCGACTTTTCAGTTAATGGTTTCTAATATTCACAATTAAGAAATGAAATTTGGATTAGTAAAATTTAAGCCCAGGCATATCAAAGGATTAGAATGCCTGAATTGCACTCAACCATTATTAGGTAATGAAAACTTTTGTTCGTATTGCGGACAAAAGAACACAATAAAAAAATTGAGTTTTGGCGTATTTTTGAACAACTTGTTTGAAGGCCTATTTTCCTATGATTCTCGCTTTTGGAGAACATTCATACCCCTGTTAATAAAGCCGGGTAAGGTGTCAAAAGAATTTATTGAAGGAAAGAGAGCGAAATTTGTAAACCCTTTTCAAATGTATTTGAATGTCTCAGTAGTTTTCTTTTTGCTATTGGGAATTACTAATAAAATGGACAGTGATAACAATTCGAAAAATAATATCCTGGCAGCTACTAAAAACTTAGATTCTTTAGCTAAGATAGGGTCTCAAAAACTGGATTCGGTCTTAACAATTGCAAGTGAAGAAGTTTTGAAGGCAATACCAAATGACTCGACCAAAACTAAAGTAATAACAAACCTGGGAGATGTATTTAAAATTATAGAAACTGAGAGACAAACGGAGAGTGAAGAATATATTTATCAAATAAATTCGGATTCAACAGGTATAATTGGGTTATTTAAAAGACTAAATGATTTCCAGCATTATCATAAAGAATACCCGGCATATAACAATGAAACAGGCTTGGATAGTTTAGGCTATCAAAAAACTTTTTGGAATATGTTCTATTACGAACAGGTTATAAAGGCGAATGCGAACTATAAACAACTAAAATCTGATGGAGGAGAAAGATATAAAAACAAGCTTACTTCCTATATTTCGATCTCACTATTTATTTTTCTGCCAATTTTTACGCTCTTTTTAAAACTATTATTTATTAGAAGAAAGTACACTTATATGGAACATTTGGTTTTTGTTTTCCATACACAAACGGTATTCTTTCTACTGTTTGTGATCTTTTATTTGCTTAACTTTTTTGTTGAGATGGAAAATGTTTTGTGGGTATTTATACTGTTGTTTTTATTATATTTATATAAAGCCCTGCGCTTTTTTTACCAGCAAGGGAGGTTTAAAACATTTGTAAAATTTGTTTTATTGAATAGTTATTATATGTTTTTAGCCATGATTGGATTTAGTATAGTAGCGGTATTGTCTTTTTTAGTTAGTTAAAAAATCAATAAAGCTTTTTTTGAATGAACTAGGTCTTCATATAACATTTCAATGTTCTCATTCTCTTTTTTTACAGAAGTAATACTTACTGTTTCAACATAAGAACGTTTCATTAAAACAGATTGTTCTTTATCATCTATTTCAGAATGATGAAAAGTCAGTATTTTTTCAGAAGTAAACTCATTGTTAGCCATCCAATTTTGAAACCATTTTTTTCGAAGTTGTTTGATTTCATCTTCGTATAATGTTGATGAAGACCAAATAGAGGGTTTATTTTCAAGTTTTGTAAAATTCGTTTTGTTTTCATCCCAGATCAATTCAAATAAGCTCAAATTACTGTTCCAATCAACAATAACCATAGTAAAGGGTTCTATTCCCTGCAAATCAAGATTTTTTACATACAATTGAAAATCAGTTGATTTCAATATGTCTTTTGCAATTACACCCCTGCTTTTTTTATAGTTTGTTTTTCTCTTATGTTTTTTAAAAGCGCCGTTCAATACACAAACCAATCTGTTTTTTGAGCTGGCACCTATCCATGTACCTCCGGCTATTTTGTCCTTTGGAAAAAACAGGTCAACCCCATTTTCTTCGTATTTTTCAGGAGGCAGCGTTTCTCTTAATCGCTGCTCATCTCTATTCGAAGTTAAAATAAAGTTATTGTTAATTAAAGGCAAGAAAGTAACGGTACACATGTTATTAAAATTTGAATATTGAGTATTAGTTTTGGACAAAAAAAATGAATCCAATTTTGTAACTTTGTCAACAAATTTAAATCAAAAAAAACTAAAAATTACTAAAATGGCTTCAGGATTTTATAAAGTACCAAAAGCAGTCAATGAGCCTGTAAAATCATATGCTCCGGGCTCATCGGAACGCAAAGAACTTATTGCTACTTACAAAAAAATGTACAGCGAACAAGTTGACATTCCTTTTTATATAGGCGGAAAAGAATTTAGAACGGGAAATACTATTGATATTCATCCTCCACACGACCATAAGCATTGTGTCGGAAAATATCATACTGTTGATAGAGAACACATTGAACTGGCGGTTAAAAATGCTGCTGAAGCAAGAGTAAAATGGGCAACAACTAGTTGGGAACACAGAGCGGCTATCTTCTTAAAAGCTGCTGATTTGTTAGCAGGTCCGTTTCGTTATAAAATGAATGCTGCAACGATGATTGCGCAATCTAAAAATGTATTTCAAGCAGAAATTGATGCAGCCTGTGAATTGATAGATTTCTTACGATTCAATGTAGAGTTCATGACCGAAATTTACAGCAATCAGCCTCAATCTTCTGCAGGTATTTGGAATCGTATGGAATACCGGCCATTGGAAGGATTTGTGTATGCAATAACGCCATTTAATTTTACAGCTATTGCCGGAAACTTACCGGCAGCACCCGCAATGATGGGTAATGTTGTTATTTGGAAGCCTGCAAGGAGTCAAGTATATTCAGCTCAGGTAATTATGGAATTGTTTAAAGCTGCCGGTTTGCCTGACGGTGTAATTAATATGGTAACTGGTAATTCAAGTACTATTACAGATGTGTTATTGAATAGTCCTGATTTTTCCGGTGTTCACTTTACCGGTTCAACACCTGTATTTAATAGTTTCTGGGAAACTATAGGAAAAAATGTAAATAAGTATAAAACATATCCGCGTATAGTGGGTGAAACAGGAGGAAAAGACTTTATTTGGGCACATCCATCTGCAAAAGCGCAAGAGATTGTAACGGCCATATCAAGAGGTGCTTTTGAATATCAAGGTCAAAAGTGTTCAGCTGCATCAAGGGCTTATATACCAAAAAGTTTATGGTCTGAAATTAAAATAGGAATTATTAGAGATATTAATTCTTTTAAAATGGGATCCCCGGAAGAAACTTCAAATTTCATTAATGCCGTCATTGACGATAGAGCTTTCAAGAAATTATCTGGCTATATTGATGAGGCAAGAAAAGATGCTGAGGCAGAAATTATTGTTGGTGGTGGTTATGACGATTCTGTAGGATATTTTATTGAACCTACTGTAATTGTTACTTCAAATCCTCAGTACAAAACAATGTGTAATGAATTATTCGGCCCAATAATAACCAT
>PVMS01167633.1_pt1 | contig 19782 bp, 19 predicted proteins | sample 1853461 | NCBI WGS metagenome assembly PVMS01 (sample SAMN08582032, study PRJNA380276) | Marine sediment metagenome, whole genome shotgun sequencing project. | isolation source: ocean sediment barecode stripped | collected 2017 | reverse complement strand
GACGTGTTCCAGTGGATGGCGAGTCCTTCCTCACCCGGCACCGCATGCAATTCATTTATGCCTATGGCATCACAGGTCCTGAAGATCGACAGGAAAGACTCGACTGGGTTTTGGCACAGCGGCAACGCGACCTGACCGTATTCGCCGAGAGTCTGCACAAGCCTCGTAATTTCTCCGCGATCATCAGGACCTGTGATGCCATAGGCATAAATGAATTGCATGCGGTGCCGGGTGAGGAAGGACTCGCCATCCACTGGAACACGTCCCAGGGCGCGGAGAAATGGGTTCAGGTACGCGCGCATGAAACCCTGCCCAGCGGCTGCAGGTATTTGCAGGAGCGCGGCTTTCAACTGATCGCGGCTCATCTTTCGGACACTGCAACCGATTACCGGGAACTCGATTACACCCGCCCAACCGCCTTGCTGGTCGGCACCGAGTTGTTCGGCGTGAGTGAAGCCGCACTGGCCGAAGCGGATCAGCAGGTCATGATCCCCATGCTGGGCGTGACCCAGTCACTGAATGTATCGGTGGCCTGCGCCATCGTGCTATACGAGGCCATGCGCCAGCGCCAGGCGGCCGGAATGTACGAACGGCCTGCACCCGCTGATGCGGCCGCCACCCGCCAGCGTTTCGAGTGGCTACATCCGCAGGTGGCAGCGTTCTGCCGTGAAAGAGGTGTTGACTACCCCGAACTTGACCAGTCGGGAGACATTATCGGCGACTTCCCAAGGGGAGTGTAGGAGCGAGCCTTGCTCGCGATTCGCGAATTGCAGCATGACCGAGCGAGGTACCCGACACCTCTTGCAAGCTGATTCGTGAATCGCGAGCAAGGCTCGCTCCTACAGTTGACGCATTTCTTTCAAGACGGGGGTGGTATCGGGTGTGTGGCCGGTCCAGAGTTCGAATGACAGGGCTGCCTGCTCTACCAGCATACCGAGCCCGTCTTCATAACGGATTCCGGCCTGGCGGCAATAGGTCCGCAGGGGCTCGGCCGCATTGCCGTAGTTGAGGTCGTAGCAAAGGCTGCCTGGAAGGAGCATTGCAGATGGCAATTCCGGGTGTCCACCTGCATGACCCAGGGAGGTTGCGTTGATGACCAGGTCGAATGGGCCCGATGTGGCGAGGTCATTGAGGGCAATCGCCTTGATTGTCGATTCGGGAACTGCTCCTGAACCATCGCTGAAAACCTGCTGCAGGTCCTGTGCGCTCTCCGGGGTTCGATTGGCTATCGTGATGGAGGTGGGTTCCTGTTCCAGCAGGTCGCCCAGGATGCCGGCTGTGGCGCCTCCTGCCCCGATGATGCAAATCTGTGAACCGGGTATTTCCAGGTTCAGATTGGCGGAAAGGTCCTGCACAAGGCCCCGGCCATCGGTGTTGTCCGCCAACCAGGCATCCGGCTCATTGAACAACAGTGTGTTTGCCGCCTGTGCGCGTTGAGCGCTCTGGGTGGCGCTGTGTGCCAGCTTCCATGCTTCATTCTTCAAGGGGGCCGTTATGTTGCAACCGCGGGCACCCTGATCGACCAGTTTCCGCAATAAGTCCGCAAAATTCGAGGCGTTGGCCTCTATCGCACGATAATCGATATCCAACCCGCATTGTTGCGCAAACCGGCCATGGATGGCTGGTGACTGGGTTTGGCTGATGGGCGAGCCGAAGACAGCGAGCCGGATCACCGCCGGTCTAGAATCCATTGCGCCGCCTGTGGCGCAAAGTAAGTCAGGATACCGTCGGCGCCGGCGCGTTTGATGCTGGTCAGAGCTTCCATCACAACCGCTTCCTCGTCCAGCCAGCCATTCAGCGAGGCTGCCTTTAGCATCGCGTATTCGCCGGAAACCTGGTAGGCAAAAGTGGGGGCTTCGAAGCCGTCTTTGACCCGGCGAATGATATCCAGATAAGGCAGGGCAGGTTTGATCATTACCATATCAGCGCCTTCTTCCAGGTCCAGCTCAACCTCACGCATGGCCTCGTTGCTGTTGGCCGGGTCCATCTGATAGGAATACTTGTTGCCGCCAGCCAGGTTCGCTGCCGAGCCCACCGCGTCACGGAAAGGGCCGTAGAAACTGGAAGCGTATTTTGCCGAGTAGGCCAGTATTTGCTTGTTGGGGAAGCCCTCTGTTTCCAGCACCTGCCGGATGGCGCCAATGCGGCCGTCCATCATGTCTGAGGGCGCCACGACGTCTGCACCGGCCTCCGCGTGCGACAGGGCCTGCTTGACCAGTACTTCCACAGTGGCATCGTTCATGACGTAGCCGGTTTCGTCGATCAGGCCATCCTGGCCATGCGTGGTGAACGGGTCCAGGGCAACATCCGTAATGACTCCGAACTCGGGAAAGCGGTCTTTCAACGCCGTCACGGCTCGTTGTGCCAAACCCTCCGGGTTCCACGCTTCGCGCGCGTCGTCGGATTTGCAGTCGCGGGAGACCACCGGAAACAGTGTGATTGCGGGAATCCCAAGTTCCACGCAGTGTTCCGCGGCCGGCAACAGGCGGTCGATGGTCATCCGCTCAACACCGGGCATGGATTCCACGGGTTCAACCGCGTTTTCGCCTTCCAGCACGAAAACCGGCCAGATCAGATCGTCCACGGTGAGGGTGTTTTCACGCATCAGACGGCGGGAGAACTTATTGGCGCGCAGGCGCCGCATACGGGTGGCGGGAAATGTCATTTCTGGATTCCTGTTCGTTGTTGGCTGATTTTATCGCGTGTGACTGCTGCGGTCAGCCAGATTTCTCGCCGCCGCTTGATTCAGGTCGTTCCGCAGCACCGGAATACCCGATCCGGTACCATCCGTTCAGGATACTGATCAGTTCATCGAGCCCCATGCGACGACTGGCGGAAAAGACCTGGGCGGTAGCGCCGAAAGGCAGCGACTTGCGCACTTTCAGCAGGGTGGCCTGGGCCGGGCCCCGTTTGAGCTTGTCCGCCTTGGTCAACAGCACGTGGCAGGGAACAGAGGAACCTTCACACCAGTTCAGCATCTGTTCGTCGAAAGGCCGCAAGGGATGCCGGATGTCCATCACCAGGATGACACCCCGCAGGGACTGGCGCCGGTTGAAATATATTTGCATAACGTGCCGCCAATGCGCCCTCAGCCGCTCGGGAACCTTGGCGTAGCCATATCCCGGTAAATCGGCGATGCGGCGCTGCTCATCGATGTCAAATATCACGATCTGCTGTGTGCGACCGGGGGTCTTGCTGGTGCGCGCCAGAGATTTTTGATCTGTCAAGGCATTGATAGCACTTGATTTTCCGGCATTCGAGCGGCCTGCAAATGCCACTTCCAGCCCGCTATCTTCCGGCAGTTGCTTCAGGTTGTGAGCGCTGATCACGTAGTTTGCAGAGCGGTAAGGGTTGTGTTTTATCTGTCCCGATGTCATTTCTTTGCCTGGATATGCTGGAACGTGGCCGTCGAAACCGCTATAATGTCGGGCCGATCCGGTGCTGATTGTTCCTGATTCATGAAATTTCAGACCAGGCATTGTACGCAAAGATTCCAGGAGAACGCGAAATGAAGTTTTTCATTCGGGCCGCTGCCAGTATATTGGCGGTCATTAGCCTGCAAGCCGCCGCTGATGGCGACGCTTCCGCAGGACAGGCAAAATCAGCCATCTGCGCCGCTTGTCACGGGCCTGACGGCAACAGCGCCGTTCCGAACTGGCCGAAACTGGCCGGGCAGCATGCCGGCTACCTCGAGCGCCAGACCACCCTGATCAAATCCGGCGCCCGACCCGTACCGGAGATGATGGGAATCGTTGCCGGCATGAGCGATCAGGATCTGCGGGATCTCGCTGCCTATTTTGCGTCACAGACCAATAATGGCGGTGTGGCGGATGAATCCGTTGCGGCCCTGGGTCAGAGAGTGTACAAGGCAGGCAATGCAGATTCGGGTGTGCCGGCCTGCATGAGTTGTCATGGTCCTGCGGGTGAGGGCAATCCCTTATCCGGCTACCCAGCTTTGGCCGGGCAGCACTCGGTCTATACCAGCAAGATGGTGACAGGCTTCCGCGACGGTGCAAACTGGGGAGAAGACGATGCCTCCAGCCAGATCATGAATGGAGCAGCGGCCAAATTAACGGATGCCGAGATCGAGGCTGTGGCCAACTACATCCAGGGTTTGTACCTGAATATCGAATGAACTGATGACGCGAATAAGGGTCAGTAGATAGGTCCCATCGGGAGACTGATGTTCGCGGGAGATATTATGAAGAAAACTGTATTTCACCTGATTTTGCTGCTGTCCGCGGCTGTGTTGTTCAGTGGCACGGCACAGGCACAGACCGGCTCGCCCGTTCCGTATCAGGAAGGCCTGCACTATTTCGAAATTGAAGGGGCGCCGGCCGGCAGCAGCGACGAGCAGGAGTTGGTGGAACTGTTCAGCTACCTCTGTACTCATTGCAATACGTTTGAGCCGTATATGAACAGCTGGAAGAAGCGCAACGCGGATAAGGCCAGTTTCAGGAGAATTCCGGTGGTATTTGGACGTGCCGCCTGGGAGATATATGCACGCGGATACGTGACCGCCAACATGATGGGCCTGGGGGATGAGGTGCATTCCGCCTTGATGGACAAGATCTGGAAGGAAAAGGCTGTCATACGCAGTATGCAAGAACTGGCCGGCTTTTATTCCCAGTTCGGCGTCACCGCTGAATCATTTTTGGCCACGTCGAAGTCTTTCGCGGTGGACGCGACAATGCGCAAAGATCAGCGTCTGGCGCAGGCTTACGGAGTACGGGGAACACCATCACTGGTACTGAATGGAAAATACCGTATTGCCGGTAATGCAGCCGTTCCCAGTTTCGAAGTGATGCTTGATATCGTGGACTACCTGATCGAACGGGAGCATGCTGCTCTTGCCGGGTCTACTGCTCTGCAAGGTGAAACTGAAAACAGTGTGGCAGATCCTTCGGCCGTTGCCCAGATGGCCAGGGCCGCGGAAGGCTAAGGCCGCAGATTCCTGCATCACAGGGTGCGACATTCCGCAAAATCCGGGGATGGCAGGCAGAAGATTCGCCTACTGAGTTTCAATATCCAGGCCGGCACCTCAACGGCCCGCTACCATCACTACGTCACTCACAGCTGGCGGCAGGTGCTGCCGCATACTCAACGCGTTGAAAACCTGGACGCCATCGCCGAGCTGGTGGCGCCGTACGACATGGTGGCCTTGCAGGAGGCGGACTCAGGCAGCCTCAGATCCGGGTTCATTAATCAGTCCCGCTACCTCGCCAACCACGCAGGCATGCCGTTCTGGTGCCACCAGTCCAATCGAAAAGTCGGTACGGTTGCCTACGCCGGCAACGGTTTTCTCAGCAAGTTCGAGCCGGATTCCGTGGAGGAGTTTCGCCTGCCCGGCGTGATCCCCGGACGAGGCACGCTGCTGATTCACTATGGCGAAGGCCAAAATGGCCTGGATGTAGCCGTGGTGCATCTTGCTCTGGGCAAGCGGGCCCGTGGGCAGCAGCTGAAATTTTTGGCTGAACGGCTAAACAGCAGCAGCAACCTGATCGTCATGGGAGACCTGAACACTCAGGTTGACACACCCCAGATTCTCGAATTTCGTGACGCATTGAATCTGCTGGCGCCAACCCGGGGTCTGGCCAGTTTCCCGTCCTGGCAACCGCAGCGCGCGATCGATCACATCCTGATCAGCCGTCACCTGGGCAGCGTGGAGGCCAGCGTGCTGGAAGCAACCAATTCAGATCATTGCCCGGTGGCGCTGGAGATTGAACTGCCACCGGAAATTCAGCTACAGCGGGCAACCCGTTCCATTATTAGCGTTGAAGTAAATTAAAAACCCGCCAGCATACGAACGCCGACAAACAGCAGGAACAGGCCGAATACTCGCTTCACCGTTTTGGGTGAAAGGCGGTGGACAGTCGCAACGCCCAGCGGTGCAGCCAGTGCGCTGGCTACGGCAATGCCTGTGAAAGCGGGTAAATGCACATAGCCCAGAGCCCCCAGCGGCAAACCACTCTCCTGACCGAGAAAAATGAACGACAATGTGCCCGCGATGGCGATCGGATATCCACAGGCTGCCGAGGTGGCCACGGCGTTTTGCGCTCTTAGCCCATGCCAGAGCAGCCACGGCACCGTCATAGTCCCGCCGCCGATGCCGATCAGGCTGGATATGGACCCGATCACACCGCCCACAGCCAATATGCCAGCCCGGCCCGGCAGGGGTTTCTCGCCGGCAGGCTGACGGGCGAGCAGCATTTGCAGTCCGCCCAGGACGGCAAACAGGCCGAACACGCGGACCAGGGCATCGCCCTGCAACAGGCTTGCAATAAACGCGCCCAGGATGGCGCCTGCCATCAGGCCGGCGGCGATCGAGCGAACCAGGGGCCAGCGGATGGCGCCCTTTCTGTGATGCGCAAGAAGTGAACTCAGCGAGGTCACCAGCATCGTAGCCAGGGAAGTGGCGATGGCGATGTGAATGGCCCAGGGCGTTGTGGATGCATCCTTGAGCAGTAAAAAAGTGAGCGCGGGGACCACCACAAAACCACCGCCGATACCCAGAAAACCAGCCAGGTAACCGGCCAGCAACCCGATCATTGCGTACTCAATCCACATGCAATCTCCGACTCGTTTTTTCCATTCGGCGCAAATCTCCTTGCTGAGCTGTCTGCATTTTCATATGCTGGCCCGCATACGAGCAGGATAACCCAGAACACAAGCGGATTTGTGAAGCGAATTACCCTTACTCTGACCCTCACGGTGCTTATGCTTTTTCAAGCTGCCGCCGCTGATGATGCAGCCCAGCCCGTCTCGGAACTACAGCAACAGGAACAATTCACGCGCGCCTGGCAGGCGGCGAGTCGCGGACAGCGTGATGTTTTCCATCAGTTGATGCCGGGCCTGGTCGACTATGTCCTGTACCCCTACCTTCAGTACGAGGATTTGCGTCACCGCAGGGGCAGCGTCGAAGCTGCTGAGATGGCCGCGTTCCTCGATGCACACCGCGACTGGTCCTTCACAGCCGGCCTGCACAAGGCCTGGCTGAGAAAGTTGGGTGAAAAATCCCGCTGGGACTCGGTGCTCAAATATGCGCTGGAATCCAGTGATACGGAAATTCGATGTTACCTGGCGCAGGCCCGGATTGTGCGCGGTCAGACCGACGGCCTGTTGCCGGTTGCCCAGGGGCTGTGGACTGTGGGTGAGTCTCAGCCAGACCCTTGTGATCCGGTGTTCAATTGGCTCAGAAAGCAGGGCGGTATTAGCAGCGGGCTGGCCTGGGAACGCATCCGGCTGGCGATGGAAGCGCGCCAGCCCCGACTGACCCTGTACCTGATCCGCTATGTCGCTGCAGATGACCGTGTCTGGGTCGAGCGCTGGCAGCAGCAGGACCGGGCCGGCTACCGCCGACTGGATCAGGCCAGAAAATGGAGTGACCAGGAAAAAAGCCGCGTCATCACTGATTACGGGCTGCGCCGCCTGGCGCGCAACGATCCGGACCGCGCCTGGAAGATATTTGAATCCCTGGATGGCCGCTTCAGTTGGTCACAGGATGTGCGTGGCGGAATATTGAGGGAAATTGCCCTGTGGTCGGCGGTCGAGGGTGCCACCGACACCAGCAGCAGGATGCGAGCCGTTCCGTCAGACTATCGTGACGGAAAATTGCTCGAGTGGTGGGTGCGGCACAACCTCGTGCAGCAGAATTGGGCTGATGTCAGCTTAACGATTACAGTCATGCCGCCGGATTTGAAAGACGATTCGCGCTGGCGCTACTGGGATGCACAGGCGCGCCTGCAGACGGGTGACGCTGACGAGGGGCAGAAATTACTCAGCGAACTGGCTCTGGAGGCCAGCTACTACGGTTTTCTGGCTGCAGATCACCTCAAGCAGCCCTACACGATCTGCCCCCAGAAACCCCAGACAGATCCAGCCGACGTGGACAAACTGCGTGGACAAGCGGGTTTCGAGCGTGCGCTCGAATTGCGCGAGGCCGGCATCCGGAACTGGTCGAGGAGTGAATGGCAGATGGCCACGCGAAATCTCGACCGGACCGGACTACGTCTCGCTGCCGCCCTGGCCACACAGGAGAATTGGCCCGACATGGCCATATTCGCCCTCGGCAACAGCGGCGATCTTCGCTGGTACGAATGGCGATTTCCGCTGGAATATGGCGCGGTGGTCGACAGCTATGCGCGCAACAGGAATCTTGACCCGTCCTGGGTCATGGGCTTGATGCGCTCAGAAAGCGCCATGGCGGAAGACGCGCTTTCTTCTGCTGGCGCACGCGGACTGATGCAGCTGATGCCGGACACCGCCCGGCAGCTGGCGAAGCGCCACAACATTCCCTACAGCGGGCGCGAGCAGTTGATGCAGGCGGAAAACAACATTGACTTCGGCACCGCTTACCTGCGTGACCTGCTCGACCGATATGCAGAAAACCCGGTACTGGCTTCCGGGGCCTACAATGCCGGCCCGCACGCAGTCGATCGCTGGCTGAAAACACCGAAAGCGGAGGACCCGGCTATATGGGTTGAAACGCTGCCTTACTTTGAGACACGAGACTACATCCCACGTGTTCTGGCCTTTACCACCATTTATAATTGGCGGCTGCAACAACCCGTTACCAGGATTTCGTCAAGGATGCCGGCTTTTGATTCCGGTAGTATGGATGGCTCCCGGAAGCAGCCGGAAACCACCGAGGTTGTGTGCCGGGCATCAGGTTAGAATTTTGAGGAGTTGGTCATGCGTATCGTGCTGCTGGGCGCCACCGGTTTTGTCGGTCACCATTTGCTGCCCGTGCTGTCCGCGGCAGGCCACCACTGCATCGTTCTGAATCGTTACCGCCCCGGGTGCCGGGAGCTGTCCCTGATCCCCCGCGTCGAACTCCGGCAGGCTGATGTTCACGACGCCGGGCATCTGAAGAAACAGCTGCAGGGCGCCGATGCGGTGATCAACATGGTTGGCATACTCAATGAGTCGGGCCGCAAAGGAGCCGGCTTCGACCAGGCGCATGTTGAACTGGTGCGGAAACTCATCGATGCCTGCCGCATTGCCGGCGTGCGGCGGTTGCTGCAGGTCAGTGCTTTGAACGCAGGCAAAGGCAGTAGCTACTACTTGCTCAGTAAAGGCCGGGCTGAAGAACTGATCCGGAGAGCCCCGGACCTCGACAGCACGATCATTCAACCTTCCGTGATTTTTGGTGATGGGGACGCCTTCTTCAACCGTTTTGCCGCCTTGCTCAAGCTGGCTCCGGCGCTGCCACTGGCCTGCCCGAACGCCAGAATGCAACCGGTGTGGGTGGGGGATGTGGCCGCGGCGATGGCGGCCGCGCTCGATGATCCGGAGTGCATCGGCAAAACACTGATCATGGTAGGGCCTGAAAAATACAGCCTGGAGGAATTGGTGCAATTGACCGCCGTGACGGCCGGCCTGAAACGCCGGGTCATCGGCCTGCCTGATGTACTCTCACGCTTGCAGGGATTGCTGATGGACTTTGTACCGGGCAAGCCGTTTTCGAGTGATAATTACCGCTCTTTGCAAATTGACAACGTCAGCGTCGAGAATTCATTGTGGCGTTTCGGCATTCACCCGCGCAGCATCGAATCCGTCATCGGCGACTATCTCGGGAATTCCAGTCACCAGAGGCAACTGAACCGCTGCAGGGAGCAGGCGGCAGGCCGCTGATCCATGTCCGCAAAGAAACGCCGGGAGCAGGAAGAAACGGTCTACCTCGTCGGTGGCGCTGTGCGCGATGATCTGCTGGGAATTCCACCCAGGGAAAGGGACTGGGTGGTGGTGGGAAGCACACCCGAAGCTCTGCTGGAGAAAGGCTACCGACAGGTTGGTGCTTCTTTCCCCGTTTTTCTGCACCCATCGACCCGCGAGGAATACGCTCTGGCGCGCTCGGAACGCAAACAGGGTCACGGATATCACGGTTTTTCGGTGGATTTTCATCCCGGCGTTACGCTGGAAGAAGACCTGGCCCGCCGTGACCTGACGATCAACGCAATGGCACGGGACGCCGACGGCGGCCTGATCGATCCTTTCGGTGGAAAATCCGACCTGGAAGCCCGGCTGTTGCGTCATGTATCACCGGCGTTTTCCGAAGATCCCCTGCGCGTGTTGAGAGTGGCCCGATTCGCGGCGCGATTCGCCCCGCTCGGTTTTTCGATACATGACTCGACCATGCAATTGATGCGCGGGATTACGGCTTCCGGAGAGCTCGATCACCTGGTGCCGGAAAGGGTCTGGAGTGAGATCGAGGCAGCCATGTCCAGTGCGAAGCCGGGCATCTTTGTTCAGGTTTTACGCGATTGCTGTGCCCTGGCGGTATTGTTTCCGGAAGTGGATGCTCTGTTTGGCGTGCCGCAACCCGCCAGGTATCACCCCGAGATTGATACCGGAATTCACGTCATGATGGCAATGGACTTCGCCGCCGGCATGCAGTGGCCGGCCCCGGTTGTTTTTGCCTTGTTGATGCACGATCTCGGCAAGGGGTGCACTGACCCGGGCGCCTGGCCTTCGCATGTCGGACATGAGGCGCGCGGCGTGCCGCTGGTTGAGCGACTATGCGAACGCTTCCGTGCACCGGGTGCCTGGCGCGATCTGGCAGTAAAGGTCTGTGCTCTGCATCTCAGGTGCCATCAGCTGACCGTGATGCGTCCGTCCCGGATCATGGCCCTGATCGAAGACGCCGATCTCCTGCGCCGCCCGGATCAGGCTGAGCCGTTCCTGCAGGCCTGTGAGGCAGATTACCGCGGCAGAAAGGACTTCGGCGAACGTCCCTACCCACCGGCACAAAAGTTGGCAATCGCCCTGCAGGCAGCCTGCTCTATCCAGGCCAGACAGTTGGACACGGAAGGCCTGGACGGGCGCGAAATCGGCAAGAAGCTGAGAGAGGCCCGGGTAGAAGCGATTGCCGCAATCACCGCCAAATCGGACAAGTCCGGCACAGCATCGCCCATGAACCGCGCTACAACCGGTGGCGCAGGTCCAGCAAGCTGAAGCCTTGCGGATCGATTTCCAGCCCGCGGCCCAGCCCCATGACCTGAAACCGTTCTCCCATCATTCCCGGCAGCGTCAGCTGACGGGCCTGGGCATTGAGCGCCAGGCCGCCATCCTCACTGAGTTTTGTTTGCGCGCTGAGCAGCTGGTCCAGTCCGCAGCCCAGCAGGAACATCGCCTGGCTGGTGTAACCCTCGACCTGCATTCCACAGTGGTCCGAGGCCTCGGCCAGCAAGGTGAAGTCAATGAAGGCCGTGATGTCCTGCAAGCCCGGCCAGAAAAACACATCATCGTGTGCGCGGTGCCGGTAATGGCAGATCAATGTGCCGTCGTTGCGCTGGTCCAGGTAGTATTCGTGCCGCGGATAGCCGTAATCGATGAAAAGCGCCAGGCCCTGTTGCAGGCTGGCGGTCATGGCCTTCAGCCAGGGTAACAATTGCAGATTGATCTCAGAGCGGTAAACGGCCGGAAACTCTGCTCCAAGCGCTGCCACCGCGTCCGCCAGTTCCCCGGGGGCGGGGCGGCTTACCCATTGGAAGCCATTCCCTGCTTCGCCAACGCACAGTTGTTCAACAGCGGAATCCGTGACCCGGAAGCGTTCGACCGCCAGCGCATCGATCACTTCATTGGCCAGCAATACGCCTTGCCAGGGATCATTCGGTGGCTGATCCAGCCACTCCACCCGTTGCGACAATTCCGGCAATATTGTCGTCAGGTGCTCGTGTTGAACCTGTTTCAGGTCGGCGCTGCGGTCCAGGATCATGTATCGGCGCGGTAGTTTTTCTGCAGGCAGGCTTTGCAATATGTCGGCGGCGAGATGGCCACTGCCGGCGCCGATTTCGAGAATGTCATATTCTCCTGTCTGCTGTGCAACTTGCTCGATTTGTCGCGCCAGACAAGCGGCGAACAGCGAGCCCAGTTCAGGGGAGGTCACAAAATCGCCCTCTGCTCCCAGTTTGTGCAGGCCCGCCGAGTAATAACCCAGACCGGGCTGGTACAGCGCCATCTCCATGAACCGGGAGAAAGGGATTTCACCCCGGTCACGGATTTCATCACGAATGATACCGCTGAGTGTTTCGCTCAATCGTTTGAGCTGATCGGGGGGGTCGGGTAAAGAAACACGGGACATAGGCTATTATGTGATCATGTCCACGAATAAAAAAGCCCTCACCGGGGCAAGTACAGCGCTGGTAACAGGCGCTGCTGCCCGGATTGGCGCAGCCATCGCTGAAACCCTCCACCAAAAGGGCTGTGATGTCATCCTGCATTACAATTCCAAGGTCGACGCAGCGCAGCAACTGGCGGATCGTCTGAATGCTGAGCGTGCCGGCAGCGCCTCCCTGGTTTCAGCCGATCTATCCCTTGTGGCGGGCGTTGAGGAACTGGCCGGACAGGTGAAATCGAACTTCAGTAAACTGGATGTGCTGGTCAACAACGCTTCGCGCTTCTACCCCACTGCGGTGGGCGCGACACTGGCCTGGCAATGGGATGACCTGCTGAACAGCAATCTCAAAGGCCCCTATTTCCTCGCTCAGGCATTGCTGGGTGAATTGCGTGCGGCACAGGGATCCATCATCAATTTGCTGGACGTTCACTCTGAGCGGCCGATGAAGGGCCACGCACCCTACTGTATTTCCAAGGCCGGGCTGGCCATGATGACCCTGGCTCTGGCGCGGGATCTGGGGCCTGATATTCGAGTCAACGGTGTGTCCCCCGGCGCCATTCTCTGGCCGGAAATTGAGCCCACGGAAGACGAAAAACAGTCCATCCTGAAACACACCGCCCTGGGCCGTCTCGGTGAGCCGGCCGACGTCGCAAACGCTGTCGCCTACCTCGCTCTCGACGCACCCTACATCACCGGCCAGATCCTCGCCGTGGACGGCGGACGCTCGCTCAACATCTGATTTTGTAGGAGCGAGTTTTGCTCACTCCTACAAGTCAATTTCTCGCAGTGCATTGCGATCACCGGGGTAGGCCTGCCAGATCTCGACAATGGTTTTGCGGCAAACGGGATGCAATAGATTGGGCGCCATATCGGCCAGCGGTTTCAGCACATGTGCAAAGGTCATGATTTCAGGGCGTGGGATTTGGAGTACCGGGCTGATGATGTACAAATCGTCATACAGCAGGATGTCGATGTCCAGGGTGCGGTCGGAGAATTTTGCCACGTTGCGCTTGCGGCCGTAGCGGTCTTCCAGATCGTTGAGGTAGTGCTTCAGCTGCACAGGTTCGAGGCTGGTTTCTATGTATGCAACCAGATTGAGGAAGTCGTCACCATCGAAACCCACCGCGGCAGACTGGTAAACCGGTGACAGTCGGACATTGCTGAAGGTTTTCCTCAGGGCTGCAATGCCCGCCGCAATATGCTCATGGGCATTGACATTGCTGCCCAGGCCAAGATAGGCGGTGCTCATCGACTCAGGTTACCCTGCTTGTGTGGGATTCAGCTGCCACGCGAGCCTCGTTCAATGATGACACCGACGGCGCTCGAGCCACGGACTGCACCGGGTTTTCCCAGCTTGAGCCGCAGCCAATTGACCGGAAAATCTTCCAGTATGATAGCGGCGCAGCTTTCTGCCAGGGCTTCGACCAGTTGGAATTCACTGTCTTCAACGAAATGGATCAGCCGCTTGGAAACCGATTTGTAATCCAGTGTATCCTCGATGGCATCAGATTCAGCTGCTTTGCGGATATCGAATTCCATTTCCAGGTCGATACTGACGGTCTGCCTGATTTCCCTTTCCCAATCGAAAATTCCGATAATGGTTTCTATATTCAGGTTTTCAATAAACACTTGATCCATACCGGCTTTCCCGTTTGATTGACTGGCCAGTGGCCGGGTCTGTGGTTCAGGACAAATCCCTCAGTTCACTCAGCGGCCAGCGCGGACGTGCATGGATAATTTCCAGTTCAGCCTGGCCGGCCTGCAAGCGGTGGTACCCGGCAAAGGCGATCATGGCGCCGTTATCCGTGCAAAATTCGATACGCGGGTAGGATACACCCCATCCGTATTTCCTTCCTGCCTGTGACAGCGCCTCGCGCAGTTGAAGGTTGGCCCCGACGCCCCCGGCGATGACCAGGTGGGAACTGCGGGTTTGCTTCATGGCGCGCCGGCACTTGATTTGCAAGGTATCCACCACCGCCTGCTGAAAGCCTGCTGCGATATCAGCCTGCGCGTTCGCTTCATTGGCATGCTTGTGCCACAGGTTACGAGTATGGGTTTTCAGGCCGCTAAAACTGAATTCCAGGCCCGGGCGGTCTGTCATCGGACGTGGGAATGAAAACCGCTCCGGATCGCCTGATTTGGCCGCTCTGGCCAGTGCCGGTCCGCCGGGGTAACCCAGGCCCAGCAGCTTGGCGGTCTTGTCGAATGCCTCGCCGGCCGCGTCATCCAGGGTTTCCCCCAGCACCTTGTATCGGCCGATGTCGCTAACCTCTACCAGCATCGAGTGACCACCCGAAACCAACAGGGCCACGAAAGGAAACTCAGGCGCATCTGCTTCGAGCAGGGGCGCCAGCAGATGTCCTTCCATGTGGTGTACTGCAACCGCCGGCACATCCAGCGCAATGGCCAGTGAACGCCCCACCGAGGCGCCCACCAGCAAGGCCCCGATCAAGCCGGGACCGGCCGTATACGCAAGCCCATCGATATCTGCACGTTTGCAGCCCGCCTGATCCAGGCATTGGTCGAGCAGCGGTAATAACTTCCTTACATGGTCCCTGGAGGCTATTTCCGGCACGACGCCACCATACTCGGCATGAATATGGGCCTGTGAATAAAGCGCATGCGCCATCAGGCCGAGTTCGCCGTCATACACGGCAACCCCAGTCTCATCGCAGGAAGTTTCGATCCCCAGTACACGCAAAAGCTGAATTCCAAAAGGTCTGAATACCAGATATATATGCGATGAGCGAATACTGCAATGCTCAGGCGCACCTCGGTGGATTATTGTTATCCGCAGAAGACGCAGAATTTATAACGGCGTAGTCCCCTGACAGGTATCAGAAGTAATTGTTGGACGAAGTCCTCATGTGAAGTATGAAGACCCGCTTTTTTCAGCGTCCTCAGCGTCCTCAGCGGATATATTTCTGCCCCTCACTTTGGCTCACTTACAGGAGGAGTTGCTTGTGTTATCTTCATTTGCTGTATTTGAAAGAGGGTGAAGTTTGGCCAGGATTCTTGGTGTGGCGGCTTCCGGCAGCAGGGAGGTCTCGCAGACGGCGGTAGAAATACTGGAAGCGGGCGGAAATGCCTTCGATGCGGCGCTGGGCGCTCTTTGCACCGCAGCCATTGCGGAACCCCTGCTGGTGAGCCTGGGAGGGGGCGGGTTCCTGCTGGCGCTGCCAAGCAAAGACAAACCGGTGGTCTATGATTTTTTCTGCCAGACGCCGGGGCGCCGCAGGCCGGAGAAAGAGCTTGATTTCTATCCCATCATGGCGGATTTTGGAACCGCTTTGCAGGAATTCCATATCGGTATGGGTTCAATGGCGGTGCCGGGCATTGTTGCGGGATTGTTCGAAGTCCACCGCGACCTGGGCCGCATGCCGATCAAAGACATTATGGCGCCGGCCATTGAACTGGCCCGTTCCGGCGTGGAAGTGGATGCCTTCCACCACTACATCATTCGCATTCTGAAACCGATTATGAAGGCAACAGATGCCTCTTTCTGCCTGTATGAGTCGCCCGGCCATCCCGGCCACCTGATTCGCGAAGGCGAGTTGCTGCGCAATGTGGATGCGGCGGATGCCTTCGAGGCTTTGGCCAGCGCTGGCCCCGATCTGATGTACCGGGGCGCATGGGCGGAGCAACTCATACACGACTGCAACGAATCCGGCGGGCATCTGAGCCTGGAGGATCTTTCCTCCTACCGGGTGGAGCGCAGAAAGCCCGTCGTCTTCCGTTACCGCGGCACCAGATGTGCCATCAATCCACCGCCGTCACCGGGTGGATGCCTGGTGGCTTTTGGCCTGGGGCTGATGTCCGACTGGGCCTCGCAGGGGAACGTCTGGGGTAGTGAGGAACATATGCTCAACCTGCTGCGCGGAATGCGCGGCGCCAGCCTGGCGCGGCATGAATTTTCAACGGAATCAGGGCTGGACCGCCGGACAATGGAAGAAATGCTCGGTGAAGAGACGGTCCGCGCCTGGCAGAAGAGTCTTGAATTGAACTCACTGTTCAGCAGGGGCACAACCCATATCAGCGTGGCGGATGCCGCCGGAAATATTGCCAGCCTGACCGTCTCGAACGGCGAAGGTTGCTCTTACGTTCTGCCGGGCACCGGCATCATGCTGAACAATATGCTGGGCGAAGAAGATCTCAATCCAGGCGGATTTCACCAGTGGAAAGAGGGCAGCCGCCTCGCTTCCATGATGTCGCCGGCGGTGGCTGAACTGGCTGACGGAACGCGCTATGCCCTGGGTTCCGGTGGCGCCAACCGCATACGCAGTGCGATCACCCAGGTGTTGATCAACCTGCTGGATTTCGGCATGAGCCTCGAACAGGCAGTTGCTGCTCCCCGCATTCACCTGGAAGGCGACATGCTCAGTATCGAGGCCGGATTGGGTGACGAAGCTATGCAGGCGCTCGAATCCAGTGCACCCCGGACCCATCTCTGGCCTGAAAAGAATCTCTTTTTTGGTGGGGTACATGCTGTTTCCGTAACGCCAGCCGGTGAGTTCCACGGCGCCGGCGACCCCCGCCGTGGTGGCGAAGTCGCCTTTGCCCGGGGTCGCTGAAAAATATTCAGCTGGTTTACATAAAGAATTACTTTCCGCAGAGGACGCAGAGAACGCTGAATTTATGGCAGCGTTTCACCACAAAGCAGCTTCTTTAGCGGGCAAGCAATAAAGCCCTAGAGCGATTAGGCCGTTTCATCGGGGCGACCATCTTGGATGGAAGCCCCAGATCTGCCCAGTTCAGCGTCTTCTGCGTCCTCCGCGGAAAAATTGCCTTCTCTAAAGATTCATTTCTGATTTTATCTTTGCATGATGTGCTGAAAGCTTGGTAAAATGTGCGGCTACGTGAATACAACGCCAAATTGATTGGCACAAAGGATGAGTGAATTTTAATGCCAAGTGTAAAAGTCCGCGAAAATGAGCCTTTTGAGTACGCACTGCGCCGCTTCAAGCGTTCCTGCGAGAAAGCCGGCGTACTGGCGGAAACCCGCCGTCGTGAGTTCTACGAAAAGCCCACATGGGAACGCAAGCGTAAAGCGGCCGCGGCCGTGAAGCGCAACATGCGCCGCCTGTCGCGGGATGCGGTTCGTCGCACCCGCATGTACTGAATGATCTGAATTTTTACCCGGTCGGCCTGCCCGGGCTGGCCACGCGTGATTCGCCCGCTGCGAATCCTGTTTAGATGAGTCGTATGGTGGTCTGCGATGTCGCTTAAAGCCCGTATCCAGGATGATGTCAAGAATGCCATGCGTTCGCATGAACGCGACCGCCTGGGTGCCTTACGCCTGATCACGGCGGCCATCAAGCAAAAGGAAGTCGACGAGCGAATTGAACTGACTGATGAGCAGGTCCTGGCCGTGCTCGACAAGATGGTCAAGCAACGGCGGGAATCACTGGAACAGTATGAAAAAGCCGGCCGCGGGGACCTGGCCGAAAGGGAGCAATTTGAATTGGGCCTGATCCAGACCTATCTGCCGGATCCAATGGATGCCGGTGAACTGGCCGCCCTCATCCGCAACACCATCGAAGAGCTGGGCGCCAGCAGCATCCGGGACATGGGGCAGGTCATGAGTAGCCTTCGTCCCCACGTGCAGGGCCGGGCCGACATGAAAGCCGTCAGCCAGGCCGTCAAGGATCAACTCAACTCCTGATGTCGGTGGCCGCACATCGCGCGCCCCGTTCCCTCTGTCTTCTCGATTTGGGCCCGTTGTCATGGGCGGACTGATACCCGATTCATTTATTGAAGAATTGCTGGGCCGTGCGGACATCGTAGAATTGATTGAACGGCGCGTCCCCCTGAAACGGGCCGGTCGTGAATTTCAAGCCTGCTGCCCGTTCCACGACGAGAAAACCCCTTCATTTACCGTCAGTCCGCAAAAGCAGTTCTATCATTGCTTCGGTTGTGGGGCGCACGGGTCGGCGATCGGGTTCCTGATGAACTACGAAGGCCTGGAGTTCGTCGATGCTGTTGAAGATCTGGCCCGTCATGTGGGCCTTGAAGTGCCCCGCGAGGCCTCCCAAAAACCACGCCCGTCGGTCAGCTTGTATGAGTTGATGGATACCGCTGCAGCCTGGTATCGCAGCCAGCTGAAAGAAAGTCCGGAAGCCATCGACTATTTGAAACAGCGTGGTTTGTCGGGTGCGGTTTGTCAGGAGTTTGGTATCGGCTTTGCACCGGCCGGCTGGGACAAGCTCATCAAGCATCTGGGGCGTGACGAAAAGCGGCTGTCCCTGTTACAACAGGCCGGGATGTTGAGCCAGGGTAAAAGCGGTACGTACGACAAGTTCCGGCATCGCATCATGTTTCCGATACACGACCGCCGTGGCCGTGTGATTGCTTTTGGCGGCCGTGCGCTGGATGACGATGGCCCGAAATACCTGAATTCGCCCGAGACCGAATTGTTCCACAAGGGACGGGAACTCTACGGGCTGTACCTGGCGCGCAAAAGCCAGGCAAAGCTGGATCGGATCATCGTAGTTGAAGGCTACATGGATGTGGTGGCGCTGGCTCAGTTTGACTTCACGAATTGCGTTGCGACTTTGGGTACGGCGACCAACAGCGATCAGGCCGAAATGCTGTTCCGGGCCGCCGATGAGGTGATTTTCTGCTTCGACGGAGACCGGGCTGGCAGAAAAGCGGCCTGGCGGGCGCTGGAATCCACCCTGCCGCGGCTTCGCGATGGCCGGCAGGCGAGGTTCCTGTTTCTGCCGGAAGGGGAGGACCCGGACACTATGGTGCGCAGTAAGGGGGCAGAGACTTTCTCCAGACTGCTGAACGAGGCGCAGGCTTTGTCGGATTTCTTTTTTGACCACTTCACCGGTGAGGTGGATATGTCCTCGATTGATGGACGGGCCAGGCTAGTGGAACTGACCAGGCCGCAGGTCGATAAGATCCCGCCGGGGGTGTTTCACGACATGATGTTCAGCCGCCTGGAAGCGCTGGCCCAACACCGGTTGGACGGTCGCCGTACAAGGCCTCCAACGGGAGGCGGAACAGCCCCTATCGGCAGGAAGCCTGCGCAGCAAAGAACTCCGATGCGGCTGGCCCTTGCACATTTGGTACAGAACCCCAAACTTTCCAGCGTAGCCGACGATGTCGGTGTTTTCTCACAATGTGATCTTCCGGGTATCGAAATATACCTTGAACTTGTTGACTTCTGCGCCAAACGCCCCAATATGACCACCGCTCAACTATTGGAACTTTGGCGCGAACATCCTGCCCAATCACACTTGAGAACATTGGCAACCTGGCAGCTTCCGGGTGAGGACGAAAAGCTGGCTCAGGAGTTTCGGGATGCCGTGACAGGGCTCGAGTTGCAATGGACGGAGACGCAAATAGGGCGGATGCCCAAAATTGTCGACCTGGGCCAGGACGAAAGAGCACGGTTGCTTCAGTTGCAGCAAGGCCGGCAGAAGTTGATAGAGGTTCTGCAGGGTGAGAAGCTGTAAAAGGTGATTAAAGTAAAACAGATGTCGCCGAGTTGGTGATCTTGAACTATATTTAGTTAACCGCACAAAAAAATATTATGAACGAGAATCAGCAGTCTCAATTGAAGGAATTGATCACCAAGGGTAAGGAGCAGGGTTTCCTGACTTACGCCCAGGTGAATGATCACCTGCCTGACGATATCGTCGATCCGGAGCAGATCGAAG
>PVMS01099998.1_pt1 | contig 19836 bp, 18 predicted proteins | sample 1853461 | NCBI WGS metagenome assembly PVMS01 (sample SAMN08582032, study PRJNA380276) | Marine sediment metagenome, whole genome shotgun sequencing project. | isolation source: ocean sediment barecode stripped | collected 2017 | reverse complement strand
CTCGTGTCTCCAGAAGCTGCTTCATGGTCGTGGATGCGATGGTGTCCGCCGGGAAGGGAGAGAGCAGGAACGTGTCGATGACGACCCGCGCGCCCGCGACGGGCACACCGCCCGCGGTGATGCAGCCTTCCAGGGTGCCGGTGGCCACGCCGTTCACGCGGGCGCTGAGCCGTGCCGCGGTGCCCGAGCCCTCTCCGACGCCGAACCAGCGCGTGAAGGTGCGGCTCGCACCCAGGGGCACGGTGAAGACGGGCGGCGCGCCCAGCAGCGCCGTCAACACGTTGTCGTTGTGGAGGACGACCAGCACACCGCTGATCAGCGCGAAGCTTCCGGGCGTCGCGCTGTCGGCCTGGACGTAGGCATAGTCGACACCCCTGGCCTCGTCGATGCCGAGGAAGCCGAGAGAGCCCAGCGTCGTCGTGATCGGCGGGCCCACACCGTTGGCCCGCGGAGTCAACAGGCCGGGAGGCACTGGCGCGGAGAGCGCGGAGGTATCGAGCTCGCCGGACGGGTTCAGCCAGTCGCCGATCAGCAGGGGCAGCGGGTTGGGAACCGAGGGGTCGTTGTTGAAGATCTCGGTGTCGATGCGGACGAAGTCCTGGGGATCGTCGGGATCGGTGGTCGGCTCCAGCGTGTAGGTGGTGCAGCCCTCGACCTCGAGGTCCCGGTCGTCGGCCAGCGGCGGAAACCCGAGCCCGACATCCGTCACCTGGCTCGAGGCGTTCGCGAAGTCCAGCAGGTCGTCGGGACCGCAGGTGCGGAGGATCGCGGCGGTGCCATCGTGGCCGTCGTTCACGATCTCCACCGTCTGGGCGTTGATCACCGTCTCGATGTTCACACCGGGCTGGAGCTCGAGGAAGTTGTCCATGCCGGGGTTGCCGACACGCTCGGCGTCGATCAGGTTGCCGCCGTACTGGCCCACGCTGTAGAGCTCGCGCTGTCCGACGTCCTGGATCGCGAAGCGCGCCACGTCGTTCTTGAGCAGCCAGTCGTCCTTCTTGCTGTGGCCCAGGGGACCGCGAATGCGATCCTTGTCCTTTCGGATTCGCTTCGCGATCGCCTTGCCGCGGGGCGAGTAGGAGAACGGGACCGTTCGCACGGCTTGACCCTGTCCGTCGCTGCGATCCGCGCGGACCGTCAGGCGGTTGAATCCGCGCAGCGGCGCGCCGGGCGCGATGGTGGCGGTGAAGGAGTTGGACCCCCCGCTGACCCGGTCGAGGATCGAGACCTGATTGATCTCGACCGCGAGCGAGTCGGGATCGAACTCCTCACCGAGCGTGAAGAGGATCTCGAAGCTGAACGTCTCGAAGCGTTGCGCCGGCGTGGGCGACTCGACGGTGATCCCCACCGGTGCGCAGGCCGGCGCCATCTGGAAGAGGCCGAGGGCCACCAGGACGAAGAGCAAGGAACGAGAATGCATGGCGACTCCTGCGCAGCGGGTGCGGGAGCCAGTCTACGCGCGCGGGCGCTCCCCTGGCAATCTCGTGTCGACGGGAGAAGCGATCACCCCGCGGGGGCATGTTCTCAGAGCGGCACGTGCTCCGAAGCGATCCCGAGGAACACCTGCGCCGAGTCGAGATAGGTCTTGTCGTCGACGAAGATGTGCTGGGTGCCGGCGTGGATGTCGCGCCAGGTGCGCTGGAGATCGCTGGGCAGCCGCAGCGAGTCGGTGCCCGCAAAGCGATAGGCGAAGTCCGCGACCTCCGCCGCGATCTCGGTGCAGTAGGTGGTGGAGGTGCGCACCAGGGCGCGCTGCTCGAGGCTCGCCTCATCGCCTGCCATCACCGAGCGCTCGAGGTCGCCGAAGGCCTCGAAGACGAAGGCCCGGGCGCTGCGCAGCTTGGCTTCGGCGCGGGCCAGCTCGTACTGGAAGCGCGGGCTGCCGGCGACGCTGGTCTCCGAGCCCATGCGCATCTTGGACGGGGCGAGCTCGCGGATCAGGTCCAGGGCGTGTCGGCCCACGCCCAGCGCCCAGCCCGCGTGGCCTCCCGCGGTGAGCGGGAAGATCCCCATCCGGTAGAGGTCGCCGCCCGTGCGCGGCTCCTTGTCGAACAGCGAGAAGGTGTAGCCCTCGTCCACGTGCTGCTGCTGCACCCCATAGTCGAAGCTGCCGGTGCCCTGGAGGCCGGCCACGTGCCAGTTGCCCCGGAACAGGACGCGCTCGCGGGGCAGCATGGCCACCCGCATCTCCGGCAGTCCGCTGGGCTCGATCTTCGGCTGGCCGTCGTAGAGCGGAATGAAGCCGGCGGAGATGAAGGCCGAGTAGGCCGAGCCGCTGCCGAAGCTGTAGTCCCCGGTGACCTCGAAGCCGCCGTTGCCGGCGATGCCCTGACCGCGGGGCGCGAACTGACCCGCGTGGCTCACCCAGCGGGACGAGGTGAACATCGCCTTCGCCGCCTCGGGCGCACAGAACGCCCCGGCGAAGCACGACGCCGTGGCGGTGGCCATCAGGCACCAGCCGGCGGAGCCGTCGGCCTTCGACACCTCCTCCCAGACCCTGAGCTGGGTCTCGACCCCCTGCTCGCCCCCGCCCAGCGCCTCGGGAGCGGCAAGCCCCATGAGCCCGGCATTGGCCATCGCGTTCACGGCCTTGTCGGTGAGGCAGCCGGCGCGTTCCGAGGCCAGGGCCTCGGCCGCCACCACGGGAACGACTTCCCGGGCGCGAGCCAGCCAATCGATCGGTCTGGAGGATGAAACGGGGGGCGCCATCGGAGTAGAAGCTAGCGCGGGGGGCGGAGCCCAGCCCCGGGCACTCAGCGCTTGCGCTTGTTTGCCAGCAGGACGCGCTTGCGCAGACGCAGGGCGTCGGGCGTGACCTCGAGCAGCTCGTCGTCGGCCAGCCACTCGAGGGCCCACTCGATCTCGACCTCCCGGGGCGTCGAGAGCACCGTCGCCTCGTCCTTACCGGCGGCACGAACGTTGGTGAGCTTCTTGGGCCGGGCAGCGTGGACGTTCATGTCGGCCGCCCGCCGGTTCTCGCCGAAGATCATGCCCTCGTAGACGGTCACACCGGCGCCGATGAAGAGCGACGCGCGTTCCTGGATGTTGAACAGGCTGTAGGCCGTGCTCCTGCCCATCTCCGTCGCCACCAGCGCTCCGAAGCCGCGCGTGGCGAGGTCGCCGGCCCAGGGCTCGTAGCCCCGTACCGTGCTGTGCAGCACGCCGTCGCCGCGGGTATCCGAAAGGAACTCGCTCCGGTAGCCGAACAGGCCCCGGCTCGGCACGACGAAGGTGAGCCGCGTGCGATCGCCGCGCGACTCCATGCTCTCCATGCGGCCCTTGCGGGAGGAGAGCTTCTCCATCACGACGCCGGTGAACGCCTCGGGCACCTCGGCCACCACGTCCTCGACCGGCTCGCACGATTTGCCGTCGACCGTCCTCTTGATGATCTCGGGGCGCGACACGCTGAACTCGTAGCTCTCGCGGCGCAGCGTCTCGATCAGGATCGCGATCTGGAGCTCGCCCCGGCCCGAGACCTGGAAGGTCTCGGGTGTGTCGCCCGGCTCGATCTGGATGGAGACGTTGCCGAGGGCCTCGCGCTGGAGGCGCTCGCCGATCTGGCGGCTGGTGACGTACTTGCCGCTCTGCCCGGCCAGGGGCGAGTTGTTCGCCGAGAAGCACACGGTGATGGTCGGCGGATCGATCTCGATGCGCGGGAGCGGCTCCCGGGCGTCGGTGTCGCAGACCGTGTCGCCGATCTCGATCGAGTCGACGCCGGCGATCACGCACAGCTCGCCGGCCCCAGCCTCGTCGAGCTCCTTGCGCTCGAGGCCGCGGGAGCCGAGCAGCTTGGTCACGCGGAAGGTCTCGGCGACGCCGCCCGCGCCAAGGCGTACGGCCTGCTGGCCGCGGCGCAGGGTTCCGCGGGCCACCCGACCGATCACGAGCCGGCCCAGGTACTCGTCGTAGCCGAACGTCATGGCATGGAACTGGAGCCCCCCCGTCACATCGACGACCGGCGCCGGCGCCTCCTCGATCAGCACCTCGAGGAGCGGTCGGAAGTCGTCCTCCAGCGCGTTCGGGGCGCGGCCCGAGCGCCCGGCCTTGGCCGAGGCGTAGACGACGGGGAAGTCGAGCTGCTCGTCGTTGGCGCCGAGGTCGACCAGCAGGTCGAAGACCTCGTCCACCACCTGCTCGGCCCGCTGTTCGGCGCGGTCGATCTTGTTCACGATGAGGATCGGGCACAGGCCGTGGGCCAGGGCCTTGCCGACGACGAAGCGCGTCTGGGGCATCACGCCCTCGACCGCATCGACCAGCAGCAGCACCGAATCCACCATGCCGAGCACCCGCTCGACCTCGCCGCCGAAGTCCGCGTGGCCCGGCGTATCGACCAGGTGGATCCGCACGCCCTCGAACTCGACCGAGGTGTCCTTGGAGAGGATCGTGATGCCCCGCTCGCGCTCGAGGTCGCCCGAGTCCAACACCCGGTCCTCGACCTGCTGGTTGGCGCGGAACACACCGGTCTGGCGCAGCAGACCGTCGACGAGCGTGGTCTTGCCGTGATCAACGTGCGCGATGATCGCGACGTTGCGGATGTCCTTGCGCGGCTCCCCCATGGAGGCGCGCAGCTTAGCGAAGCCGGGGGCCCCCGGTGAGTCCCCGAAACCCCCGGGGAATCTGGGTTTTTCGCAGATCCGGCGGGCGCGGTTGCTAGGCTCGAAAGCGGCCCTGTGGCCGCGGAGGACCCCATGCTCGAGGCCCGCTCAGGCGCCTGGCTGCTGTGCCTGCTGCTGCTCGCCCTCGCTCCGGGCTCGCGGGCCGAAGAGGCGACCCCGGAGCCGGCCGCAGCAGCGGCTCCACAGACCGCCGAAGCAGCGGCCTCGGAGCCGGCTGCCGCGCAGACCGGCGCGACCCAGGTCGTAAAGCCCGGCGACTGGGTCTGGATCGACTTCGCCCTGTGGGAGCAGGACGGGAACCTGCTCGAGACCACCACCCACTCTCAGCCGCTGCGCCTCAAGCACGGCGCAGGCAAGGTGCCGATCCCGGTCGAGCAGGCGATGCTCGGCATGGCGGTGGACGAGCACAAGACCGTGCGCATTCCACCGGAGGCCGAGGGCCAGGAGGCGGAGGCCCAGCGCTTCGAGAGCGTGGCGCTGGATTCGATCCCCGAGTCGACCCGGTTCGTCGGCCACCCGATCGTGAGGGACGATGACGGCGTGCGGCGCGCCGGGCGGGTGCACGAGATCGAGGGCGACCGGGCGGTCATCGACTGGCATCCGATCTCAGGACAGACGCTCACCTTCGACTTCCGGATCGTCGAAATCTACGTCCCCGATGCCGCGGAGTGAGTCTCCGGCCATCGCCAGGTGTCGCGATCGCCGGTAGGCTGCGCCGGTGATGGGCGGGTGGCATCCGGGACAGCTGCTCTTCGCCGGCTTCCACGGCACCGAGCTGCCCGACGACCTGGCGGGAGAGATCTCCGCGGGGAGGATCGGCGGCGCAATCCTCTTCGCGCGCAACGTCGAGACCCCCGAGCAGGTGCGCCGTCTGGTGGCGGCGCTCCACGACGCGGCGCCGGCGGATCACCCCCTCACGGTCGCGATCGATCAGGAGGGTGGGCGGGTGCAGCGCCTGCGGGCACCCTGGACCGAGTGGCCGCCGATGCGCCAGCTCGGGGCGGGCGGGCGCACGGACGACAGCCGGGAGGTGGGTCGCGGGCTCGGCCGGGAGCTCGCGGACCTGGGGATCGACCTCGACTTCACGCCCTGCGTGGACGTCGACACCAACCCGGACAACCCGGTCATCGGAGACCGGAGCTTCGCCCGCAGCCCGGAAGACGTCTCCGAGCACGCCGTGGCCCTGCTCGAGGGGCTCCAGGGCGAAGGCGTGGCGGGCTGCGCCAAGCACTTCCCGGGGCACGGCGACACCCACGTCGACAGCCACGTGGCGCTGCCGCGGGTCGACCACGATCTCGAGCGATTGCGAAGCGTCGAGCTGCCGCCCTTCCGGGCGCTGGCCGCGGCCGGAGTCGCCAGCATGATGACCGCACACGTGATCGTGTCGTGCCTCGACCCGGAGCGTCCCGCGACCCTGGCGCCGGATGCCCTGCGCCTGCTGCGCGACGACGTCGGCTTCGACGGGCTCGTCTTCGGCGACGATTTCGAGATGGCTGCCATCACCGAGCACTACGGCGCCGCCGAGGCGGGGCGCCTCGCCATCGAGGCCGGCTGCGACGCCCTGCTCGTCTGCAGCCGCTCCGACCTGCGCGCCGAGGTGCTGCGGGCCCTGGAGTCCCTGCCCGACGCCGCACTCGAGGACGCCGCCCGTCGCCTCGCCGCCTTCAAGGCCCGCTACGCAGGCGGTCGCCACACCCGCGACGTTGCCCCGCCCTACACCGAACACCAGATCCTCGCCCGCCGGCTCGTCGAGCGCGAACGTTCTTGAAGGTCCCCGCCTCGTCCGCGAGTCTATCTTGCGTAGAGGTCGTCGAAGGTGACTTCGGCGGCGATGCTGGCGCCGGGGGGGAGGCGGTCCCAGCGGGCCTCGAAGAGCAGGCGGATGTACTCATGGCCCTCGGGAACCACGTCCCAGTACTCCTGCAGGTCATCCTTCAAAGACACCTCGAAGTGTTTCCACTGGCCGAGCTGGGGCAGCTCGGGTGAGACGAGCAGGACGACCCCGTTGAGCAGCTGAAAGGCCGGGCGGGCGGCCCCCGCCAGGTAGTAGCGAAGCTGGTAGTTCTCGAGGTTCCGCGGCGGACGCTTCGGATTCACGATCTCCGGCGTGCGCGGGTCGCCCCAGACGATGGCGACGAACTGGAGGTAGAGGTGCGCGCGCGGATCGCTCTTCTCCCAGCGGTCCACCCGGTACCAGCCGCCCACGCGCTCGGGAACGACGTCGGGCGGAATCTCCTGGACGACGCCGAAGATGCCCGTCGAACGCGGCGCGTCCTCGGGGCCGTGGCGGAGCGAGAGGTGAGCCGCGCCGCGGCCACTGCGCACCGGAGCGTCGACGATCTCGAAGTCGCTCCAGTGGGGACTGTGCTCGCGCCAGGACCAGCCCTCGCGGCCGGACTCGAAGCCCGGGTTCTCCAGCAGGTTCCGCTCCCCGACGCCGAGCAGCTGGCAGCCGGCCGCCAGAAGCAACACGCTCAACGCTGCCGCGAGCTGCGATAGGTTGACGCGCAGGCGCAATATTCAGCCCGGATTCTGCGATACGTCGACGCGCACGCGGCGAGTCTAGCGGGGAGGCGACGACCGATGCACGAGATCCTGTCTCTCAACGTCGGGATGCCCAGGGAAATCCAGGACGGCAAGCGCCGGGTCCGGACCGGAATCTTCAAGGAGCCGGTAACCGGGCCGCTCCTGCTGAGCGAGACCCAGCTCGAAGTCACACAGCCACGCGTTCCCTGCTTCAAGCTCGGCCTGCGAATGGGCGACCCCCGCGCGAGTGGCGCGGCCAGCTCGAGAAGCGGGTCGGCTGAACGGCGGCGGCAGACATCCACTCCCGCCCGCCACGCCGATCCCGGGTGCCGATTCCGATTGACCGCGGACCCCGTCGGATTTAGTCTCGTTTTCACGCGCCGGCCACCAGGAGTACCCCGCCCATGTCCGTGAACCAGCTCGACGCGATCGACCAGGAGCTCGAGACCATCCTCACCTCCTTCAACACCAGCTACGCCTGGAACTACGGCACGGTGAAGGAAGGGCTCCGAGACCTCTACGAGAAGGCCAAGCGCGACCAGTGGAATTCGACGACCCAGCTCGCCTGGGACACCGACGTAGACCCCGAGGGCGAGATCATCCCGATCGCCATCAACCCGATGGCCGGCTACGCGCCTTACGAGAAGCTGAACGCAAAGGAGGCCCGGCACTTCCGTCATGCCCAGGTGTCACTTCAGCTCTCGCAGTTCCTGCACGGCGAGCAGGGCTCGTTGATCGTCGCGTCACAGCGGGTGGGCGGCGTCCCGTGGATCGAAGCCAAGTACTACGCGGGCACCCAGACGATGGACGAGGCGCGCCACGTCGAGGTCTTCAGCCGCTACCTGCACGAGAAGCTCGAGTGGGAGTGGCCGATCAACGACAGCCTGAAAGAGCTCCTCGACGCCACCATCACGGACGCGCGCTGGGACTTCAAGTACCTGGGCATGCAGATCATCATCGAGGGCCTGGCGATGGCGGCCTTCGGCAACCTCTACCAGATGGCCCAGGAGCCCCTGCTGAAGGAGCTGCTCCATTACGTGATGCGTGACGAATCACGCCACGTGGCGTTCGGCGTCGTTTCCTTGAAGGGGCACTACCAGGAAATGGACCCGGCCGAGCTGAAGGAGCGCGAGGACTTCATCATCTACGCCTGCGAGCTGATGCGAAACCGACTGGTCGGCGCCCAGGTGGCCGAGGTCTTCGGCTGGAACAAGAAGGAGGTGGAGAACGTGGTGCTCGAGTCGCCGGTGGGCAGGCAGTTCCGCGGCATGCTCTTCGCCCGCGTCGTCCCGAACCTGAAGCGCCTCGGCCTGATCACGCCGCGGGTGCGCGAGGCCTTCGAGAAGCTCGAGATCATCCAGTTCGAGGACAACGATCCCGAAGAGCAGGACCGCCAGCTGGGCTTCGCCTAGCGGGTCGGTCCGAAGGCTGTGCCGGGCACCTCGAAGGCGTCCCGGCTGCCGTCGCGCCACCAGGTTGCCTGGTCGACGTCGTGCCGGCTGAGCGCAGTTTCCGGGTCGAGCGAGACCGTCAGCACCGGGAGCGCCACCCCCTCCCAGTCCGGGTAACGCTCGAGAACGTACCGGGCCAGCGCGTCGCCCGAGGCCAGCCGGCCCAGCGACTGGCGCCGGATGCGGAACGAGTCCACCACGGGCTGGAGCTCGTCGTCATAGCCGCCGGGGTCGAGCACCGTGAAGCGGCCCGCGCGCGAGACCTCCACCACGCGCACGGTCTTCATCGAGCCGGGCACGCAGTACATCGCCCAGCCGAACAGGCGCCAGGGATCGACGTCCTGGCTGCGCACCAGCGCGTGCTGGACCAGCGGCCAGAGCGCGAAGAGAACCAGGAAGCCGCCCAGCAGTCGGCGCTTCACAGGTAGCCCCCGGCCTTGATCAGCCAGCTCGCGCCGGGCGCCACACCGGCCAGGGTCGCCAGCAGCCAGGCGTAGGCCCCGAGGAAGAACGGGAGCAGCCTGCGGTTCCACTCGCCCGGGACGAAGAGCAGCAGGAGCTGGGAGTAGAGCAGCGCGAACATCCACTCGTGGGGTGCGGACTGGATCATGACGACCAGTCCGATGGCCGCCAGGGCCGCCCAGTGGCGGAACCGCCGAGTCAGCATGAGGCCCGCCAGCACGATCTCACCGATCCAGACGCCGTTGGACACGAGCAGGAAAGGCCAGGCCGCCACCCGGTAGGGACCCGCCCCGGCGTAGAAGCGCGGCAGCGCCCGCAGGCGCTCGATCTCCTCGACCGGCACGAGCCAGCCGAAGACCGCGGCCCAATGGTCCTGGCTCTGGGCGATCATCCACGAGAGGAACTCGCCCCGGAAGTAGAGCCCGTTGAGCGCCTTCTGCGCGCCGGCCCAGAAGAAGACGATCACCGTCATCCAACGCAGCGCCTGGAGCAGCAGCCGGGAATCGTCCTCCCGTTCGAGATCGAACCAGGCGAAGAGCCCCAACAGCAGCACCGCGGAAGGTGTGATTGGGCGTCCCCGGAAAGATCCAGCCCACCAGCGCCACCGCGATCGGAAAGGCGAGCGCGCAGGCGACTCTCGCGTGGCGGGTGAAGGCCAGCGCGAGCAGCGCCGTCAGGGCCAGCGCGCCGGCGACGAGCGGCAGCTCGGGATAGGTGAAGGGCGATTCGAGCGGCCGGACCCACCACGCCCAAGCCTGCACGACCCAGTGCGCGAGCAGCAGGACGCGAAACGCGTGGAGATGACGCTCGGCGGTGACACCCGGCGGGTCGGCGGTCCAGTCGAGCGGCGCGACGCGCATGGCGCGAAGCTAGCACCCGCGCGAAAGCATTGGATCGGCTGGCGGGAACACACCGCGGATTCAGTCGGCGTCCGCCTCGATGTCTTCGCCGCCCTTCTCGAAGAAGAAGCGATGCTGACCCATCGGCGGGCGCAGGTCGTCCAGCCAGGTCGCCTTCTCGTCGAAGCGCGCGAAGAACGTGCGGCCGACCCAGGATGGATCGCGGGCCTGGATGAACTTCAGCACGAAGAGCGCCTCCCCGAAGAACTCCGTGACGCCGTCGACCAGCACCTTCCCGGGCGTCGCCGACATCGATGGCCCGCGCGCCGTGCGGGCGAGTCCCGACACCTGCCGGGTGGCGTCGTTGAAGATTTCGAGGGCGTGACCCAGCGGCACCTCGAAGTAGTTCTTCGGGCCGGTATCGCGCTCCACGAACATGTAGTACGGCACCACGCCCAGGCGCAGCTGGCGACTCCAGAGCTCCGCCCAGGTGTCCGCGTCGTCGTTCACGTGGCGGACGAGCGGCGCCTGACTGCGCACCGCGACCCCCGCGTCGCGAACGCGCCGCACGGCCTCCTCGGCCAGCGGCGTGGACAGCTCCCGAGGATGGCTGTAATGGGCCATCAACGACAGCTGCTTGCCGGCCTCGGCCACCTGCTCGAAGAGACGCAGCAGGTCGTCGGCATCGTCGTCGCTGACGAAGCGCGCGGGCCAGTAGGCGGGCGCCTTGGTGCCGAGGCGGATGGTGTCGACGTGCTCGAGCGCGGGATCGAGCAGGGGCTCGAGATGGCGGCGCAGGACACGGGTCTTCATCACCGCCGGGTCGCCGCCGGTAACCAGCACGCTCGTCACTTCCGGGTGTCGATTCAGGTAGGCGACGAGCCCGTCCGCTTCCCGCGCCGCGAACTTGAGATCCTCGTTTCCGACGAACTGGGCCCACCGGAAGCAGTACGTGCAATAGGCGTGACAGGTCTGGCCCGAGGCCGGGAAGAAGAGCACTGTCTCGCGGTACTTGTGCTGGACGCCAGTGACGGGTCGGCCGTCGAGCAACGGGACGTTCAGCTCGCGCTGCCCGGCAGGATGCGGGTTCAGGGTCTGCTGGATCTCCGCTGCCGCCGCTCGGACCTCTCGATCCGGCGCGCCGCGGCGCACGAGCTCCACCATGCGGCGGAAGTCCTTGGGAGAGAGCATCCCCTCCTGCGGAAAGGTCAGCTGGAAGATCGGGTCGTCCGGAATGTTCGTCCAATCGACGAGCTCCTCGACGACGTAGTTGTCGACGCGGAAGGGGAGCACCGCGGCGACGGCCTTCATGGCGTCGCGCTGGGCGCAGGTCAACGCCTGAAGCTGGGGAATCCGATCGATGTGACTCCGGGTGTGAATCTCCGGCGCCGAGCCAACCTCTTGAAATCGCGGATGAAAACTGTACCTGGGGACGACCGCCCCGCCCCCGGCGGCGCGCCGCGGGACTCGCAGTTTCATGAGAATCGGTACCTCCTGTAAAGGCCGGCCGATGGCGCCGTAGAGCCCGGGTGACGTAGCCTGCGGGGCTCCCAGCCATGCTTCCCGCTCCGATCAACGCGCTCTTGTGTCTTCTGGCCCTCGCCTCTGCGATCGCCTGCATCGTCGCCTACGAAACCGAGCACGACTCGATCGCGCGCCTGTTCAAGCCCCTCACCATGCTGTTGGTCCTGGCGGTGGCGCTGCAGCCGAGCCTCTCGACCCCACCGATCTACCGCGCGCTGGTGGTGGCGGGCCTGGCGTTCTCGCTGGCGGGGGACGTCTTCCTGATGCTGCCCTCGGACCGCTTCATCCCGGGACTGGCGAGCTTCCTCGTCGGACACCTGCTCTACATCGGCGCCTTCGCCGGTGCGGCGGCACTGTCTCCGCTGACCCTGCTGCCCTTTCTCGCCGCCGGGGGCGTCGTCTACGCCGTGCTCCACCCGCACCTGGGCAGGCTGCGTGGCGCCGTGCTGATCTACATCGCTGCGATCGTCGCGATGGCGTGGCTGGCCACGGGGCGTTGGTTGGCGGTCGGGCAACTCGGGAGCCTGCTCGCCTGCATCGGCGCCCTCCTGTTCCTGATGTCGGACGGAGCGCTGGCGCTCAACCGCTTCGCCCGCCCCTTCCGCGGCGCCCAGGCGGTGGTGCTCGGAACCTACTTCCCGGCTCAGATGCTGATCGCGCTCTCGATCGGTGTCGGCGAGGGGCTGGTCGATTGGGGGGTGCGATGAGCGTCGCGGGAGCTTGCGACGAGCGATTCGCGAGAGTGCGCGAGGTCTTCGAGCAGAGCTTCGAAGAAGGCGAGGTGGGCGCCGGGGTCGCCGTCACGCTCGACGGCGCGCCCGTGGTCGAGCTGTGGGGCGGCTTCGCCGATGAGGCGAAGACACGGCCCTGGGAGCGCGACACGATCGCGTACGTCGCCTCGACCACCAAGGGGCCGACTGCCGCCTGCCTGCACCAGCTCGCCGACCGCGGACGGGTCGATCTCGAAGCCCCCGTGGCGCGCTACTGGCCCGAGTTTGCCCAGGCGGGCAAGCAGGACGTGCCGGTTCACATGCTGCTCTCGCACCGCGTGGGGCTCCCCGCCCTGCGCGAGGACCTGCCTCGCGGCGCGGACTGCGATTGGGAGACGATGACTCGCGCGTTGGCTGCCGAAGAGCCGTGGTGGGAGCCCGGCACGCAGCACGGCTACCACGCGCTCACCTACGGCTACCTGGTAGGAGAGGTGGTGCGGCGCGTCGACGGACGCAGCCTGGGCCGCTACTGGCGCGACGAGTTCGCGACGCCGCTGTCGCTGGACTTCCAGATCGGGCTGAACGACGCAGAGCTCGCGCGCTGTGCAGACATGATCCCGTTGCCGCGAGACAGCGAGAACAATCCGCTGAAGAAGCTCACGAAGAATCGCGACTCCGCGCTCGCCCGCGCCTTCACGACCCCGCCGAACCGCCCGGAGGCAATCAATTCGGAGGCCGCCCGGCGCGCCGAGATTCCCGCGGCCAACGGCCACGGCACGGCGGCGGCGGTGAGCCGTTTCTACGGCATGCTCGCCCGGGGTGGCGAGCTGGACGGCGTCCGGCTGCTCTCGCCCGAGGCGATCGAGCGCGCCACCCGGGAGCAGGCCCGCGGCGGCGACGCGGTCTTGATGGGCCTGCCCATGCGCTTCGGCCTGGGCTTCATGTTGCCCTGGCGGGTCGTGCGCTTCGGGCGCAGCAAGCGCAGCTTCGGCCATCCCGGGGCGGGAGGCTCCATCGGCTTCGCGGATCCGGATGCGCGACTCGGCTTCGGCTACGTGATGAACCGGATGCAGCAGGGCTTCGTCGGAGACTCGCGCGGATTCGCCCTGATCCGGTCGGTGTACGATTCGCTGAAGGACTGATGCCCGTCTATCGCCTGGGAGCCGAGCTGGTCTTCCCGCCGCCGGAGGCGGCGGAGCCGGACGGACTCCTCGCAGTGGGGGGTGACCTGGCGCCCGAGCGCCTGCTGCTGGCCTACGCCCAGGGGATCTTTCCCTGGTACGAGGATGGGCTGCCGATCCTCTGGCACTCGCCGGACCCGCGGATGGTGCTCCTGCCCGGGGAGCTGCGCGTCTCGCGCAGCCTGCGCAAGGTGGTGGACCGTGCCCCTTTCGGCCTCAGCCTGGATCGGGCTTTCGAGGCCGTGATCCGCGCCTGCGCCGAGCGTGAGCGACCGGACCAGACCGGGACGTGGATCACGTCGGAGATGGGCTCCGCCTACCTGCGCCTCCACGAGCTGGGCTACGCCCATTCGGTCGAGGCCTGGTCCGAGGGAGAGCTGGTCGGCGGGCTCTACGGCGTCTCGCTGGGACGGAGCTTCTTCGGTGAATCGATGTTCGCGTGGCGCAGCGACGCGTCGAAGGTAGCCTTCGTGCACCTGGTGCAGCAGCTGCTGCGCTGGGGGTTCGACCTGATCGACTGCCAGGTGCACACGGAGCACCTGGAGCGGTTCGGCGCCAGCGAGTGGCCGCGTGGCCGCTTCCTCGAGGCGCTGGCCACGAGCCTGGAAGCCGAGACCCGGTGCGGCGTCTGGCGCTTCGACGCGGACCTGACCGGTTGAAGGAGGGATTCATGAGCGAGCAAGCCAGCGGGCCGAACGCGGAGCAGTTTGCGTACTGGAACGAGGACGCCGGGAGCAAGTGGGTGGAGCTGCAGGAGCGGCTCGACGCGGCCATTGGGCCGTTCGGCCTCGAGGCGGTGGAGCGCGCCGCGGTCCAGCCTGGCGAGAAGGTGCTCGACGTGGGCTGCGGCTGCGGGCAGACCTCGCTCCAGCTCGCGGAGCGCGCAGGCCCCGACGGCTCGGTGCTCGGCGTCGACCTCTCGGGGCCGATGCTCTCGCGAGCCCGCGAGCGGGCGGAGGCTGCGGGGGAGACCCGCGCGCGGTTCGAGCAGGGCGACGCCCAGGTCTTCCCCTTCGAGGAAGGCGCGTTCGACGTCGCCTTCTCGCGCTTCGGCGTGATGTTCTTCGAGGATTCGCCCGCGGCATTCGCCAACATCCGGCGGGCCGTGCGCCCGGGCGGGCGCATCGCCTTCCTCTGCTGGCGGGGCATCGAGCACAATCCGTTCATGGCGGTCCCCTACCTGGCCGTCGCCAAGCACATCGAGCTGCCGCCGCCTCCGCCGCCGGATGCACCCGGCCCGCTCTCCTTCGCCGACGAGGAGCGGGTGCGCGGCATCCTCGAGTCGGCCGGCTGGAGCAATTTCCGCTACGAGCCCTGGGACCGCGAGTTCCTCGTCGGTGGCGAAGGCACCCTCGACGAGGCCGTCGACTTCTCCCTGCGCGTAGGCCCCGTGACCCGCGCCCTCCAAGCCGCCGAAGGCAAGCTCGACATGGCCACCATCACCCGCAGCGTCCGCGAAGCCCTCGCCCCCTACGCCACCCCCACCGGCGTCCGCATGCCCTGCGCCCCCGCCCTCGTCACCGCCACCTTGCTTTAGGGGACGTTCCTTTTTCTTGCTTTTCTCTGGGTCGGTTCCGAGAAGATGAGGAAGCCTAAGGAAAGTTCGCTGATGCAAGGGTGTTCGTTAGGATCGCAAGGCATGGGCGGGCAGAAGACGGACTGGGGTCGATCGATCCCCTTCGAGAAGGTCGAAGGGGAGATCGCCATCGTCGGCGTGGGCGAGGCCGATCACAGCAAGGCCTCGGGGCGGACGGCCCAGGAGATCGCAGCCCAGGCGGTCGAACGCGCCATCGAGGACGCGGGGCTCAAGCCCGAGGAGATCGACGGCGTCTGTTTCTCGGGCGGAATGGGAGCGCGCTTCGATGCGAAGTGTTTCCACCAGCACTTCGGCACGAGCCACGCGATGTTCGAGTCGTCCCAGGGCGGCGGCATGGTGTGGGCGGCAACCGCTCCGGCGCTGGCCGCGCGAGCTCTGCGCAGCGGCGAGGCGCGCAACATCGTCAACGTCTTCGCCGTCTCCTGGGCGACGGATCGCGACAAGATGACGGGCGGCCCCGGCCAATTCCACGCGGCCGAGCAGATGAAGCGTAACCTCGAAGTGCCCTACGGCTGGTTCCCGCAACCGGTCTACTTCGCAACGATCGCCCGCCGCCACATGATCGAGTACGGCACCACGGCCGAGCAGCTAGGAGCAATCGCCGTCACCTGCCGGCGTCACGCGAACCTCCACCCCGGCGCGGTGATGAAGGACCGGAAGCTCTCGCTCTCGGACTACCTGGCGCGTCCGATGATGGTCGACCCGCTGCGCATGGAGGACTGCTGCCTGATCTCCGACGGCGGCGCGGCCTACGTGATGACGACCCCGGAGCGAGCCCGCGATCTCCGCAAGCCGCCCGTGCAGGTGACGGGCGTCGGCGAGGGCCACTCCGACGCCGGGCTCCACTGGGCACAGCAGGGCGACTTCACCGCCACGCCCCAGGTGTTTTCCGCGCCGGCCGCCTTCGAGATGGCCGGCATCACACCAGCCGATGTCGACGTGCTCACGCTCTACGACCCGTTCACCATCGTCGCGCTGATGCAGATCGAGGACATGGGCTTCTGCGAGAAGGGAGAAGGGGGCGCCTTCTGCGCCGGCGACACCCTCGCCTTCGACGGCGGCGTGCTCCCCTACAACACCCACGGCGGGTTGCTCTCCCATGCCTACGTGCTCGGCATCTCCCACGTCGTCGAGACGGTGCGACAGCTGCGGGGCGAGGCGGCGGCGCAGGTTCCGGGAGCGAAGGTGGGCGTCTACGGCGGCTACACCGGTGCCATGGCGAGCACCCTGGTGCTGAGGAGCGACGCATGAATGCGCCGTTCCCGCTGCCCGATCCCGAGTGGGAGCCGACGCACGAGTTCTTCGCGGCGGCCGCTCGCAACGAGCTCGCGATCCCGCGCTGCGAGACCTGCGGGAAGCTCAACTGGACGCCACCCGAGCGCTGCCGTGCCTGCGACGATGCCGATCTGCGTTGGACCGCCGTGTCCGGACGCGCGCGCCTCTTTTCCTGGGCACGGGTCGAGCGCGCCTGGGTGAAGGCCTACCAACCGATCGCCCCCTACGTCAGTGGGATCGTCACCCTGGAAGAAGATCCGGCGGTCCGCCTCGTGACGCTGCTGGTCGACGCCGAGCCCGAGGCCCTGCGCGCGGAGCTCCCGCTCGAGGCCGTCTTCCGGCCCCTGCCCTACCCCGACGCACCGAGCACGCTGCTCGTACCGCAATTCAGGCCTGCGGCCTGATTCCGCCCTGGAGGAGAGACCGTGTCCGATACCTTTCGCGATTTCGCCAGCATCGACTACCCGATCGTCGATTGCGACTCCCACGTGAACGAGCCGCCCGATCTCTGGCAGGAGCGCCTGCCGGCAAAGTGGAAGGAGCGCGCGCCGCGCTGCGAGAACGTGGACGGCGGACAGCTCTGGCTCTTCGACGGCGGCAAGGAGAAGTGGCCGGTGGGGCTCACGGCCGTCGCCGGCCTCTCCTTCTTCGACTACGCCCCGATGGGCCTCACCTACGAGACGATGCGCCCCGGAAGCTTCGACACGAGCGCGCGCCTCGCGGACATGGACGCCGACGGTATCCACACCCAGGTGATCTACCCCAGTGTTACCCTCAAGGGCGCGCGGGTCTACAGCAAGGACCGGGATCTCCAGAACGCCTGCGTCCGCGCCTACAACGAGTGGCTGCTCGAGTTCTGCAAGGAGTCCCAGGACCGGCTCGTCCCGCTCGCCATCGTCCCGGCCACCGGGATCGAAGACGCGGTGGCGGAGGTCGAGTGGGCCATGAAGCACGGCCACCGCGGCATCGTGATCTCTTCGTTCCCGAATGGCACGCTCGACCCGATGCCCGAAGACGACCCCTTCTGGGATCTCTGCGAGCGCGAGAAGATCCCGATCTCGATCCACATCGGCAGCTTCCTGCGCGGAAACCTCGGCCCCAAGCGCGCCGCGGGCTGGGACTCGCTGGCGTTCGTCGGAATGGCCGCGCTCACCAAGGCCGGCGGCCAGACGCTGCCCGCGGTTTGCGACCTCCTCTTCTCGGGAATCTACTCGCGCTTCCCGGACATCCGCATCGTGTTGGTCGAGAGCAACATCGGCTGGATCCCGACGCTTCTCGAACAGGCAGACGACATGTTCATGCGTTACCGCTGGTACACCGGCGCCGTCGAGCAGCAGAAGCGCTTCCCCAGCGAGATCTTCCGCCGAAACTTCTGGGCCACCTTCATGATCGACACCGTCGGCATGGATCTGCTCCACCGCATGAACGTCTCGCACCTGATGTGGAGCAGCGACTACCCCCACAGCGGCTCCGACTGGCCCCACAGCCGCCGGACCATCGAGCGCGTCTTCCACGGCGTCGACAAGTCCCTCGTCAAACAAATGCTCCACACCAACTGCAAAGACCTCTACTCCCTCGACTTGCTTTAGCGGCCGTTCCTTTCCCTTGCTTTTGTAAGAAAGGGGACGTTCCTGCATCGGTAACTTTTCGGTTGAAAAGTTGACGATGCAGGAACGTCCCCTCTCTTACCTGTTCGCGAAAAGCAAGAAAAAGGAACGTCCCCTAAAGCAAGGGGGACCAGGGGGCGGAGCGGAGGAGCTTGCTCTCCCAGCGGTCGCGGAGCTCGAGGGCTTCGTGCATCCAGGTGCCCGGCTGCTTGTAGCGATGCGGGACTTCGCGGGAGACGAGGGCGGAGAGGGCCCTCGGCTGGACGACGCGCTGCCAGAGCACGATCTCGCGGCGGCGACCGGTGCCGAAGGCGGTGCGGAAGCTGGCTTCGACGCGCAGGATGGCGGTGCCCGACCGGTCGTGGTCGGCCATCTCCCTGGCATAGTGGGCGCCGGACTGCTCGATGTAGCGCTCGAGTCCGCCCTCGTAGGGCCAGACCGTGTCTTCCATGTAGACGACCGGGTCGCGGGACGCGGGCGCGGTCGGGACAGCTCCGATCGCGATCTCCTGGACCGGCGACCAGGGCAGCGGCACGAGCAGCTTCGCCGTCACCTCATGACGCAGGCGGTCCACTTCGGCGCTCCACTTCACCAGGTCGCCACCGTGCACTCGCGCCGCCAGGCGCTCCCAGGCGGCGGCGTCTCGCAGGAGTGTCACCGTGACGACGTTGTAGGAGACGCCGGTCCCGTGCGCGTGGTGGAGGAAGTGCAGCAGGCGCGCGTCGTCGGTAGTGGCGAGCGCCGACAGCCAGCCCTCACGATAGGCGGCCTCGAACGCGTCCTCATGACGTCCGGAGACCTCGTGTACCTCGTGCAACAGGAGCATGGCGGACCTCCGGACTCATCCTCTCACGGACGGCCCGGCCCGGTCGAGCCGTCAGGCCTTCAGCGGGCCGGGGTGAGGAGCTCGGCGAGACGGCCGAGCGTCAGGTTTCCGCCGGACTGCACCAGCACGACCTTCTTGCCGGCGATGCGCGGTCCCAGGCCGAGCGCAGCGGCCAGCGGGGCTGCACCCGCCTCCTCGGCGAGGTTGTGGGTGTGCTCGAGCATCAGCCGCACCGCCTCCTCCATCGCCTGCTCACTCACCAGGACGAAGTCCGTCAGGTGCTCGCGGAGGATCACGCGGGTGTTCTCGAAGGGAACGCGCGTCGCCACGCCCTCGGCGCGGGTGTTCATCGGCCCTTCACGCGACTCGCCGGCCTGCCAGGTCAGATACTGGGTCGGCGCCTGCTCCGCCTGGACTGCGATCACGTCGGCCCGGCCGCCGTTCTCGTGGGCGACCAGGCAGCAGCCGCTGGCGCCGCCGCCGGCGCCGACCGGCACCAGGATCACATCGACCTCCGGCAAGTCCTCGAAGATCTCCAGCGCGTAGGTCCCGTAGGCATTGACCAGCTCGTCCTCTGTGGGACCGATGAAGCGGCCGCCGCGCTCCTCGGCGACGCCGCCCATCCACTCCCGCGCCTCGTCGAAGTCGGCACCGTGCTCGATCACCGTCGCTCCGAGGCGCCGCATGGAGGCGACCTTGTCCGGGTTCGCTCCCACCGGGACCGCCACCGTGACCGGCGTGCCGGTCACCTTCCCGCCAAAAGCGATCGACTGACCGTGGTTTCCGGTCGAGGCGGTGTAGAGCCCGCCACGGCGATCGCCCTCACTCAACGTCTCCGCCAGGTTCACGCCGCCGCGCACCTTGAAGGCGCCGACGGCGTGATGATTCTCGTGCTTCACCCAGATCTCCGCACCGGTGAGCTCCGACAATCCGGGATAGCGGTGCAGCGGAGTGCGATGAAGGTGGCGGTATACAGGCTCGCGCGCCGCGACGATGTCGCGATATCGGATCACTGGGCGCTCCCTAAAAGTTGACGATGCAGGAACGTCCCCTTTCTTGCACACTTGCAGGAAGAACGTAGCGAGCAGATCGTTTCCATTCGCGTGGAACGAGGTGAGACAATTGGAGCGCCCCCGAGGGGCGAGCCCGATGTCGGCCGCACCCCCCCGTGGGACTCGAGTCCATGCGAAACTCGACGCGAATGAGCTCGATGCTTTTGCCT
>PVMS01045519.1_pt1 | contig 19839 bp, 16 predicted proteins | sample 1853461 | NCBI WGS metagenome assembly PVMS01 (sample SAMN08582032, study PRJNA380276) | Marine sediment metagenome, whole genome shotgun sequencing project. | isolation source: ocean sediment barecode stripped | collected 2017 | reverse complement strand
CATCATTGGCGGCGGCAAGATCGGCGAGACCATCGCCCGGTTCCTCGCCGCAACGCCGGACTACGCGCTCACCGTCGCCGACCGGTCGCGGGAGGCGCTGGCGCGGCTGCCGGACGGCGTTCGCCCGCTTGTGCTCGACGCCACCGATGGCGAGGCCCTGCAAAGCGCGATGGCCGGCAAATACGCGGTGATCAACGCCAGCCCGTATTTCCTGACCTTGCCGATCGCCGAGGCCGCCCGGGCGGCCAACATCCACTATCTCGATCTGACCGAGGACGTGCGTTCCACGTCAAAAGTCAAGGAGATCGCCGCCGATGCGGCCACCGCCTTCATCCCGCAATGCGGCCTTGCGCCGGGCTTCATTTCCATTGCCGCCAACGACCTGGCGGGCCGTTTCGAGACGCTCGATTCGGTGCGCATGCGCGTCGGCGCGCTGCCGATCTATCCGACCAACGCGCTCAAATACAATCTCACCTGGAGCACGGAAGGGCTGATCAACGAATACTGCCAGCCCGGCGAAGCCATCGTCGACGGCAAGCTGACCCCGACCCTGCCGCTGGAGGGCCGCGAGGAGTTTTCCCTCGACGGCGTGCGCTACGAGGCGTTCAACACATCCGGCGGCCTCGGCACCCTGTGCGACACTTTCAAGGGCCGCGTGCGCACGATGGACTACCGATCCGTGCGCTATCCCGGCCATTGCGACATCATGAAGGTGCTGTTGCACGATGCAGGACGTTGTGCTGGTTTTCGTCACCGTCTCGGGCACGATTAACGGCCGGCTGTTGCAGGAAAGCTCGGTTTCCAAAATCTACAACCGGGTCATCGACGGCGTTCATCTCGGCGCCATCCAGATCACCACCGCCAGCGGCGTCTGCGCCGTGCTCGACCTTTTGGCGGAAGGCAAGATCGCGCAAAGTGGCCTGGTCCGCCAGGAGGACATTGCGCTGGATCAGTTCCTCGCCAACCGCTTCGGCGGCAATTTTGCCGATGCCGAAAACCCGCTTGACAGCCAGCGCCTGTCCGCCGATGCGGCGTGAACTGCGGAGGCCAACCATGCTCAAGACTGTCGAAAACGATATTGCCCGGCAGGCATCGGAATGCCTCACACGGCTCGGCGTTAAGGAATCCGCCTATACGGGCGGCGAGCTTGCCGTCCACACGCCGATTGACGGCTCACTGATCGGCAGCGTGCCACAAACCTCGCGTGCCGGCGTCGAAGAGGCCGTCTCCGCCGCGGCGCAAGCCTTCACGGCCTGGCGGCTGGTGCCGGCGCCGCGGCGAGGCGAACTGGTCCGGCTTCTCGGCGAGGAACTGCGCGCCCACAAGGACGATCTCGGCCGGCTGGTGACCATCGAGACCGGCAAGATCGTTTCCGAGGGTCTGGGCGAAGTGCAGGAAATGATCGACATCTGCGATTTTGCCGTCGGGCTTTCCCGGCAACTCTATGGCAAAACGATTGCCTCCGAACGCCCCGGCCACAGGATGATGGAGACCTGGCATCCGGCCGGCCCCTGCGCCATCATCTCCGCCTTCAACTTCCCCGTCGCCGTGTGGTCGTGGAACGCGGCGATCGCCCTTGTCTGTGGCGACCCGGTGATCTGGAAGCCCTCGGAAAAGACACCGCTGACGGCGCTGGCCGCAATGGCCATCCTGGCAAAAGCGCTTGCCCGCTTCGGCGACGATGCCCCCGCCGGTCTGGCGCAGGTTGTCTTCGGAGCCGCCGATACCGGCGAGGCGCTGATCGGCGACGCGCGCATCGCCATTGTCAGCGCCACCGGTTCAACGCGCATGGGCAAGGCCGTCGCGCCGCGCGTCGCGGCGCGCTTCGGCAAGCTCATTCTGGAACTTGGCGGCAACAATGCGATGATCGTCGCGCCCTCCGCCGATCTCGATCTGGCGGTCCGCGCAATCGCCTTTTCCGCCGTCGGCACCGCCGGCCAGCGCTGCACCAGCCTGCGCCGCGTCATCGCGCACAAGGACATCGCCGATAAACTGGTCGAGCGGCTGACGCGCGCCTATGCCAGCCTGCCGGTCGGCTCGCCGCTGGAGGAAGGCACGCTGGTCGGCCCGCTGATCGACGAACGCGCCTTTGCCGGCATGGAAGAGGCGATTGTCGCCGCCAGGGCCGATGGCGGCACGGTGCATGGCGGCGGCAGGGCGCTGACAGAAGACTGTCCCGATGCCTTCTATGCCCGCCCGGCGATTGTCGAAATGCCGCAACAGAGCGAGATCGTCGCCCGCGAGACCTTCGCGCCGATCCTTTATGTCATGCGCTACGACACGCTCGAGGAGGCGCTGGCCATGCACAACGGCGTGCCGCAGGGGCTCTCGTCGTGCATCTTCACCACCGATTTGCGCGAGGCGGAGACCTTCATGTCGGCCTCGGGCAGCGATTGCGGCCTGGTCAACGTCAATATCGGCCCTTCGGGGGCGGAAATCGGCGGCGCCTTCGGCGGCGAGAAGGACACCGGCGGTGGCCGCGAATCCGGCTCCGATGCCTGGAAGGCCTATATGCGCCGGGCCACCAACACGATCAATTATTCGTTCCGATTGCCGCTTGCCCAGGGCGTGAAATTCGATATTGGCTGACTAGATCGAAATGACGCATTTCGGATCGGGCCGCCAAGCGGCTATGCTGCGCGCGGATCGAACGGATTGACCCGCAGGACCGACCATGACCGCGACCGCTGAAGTTCAGGACCAGCCCGAACCGCCCCGCTTTGTCTGGGACGACCCGTTCCTGCTCGAGGAGCAGTTGAGCGAGGAGGAGCGCATGATCCGCGATACCGCCCGCGATTATGCCCAGGACAAATTGCAACCGCGCATCCTGGAGGCCTATCGTAACGAGACCGTCGACCGTTCGGTGTTCAACGAGATGGGCGAGCTTGGCCTGCTTGGCGCGACACTGCCGGAGGAATATGGCGGCGCCGGCATCGGTTATGTCGCCTACGGCCTGATCGCCCGCGAGATCGAACGCGTCGATTCCGGCTATCGCTCGATGATGAGCGTCCAGTCCTCGCTGGTCATGTATCCGATCCACGCCTATGGGACGGAGGCCCAGCGCCGCAAATACCTGCCCAGGCTGGCGAGCGGCGAATGGATCGGCTGCTTCGGCCTGACCGAGCCCGACGCCGGTTCCGATCCGGGCGCCATGAAGACGCGGGCCGTCAAGGTCGACGGCGGCTACCGGCTGACCGGCTCCAAGACGTGGATCTCCAATTCCCCCATCGCCAATATATTCATCGTCTGGGCCAAGTTGGAAGGCCAGGAGCCCGGCGCCATCCGCGGCTTTATTCTGGAAAAGGACATGGCAGGCCTCACCACCCCCAAGATCGAGGGCAAGCTGTCGCTGCGCGCTTCGGTAACCGGCGAGATTGTCATGGATGGCGTCATCGTGCCGGAGGAAAATCTCCTGCCCAATGTATCGGGACTGAAAGGGCCGTTCGGCTGTCTCAACCGGGCCCGCTACGGCATTTCCTGGGGCGCCATGGGCGCCGCAGAATTCTGCTGGCACGCCGCTCGCCAATATACGCTCGACCGCCAGCAGTTCGGCCGGCCTCTCGCCGCCAACCAGCTCATCCAGAAAAAGCTCGCCGACATGCAGACGGAGATCACGCTCGGTCTGCAGGCTTCACTCAGGGTCGGCCGGCTGCTCGATGAAGGCCGCGCCACACCGGAAATGATCTCGTTGATCAAGCGCAACAATTGCGGCAAGGCGCTCGACATCGCCCGAACCGCCCGCGACATGCATGGCGGCAACGGCATTGCCGACGAGTTCCATGTTTTCCGGCACATGGCCAACCTGGAATCGGTCAACACCTATGAGGGCACCCATGACATCCACGCCCTTATCCTTGGCCGCGCCCAGACCGGCATTCAGGCGTTTTTCTGAAAGTGAGCGACGCTACACATTCCCGAAGCCGGCATTCGCGTCATCGAGCATACCTTCTGGCCGCCCGCTGGGCTGGGCAGGTGTTGGAAGATCTCGGCGCCGATGTCATCAAGGTGGAGCAGCCGGAGAGAGGCGACGACATGCCGGCCGATCCGATCAATGACCTGGCCGCAGTCCTTGCCAATACGCGGCTTGGCCAGCACGCAGACGAAATCCTCGCCGAATTGGCGAGCCTGGAGGACGAAAAATGAACCGGACCGGTGGACAGCTGATTGTCGAGGCGCTGCAAACCCACGGCGCCGACCGTCTGTTCTGCGTTCCCGGCGAAAGCTATCTCGCCGTCCTTGACGCCCTCTACGATTCGCCGATTGGGGTCACCGTCTGCCGTCAGGAGGGCGGCGCGGCGATGATGGCCGACACCTACGGCAGGCTCACCGGCCGGCCGGGCATCTGTTTTGTCACACGCGGTCCAGGCGCGACCAATGCCTCCTCCGGCCTGCACATTGCCCGCCAGGATTCCGTCCCGATGATCCTGTTCATCGGTCAGGTGCAACGGGCCGCGCGCGAGCGCGAGGCCTTTCAGGAGATCGAATACCGGAGCATGTTCACCGAGCTTGCCAAATGGGTGGCCGAAATCGACTGCGCCGAACGGATCACGGAATATGTTGCCCGCGCCTTTGCCACCGCGACTTCCGGCCGGCCCGGCCCGGTCGTCCTGGCACTGCCGGAAGATGTCTTGCGAGAAAGCGCTAATACCGGCCCGCAAAAGCCCTATACGCCGGTTCAGGTCCGGCCGGGCCGGGCCGACATGGCCGCTCTTGAAGGCGCCCTGACGTCCGCCCGGCGGCCCATAGCGATCCTGGGCGGCGGCTGGAGCGAAGTGGCCGTCGCGCAAATGGCGGCTTTTGCCGAGCGGTTCGCGCTTCCCGTGGCCTGTTCGTTCCGCCGGCAGATGCTGTTCGATCACCTGCATGCCAATTATGCCGGCGATGTCGGCCTGGGGATCAATCCGAAGCTCGCCGCCCGCGTCCAGGGCGCCGATCTGGTGCTGCTTGTCGGCGGCCGGTTCGGCGAGACGCCGTCGGGCGATTATTCGCTTCTTGCCTCGCCAAACCCCAATCAGATGCTGGTTCATGTCCACGCCAGCGCCGATGAACTTGGCCGTGTCTACCGGCCCGACATCGCCATCAATGCCAGTCCAATTGCTTTTGCCGAGGAACTCGCCACGTTGCAGCCGGCGGATAACCCGGCCTGGGCCGGCGAGGCGGCAATCGCCCATGCCGATTATCTTGACTGGTCGGAGCCGCGCGGCACCAATCCCGGCGCGGTGCAGATGGGCGAAATCATGCGCTGGCTACGTGACACCCTGCCCGACGATGCCATCCTGACCAACGGCGCCGGTAATTACGCCGCCTGGCAGCACCGCTATTACCGCTTCCGCCGCTTCGGCACGCAACTCGCCCCGGCCTCCGGCTCCATGGGCTTTGGCGTGCCCGCCGCCGTCGCCGCCAAGCAGCTCTATCCCGATCGCCAGGTCGTCGCATTCTCCGGCGACGGCTGCTTCATGATGAACGGCCAGGAATTCGCCACCGCCGTCCAGTACGCCCTGCCAATCATCGTGCTGCTCGTCAATAACGGCATTTACGGCACCATCCGCATGCATCAGGAAATGCACTATCCCGGCCGCGTCGTCGCCACCGATCTCGTCAATCCCGATTTCGCCGCCCTCGCCCGCGCCTATGGTGGCCATGGCGAAACGGTCCGCGAGACCGGGCAATTCGCGCCGGCCTTCGAGCGGGCGGCGCAATCGGGCAAACCGGCCATCATCGATATCCACCTTGACCCCGAGGCCATCACCACGGCGAAAAGCCTGACGCAACTGCGCAACGAAGCCGGCTGAGCGCAGCAAAATCCCGGTGATATTGGCTCATACCAGTTCCACGTCGGTGATGATTTCGACCAGCGAGGGGCCGTCATGAATCAGCGCCTCGGCGATCGCCGCCTCCAGTTCACACTTTTCGGTGACCCGGTGGCCGTGGCCGCCGCAAAGCCGGGCAAATGCGGCGAAGGACGGATTGTGCAGATCGGTCTGCCAGACCGGCCACTTGCCGGCCCGCTGCTCCTTGGAGATCTTTCCCAGTTCGCAATTGTTCAAAAGGATATGGGTGATGTTCATGCCGTATTTCACCGCCGTGGTGAACTCCATGGCATATTGGCCGAAGCCGCCATCGCCGGAGATCGAGATCACCTTGCGGCCCTTGTAGTCAGGGAAATCCCGGGTTGCGGCCCAGGCACCCATTGCCGCCGGAAAGGCAAAGCCGATCGAGCCGAGATAGCCCGACATCAGCACCGATTGGCCGCACGGTTCGAAATAGCGGCCGAACGAATAGGTGTTGTTGCCAACATCGACGGCGATGACGGCGTCCTCCGGCGCCAGTTCGCTCAGCACCGAAAAGACGCTGGCCGAGGCGATGCCCTGGCCGCGGTCGTCTGCGGCACGGCTCGCCTTTTCCTTACGCCAGGCCCGCCAGCGCGCCACCAGTTCCTGGCGCTGGTCCTTGGCCGAAATCCTTGCCGGCAGGGCGTCGAGCACCGCTTCCATCGTCCGGCCGATCTCGCCATAGACCGGCAGGCTCACGGCATGGAACTTGCCCAGATGCATGGGGTCGAAATCGACCTGGATGATCGGCTTCGACGGCTCGATGCCGGTGTGGTCGGAGAACGAACAACCGAGCGCGATGATCAGGTCGCATTCGTTCATGAACCACGAGGCGATTGGCGTGCCGGAACGGCCGAGAACGCCGGCGGCGTGCGCGTGGGTATCGGCAATCAGCCCCTTGCCCTTGAATGTCGTCAGCACCGGGCATTTCAACCGTTCCGCCAGTTCCACGACCGGTCCCATGCGGCCCTTGGCGCCATAACCGGCAATGATGATCGGCCGTTTCGCCTTGCCGAGCATGGCGGTCATGTCTGCAAGGCTGTCGGCGGACGGCGCAATCCGCTCATCGCCCATGCGGCCGGCCGGGCCGGCGGCCTTGGTGCCCTCGGCTGCGGCCAGCGTCTGCACGTCGTCGGGGAAAATCAGATGGGCAACGTCGCGCTCCACCAGCGCGCTCTTGCAGGCCAGCGACATCAGTTCGGCGTGGCGGGAGGAATGCAGCACGGTCTGCGAATATCGGGACACCGCCTCGAACGCCGCCGCCAGATCGATCTCCTGAAAGGCGCCTGGCCCGAGCACCTGCACGTTGACCTGGCCGGTCAGCGCCAGCACCGGCGCCCGATCGACCTTGGCGTCCCAAAGCCCGGTCATCAGATTGGTCGCGCCCGGCCCGGCGATGGTCAGGCAGGCCGCCGGCTTGCCGGTCAGCTTGGCATAGCCGGAACAGGCAAAGGCCGCCGCGCCTTCATGGCGGATGCCGATATATTCGAGTTTGCCCGCCACCGCCTGGCGCCGCAGCGCATCGGCCAGACCGAGATTGGAATGGCCGACCATGCCGAAAACGCGTTTCACGCCCCAATTGACCATGGTTTCCGCCATGACGTCGCTGACCGTGCGCACGTGATCGGGTTCTGGCGCGAGCCCGACATAGATGCCATCGGCGCGGGCCTCGACCGGGAACATTTCCTGACCGGAATCCTCATGGCCGCCGGGCGGTTTGCCGGTCAGCGGATCGAAATCCCAGCCGTGCCACGGGCAACGCAGCCAGCATTGGCCATCGACGCCTTTTTCGATCGAACCCTCGCCAAGCGGACCGCCTTGATGCGGGCAGCGATTGTCCATCGCCGCATGGCTGCCTTCGAAATGAACCAGCGCAAGTGTCCGCATTCCGGCGGTGACGGTTGTTACCCGGCCGTCCGGCAATTCATCGGCATCGGCAACCTTGTGCCAGACGAATTTGCTTGTCGTCTTTCCGCCCATCACGCCCTCCACTCAGATGCCGTTCACCGGGCATTTGAAGCGCAAATGGCCAAAAAGGCCACAACGTTGGCGATCAAGATATTCTGATTACAGGAATTCAATGGCCGCGAAAGATCAACGCACCCAGTTCGCTGGCGGGTAACCGCCGTTTTCCTCGGTGATGCGGCGAGCGGCCCCGGCCACGGCCGCGTTCAGTTCCGCCAGGCGGTCGTCGGCCATGCGGACAGTCGGACCGGAAATGGAGATGGCCGCGATCGTTTCGCCATATTCATTGAAGATCGGCGCCGCGACGCATCGCATGCCGAGCGTCTGCTCTTCATCGTCAAGTGCCCAGCCGCGCGCCCGGATTTTTGCAAGTTCGGCCAGCATTGCCTTGCGGCCAGTGATGGTTTTGCGCGAATAAGCAGCCGGATTCTTGATCGCGAATATTTCCGCGACCCGCTCTTCCGGCATGGTCGCCAGCAGCGCCTTGCCGATGCCCGATGCGTGGATCGCCGTCCTGCGGCCCGGCCGGAAAAAGGCGCGAATCGGCGCATGACTCTCGATCTGCGCGACGAACACAACATCGCCGTCGTCCTCAATGCCGAGATTGACCGTTTCGCCGGTCGCCTCCATCAATTGGCGCATACCGACCCGGCTCATCGCCACCAGATTGCGGCTGCGCAGGAAAGCGCTGCCGACGCGGAAGGCGGCAACGCCGATCAGCCAGCGTCCGGTATCGGGATCGGCACGGACATGGCCATGATTTTCCAGCGTTCCCAGAATGCGATGCACGGTGGACGGCGCGAGATCGGCCTTTTTGGCAATCTCGGCCAGCGCCAGCCCGTCAGCATCGGCGATGATGTCGAGAAGGTGAAGCGCACGGTCGAGGGACTGCACCGAGGCGCGCGCCGAGGACGGGTTTGATTTCGGCCGGCCCGGGCCGCGCTGGACCGCCGCTGCGTCGCGGGGCGTCTCTTCAGGCGCGCCGCCGGACGTGTTTGTGGAAGTCCCGTCAATCGCCTTTGTCATCGTCACTCACTTTCGGGTCGCCGGCTGCGACCATGTTTCACACCGACCTTACAGTGATATTCCATAATACGGAAATATTTTCCATTGACGTCATATTTTCCATATCATAGAAACTGTTTCCATAATCTCAAAAAGATGGAGAACAGGTCATGGCCAGGATGAGGGCGATCGACGCAGCGGTTCGTGTACTGGAAAAGGAGGGGGCAACCTGCGCCTTCGGCGTGCCCGGCGCTGCCATCAATCCGCTTTACGCCGCCATGAAGGCGCGCGGCTCCATCCGCCATATCCTGGCCCGCCACGTTGAGGGCGCATCGCATATGGCCGAGGGGTATACCCGCGCCAAGGCCGGCAATATTGGCGTCTGTATCGGCACCTCCGGTCCGGCCGGCACCGACATGATCACCGGTTTGTATTCCGCTTCCGCCGATTCCATCCCGATATTGTGCATCACCGGCCAGGCGCCGCGCGCCAAACTGCACAAGGAGGATTTTCAGGCGGTCGATATTGAATCCATCGCCAAGCCGGTCACCAAATGGGCGACCACGGTGCTGGAGCCGGCGCTGGTCCCCTCGGTGTTCCAGAAGGCCTTCCACATCATGCGCTCGGGCCGCCCCGGCCCGGTGCTGATCGACCTGCCGATCGACGTGCAGATGGCCGAGATCGAGTTTGACGAGGACAGCTACACTTCGCTCGAACCTTACAAGCCGGCCGCCACCCGCGCCCAGGCTGAAAAAGCGATCGCCATGCTCAACCAAGCGGAACGTCCGTTGATCGTCGCCGGCGGCGGCATCATCAACGCCAATGCCTCAGATCTGCTGGTCGAATTCGCCGAACTTACCGGCGTTCCGGTGATCCCGACACTGATGGGCTGGGGCACCATCCCCGACGATCATCCGCTTATGGCCGGCATGGTCGGACTGCAGACCAGCCACCGCTACGGCAATGCGACATTCTTGAAATCGGACTTCGTCTTTGGCATCGGCAACCGCTGGGCCAACCGCCACACGGGCTCCGTCGAAAACTACACCGAGGGCCGAAAGTTCGTTCACGTCGACATCGAGCCGACCCAGATCGGCCGCGTCTTCGGTCCGGACCTGGGCATCGTATCGGACGCCGCTGCGGCGCTTCGCCCGTTCATCGAGGTTGCACGGGAAAGGAAAGCCGCCGGCCAGCTGAAGGATCGCAGTGAGTGGGCCGGCGAATGCCTGCACCGCAAGAACAACATGTTGCGAAAATCCCATTTCGACCAGGTGCCGCTAAAGCCGCAGCGCGTCTATCAGGAGATGAACGAGGTTTTCGGCCGCGACACCTGTTATGTCACGACCATCGGCTTGTCGCAGATCGCCGGTGCGCAGTTCTTGAAGGTCTACAATCCGCGCAACTGGATCAATTGCGGCCAGGCCGGTCCGCTCGGATGGACCCTTCCGGCGGCCCTGGGCGTTCGCGCCGCCGATCCCGACAAGACCATCGTGGCGCTGTCGGGCGACTATGATTTCCAGTTCCTGATCGAAGAACTGGCCGTCGGGGCCCAGCACAAGCTGCCGTACCTTCATGTCGTCGTGAACAATTCCTACCTCGGCCTGATTCGTCAGGCACAGCGCGGCTTTGAGATGGATTTCGAGGTCAGCCTGGCCTTCGACAACATCAATGCGTCGGAGGACGGCGATGCGGTTCCGGGCTATGGCGTCGACCATGTTGCGGTCGCCGAGGGCCTGGGCTGCAAGGCGGTACGCGTGAAGAGCCCGAACGAATTCAAGGACGCCTTCGCCAGGGCAAAGGTGTTGATGGAGGAACATCAGGTGCCCGTCGTTCTGGAGTTCATCCTGGAACGCGTTACCAATGTCGCCATGGGCACCGAGATCGATCAGGTCAACGAATTTGAGGAAATCCTGTGCCTCGACCCCAACCTGTCACTTGCCGAGCCGGTCGATATGGGCCGCGACGCCCTCGACCAGAAAGATGAACTGACGCCTGCCTGACCGAGCAGACGAGGAGAACAAGACCATGCCGAAATTCGCCGCGAACCTGACCATGATGTTCAACGAGGTCGATTTCCTCGACCGTTTCCAGGCCGCCGCCGAGGCCGGGTTTGAGGGGGTCGAATATCTTTTCCCCTATGATTTCGGCAAAGAGGATATCGCCGCCCGTCTGCAGCAGTTCGGCCTGACCCAGGTCCTGCACAATCTTCCGGCCGGCGACTGGAGCGCCGGCGAACGCGGCATCGCCATCCTTCCCGGCCGGGTCGAGGAATTCCGCGCCGGCGTCGACCGGGCGATCGAATACGCCACGGCGCTCGATTGCCCAAAAATCAATTGCCTCGCCGGAATTGCACCGCAGGGCATGGACGAGGAGATGCTGCGCGCGACATTCGTGGAAAACCTGGCGCATGCCGCGGAAAAACTGGGCGATGCCGGGATAAAGCTGCTGATCGAACCGATCAATACGCGCGATATTCCCGGCTTTTTTCTCACTACGACGCGGCAGGGCCTGGGTATCCTCGCCGAGGTCGGCTCGGACAATTTGTCCCTTCAGTATGACATCTATCACATGCAGATCATGGAGGGCGATCTGGCCCCGACGATCGGGAAGCATCTCGACAAGATCGCCCATATTCAGCTCGCCGACACACCCGGCCGGCATGAACCGGGCACCGGGGAGATCAATTATCCTTTCCTGTTCGATCATCTCGACAAAGTCGGCTACACCGGCTGGGTTGGATGTGAATACAAGCCAGCGGCGACCACCCTGGAAGGGCTCGGCTGGTTTACCCCTTACGCCGGGGGCGGCAAGGCCGCTGCCTGAAGCACAACACAATCGGAGGACGGAACAATGACAACGATTGGATTTATCGGACTTGGGATCATGGGCCACCCCATGGCCGGGCATCTGCAGGCGGCGGGACATACCCTTTTCGTCCACGACGTGGCGGACCTGCCCAAGGACATTCTCGATGGCGGAGCGACCCCTTGCGCGTCGAGCAAGGAAGTCGCCGAAAAGGGCGACATCATCATCGTCATGGTGCCCGATACGCCGCATGTGGAAGCGGTTCTGTTCGGTGAGAACGGCGTGGCCGAAGGCATTTCGTCGGGCAAGACGGTGGTCGACATGAGCTCGATCTCGCCGATCGAGACAAAGGAATTCGCCCGCAAGATCAACGATCTCGGCTGTGACTATCTCGACGCGCCGGTATCGGGCGGTGAAGTCGGCGCCAAGGCGGCGTCGCTGACCATCATGATTGGCGGGCCTCAAAGAGCCTTCGACGCGGTCAAGCCGCTGTTCGATCTGATGGGCAAGAACATCACGCTGGTGGGTGGCAATGGCGACGGGCAGACGACCAAGGTGGCCAACCAGATCATTGTCGCGCTCAATATCGAGGCGGTCTCCGAGGCGTTGCTGTTCGCCTCCAAGGCGGGCGCCGACCCGGCCAAGGTGCGCGAGGCGTTGATGGGCGGCTTCGCATCGTCGAAAATCCTTGAGGTGCATGGCGAACGCATGATCAAGCGCACATTCGATCCCGGCTTCCGCATCGAACTGCACCAGAAGGACCTCAACCTGGCGCTGCAGGGCGCCAAGGCGCTGGGCATTTTCCTGCCCAACACCGCCACGGCGCAGGAACTGTTCAATGCCTGCAGCGCCAATGGCGGTTCGGGCTGGGACCACTCCGCCATGGTCCGCGCCCTGGAACTCATGGCCAACCACGACGTGGCGGCGGCCTGACCGCTCGCGCAAGAAATACTTGCAGTAATGACCGCGCCCGATAGCCTCGATAGCGGTGTCGATCGCCCCAAATTGCTGCGGCGCCTGTTCGACACCGCCGTGGCGACCGCCAGGCCGGAAAATTGCGTTCCCGGATACCTGCCACCGGCGCCCAAAGGCCGGCTGACCGTTATCGGCGCCGGCAAGGCCGCGGCTGCCATGGCCAAGGCGCTGGAGGATCATTGGCCCGGACCGGTGGCCGGCGCCGTCGTCACCCGTTACGGCTATGAGGTGCGCACGGAACGGATCGAGGTCCTGACCGCCGCCCATCCGGTTCCCGACGCCGCCAGCGAGGCCGCGGCGCGGCGGATGATCGATCTTGCCGGTTCCGCCGGGCCGGACGATCTGGTGCTGTTTCTTTTGTCCGGCGGCGGCTCGGCGCTGCTTGCCGCCCCGGCGCCCGGCCTGACACTGGCCGACAAGCAGGAAGTCACCAGGGCGCTGCTGGCGAGCGGCGCGACAATCGGCGAGATCAACTGCGTCCGCCGGCATCTTTCCGCCATCAAGGGCGGCCGGCTTGCCGCGCTCGCATATCCGGCCCGCATCCTGACGCTGGCGATTTCCGATGTGCCCGGCGATGATCCCGCCGCCATCGCCTCGGGACCGACGGTCGCCGATCCGACCAGCTTTGCCGATGCCAGGGCAATTATCGAAAAGTATGCAATTTCACCGCCCCAGGCGGTCGCCCATCATCTTCAGGCGGCGGAGGACGAAACGCCCAAGCCGGGCGACAAACGACTCATATCGGCAGAATTCAAAATGGTCGCCCGCCCTGCCGAGATGCTGGCCGCCGCGGCAAGCGAGGCCGAAAGCGCCGGTTATCGGGTCGTCAATCTGGGCGATGCGCTGGAAGGCGAGGCGCGCGTGATCGCCGCCGATCATGCCGCGCTGGCGCTTCGCCGCGCGACGGCCAGTGAGGATGGCAGAGAGAAAGTCGCGATCCTCTCCGGCGGTGAGTTGACCGTCACCATCGCCGGCAATGGCCGCGGCGGACCCAATCGTGAATACGCCCTGGCGCTCGCTCTGGCGCTCGCCGGCGATGAGCGCATCGCCGCTATCGCCTGCGACACCGACGGCGCCGATGGTGCGCCCGGGCCCGGTGGTGCCGATGTCGCCGGCGCCGTAATCGGTCCAGATACCCTTGCCAAGGCATCCGCACTCGGACTGAGCGGCGAAAAATACCTCGCCGACAACGATGCCGGTGGCTTTTTCGAAACGCTCGGCGATGCCGTCGTGACCGGTCCGACCCGCACCAATGTCAACGATTTCCGGGCAATTCTAATCGGTTGAATGACCTGGAAACAGCCAAACGCGGCGCTTTGCGAGGCAGATGGCGATGCCGCGTTGACAGAGTTCGGAATTTCGATTTTATCTCGACCATGAGACCATCCTCGGTTTTCAACGATATAATTGTCTCCATTGCCGAACGCAGCCGCGGCCTTGTCGATCTGGCGCGGATGCGCTCAACGCCGGACGGCATCGACGGGCTGGTTGAACTATGCCTGCGGCTTGTCGACACCACCGGCGAGGTGTCGATTTTCGCATTGGCGCAGGAGATCCACGCCCGCTTTGGCTCATTGGACCCGGCCGGCCGTCAGCAGTTTTTTCATGTGCTTTTGGAAGAGTTCGGTGTCGAACAGACATCGGTCCGCGCGGCAGTGGACGCCTATCTCGCCGATCCTGACGAGGAACATGCACTTGTCCTGCACGAGACGGCCGAGCCGCGCCGCCAAGAACTGCTGCGCCGCCTGAACCTGTCGCCCGGTGGGACACGCGCCTTGGTGAGCATGCGCACCCAGCTATTGGCGGCAATTGAAACCGATGGTGACCTGGCGCTGGTGGACCGTGACTTCGTCCACCTCTTCGCCTCCTGGTTCAACCGCGGTTTTCTGGAACTGCAGCACATGGACTGGCATACCCCGGCCTCCATCCTCGACAAGATCATCGCCTATGAGGCGGTCCACGAAATCTCCGACTGGGACGATCTGCGCCGCCGCATCGACCCGCCGGACAGGCGGCTCTATGCGTTCTTCCATCCACGCCTGGCCGACGATCCGCTGATTTTCGTCGAGGTGGCGCTGACCGCAGAGACCCCCGATACTATCGGCGCAATCCTGTCGGCCGACCGCGAGCCGGCCGAGGCTAAAAATGCCACGACGGCGGTGCTTTATTCGATCTCCAATTGCCAGGAGGGCCTGCGCGGCATCTCCTTCGGCAATTTCCTGATCAAGCAGGTCATCGAGGATCTGCGGCGCGAACTGCCCGGCCTGAAGACGTTTGTGACCTTATCGCCGCTGCCGCGATTTGCCGGCTGGCTGCGGTCCCTCGCCGAAAAGAACAGTCCCCTGCTGGACGCGGCGGCGCGCGATGCGCTGCCGTTGCTCGATGATCCCCACTGGTGGCAGGACCCTGACGCCGCCGACCGGCTGGCATCCGCTCTGATGCCGCTGGCGTCCTGGCACCTTCTGCACGCCCGCAATGCCGGCGGCAAGCCGATCGACCCGGTCGCCCGCTTTCACCTTGGCAACGGCGCCCGGCTGGAGCGGCTCAACTGGCTTGCCGACACCAGCGATAACGGCCTGCAAGCCTCGCACGGCATCATGGTCAATTATCTCTATAAACTGGATGACATCGAAAAGAACCACGAGGCCTTCGCCAATACCGGCGTGATCACCGTTTCCAGCCCGGTCAAACGGCTCGCCCGCGCGCTGCCGGCGGCGGCGGAGATCGCGGCGGCATGAACAATCATTTCTTCGACAAGATCCGGCAAAGCGCGCCGCCCGCCGATACCCTCTTCCTGACTACCGAAACCGGTGTCGGCCTCACCTATGGCGGCCTCATGGCCCGTTCCGCGCAATTCGCCAACGCCCTTGCCGGGCTTGGCGTGAAAAAGGGCGATAGGGTCGCGGTGCAGACGCAGAAGGCCGTCGACTGCCTGATGCTCTATCTCGCCTGCCTGCGCGCCGGGGCTCTCTACCTTCCGCTCAATACCGCCTATACGCCGGCCGAAATCAGCTATTTCACCAGCGATGCCGAACCGCGGCTGTTGATCTGCGATCCGGCCAGCCACGACAGCCTTTTGGCAACGCGTGGCGCAATGATCGATATGCGGATCGAATCCCTCGATCCGGACGGCGGCGGCAGCCTGCAGAAACGGGCCGACGCCGCGGACCAGGATTTCGCCGACGTGCCAGTGGGTGCCGATGACCTGGCGGCGATCCTTTACACCTCCGGCACGACCGGGCGTTCCAAGGGCGCCATGCTGACCCAGGGCAATCTCGCCTCCAATGCCCAGGCCCTGGTCGATACCTGGCGGTTCTCCGGCGACGACGTGCTGCTTCACGTCCTGCCGATCTTCCACACCCACGGCCTCTTCGTCGCGACCAATACGGTACTACTTGCCGGCGCTTCGATGATGTTTTTGCACCGCTTCGATCCCGACACGGCGCTTTCGCTGTTTCCAAGGGCGACGGCGATGATGGGCGTGCCGACCCATTACAGCCGCCTTTTGTCGTGCTCCGGTTTCGACCGCGATCAGGTCGGCCATATGCGCCTTTTCGTCTCCGGCTCCGCGCCCTTGTCGGCCGAGACTCACAAAGCGTTCGCCGCACGCACCGGACACGCCATCCTGGAGCGCTACGGCATGACGGAAACCGGCATAAACACCTCCAATCCCTATGACGGCGAGCGGCGGCCGGGAACCGTCGGGATGCCGCTACCGGGCGTGGATCTCAGGATCGCCGATCCCGAAACCGGCGCGGCGTTGCCTGAGGGCGAGATCGGCGTCATCGAGGTGCGCGGCCCCAATGTCTTCAAGGGCTATTGGCGCAACCCTGAAAAAACCGCCGGGGAATTCCGCGCCGACGGCTTTTTCATAACCGGCGACCTCGCCCGCATCGACGCCGGGGGTTATGTGACCATCGTCGGCCGTGGCAAGGACCTGATCATCACCGGTGGTTTCAATGTCTATCCGGCGGAAGTGGAAGCGGTGCTCGATGCTTGTCCCGGCATTGCCGAATCGGCGGTGATTGGCGTGCCTCATCCCGACTTTGGCGAGGGTGTGACCGGCATTGTCGCGGTTCAAAACGGCGCGCAATTCGATGCGGCGGCAATTCAGGCGCACCTTGCCGCCGAGCTTGCCGCCTTCAAGCATCCCAAACGGATCATCACGATCGACGAGTTGCCGCGGAACACCATGGGCAAGATCCAGAAGAACGACCTCAGGGACCGGTACCGCGACCTTTACGCCGCGCCATAGCCGGGCGCTGGTTAAATATTTTCTTGCACCGGGCATGGACGCACCGCTTGTGACGGTTCGGACAGGGAGGAGCGCCTGCCGCCGACCGCCTGCCTTACGTCCCCCCGATACCAGGGATTAATACCAACGGTTGGTATAAATCGCTCAGGACGTTTCGCGCACTCGCCAGGTTTCGACAATCTCCGTCCCGGCCTGGCGGAACAATTTTGAGACCGGACAATATTTCGTCACTTCCGCGTTGACCCGTGCAAGGTCGGCGTTGCTCACATTGCCGTCGGCTTCCACCGTCATCTCGATGCGCTCAAACGGGACGGGAATGTCTTCGGCCAGCGTGACACCGCGGCGGTCGAAATCGCAGACCACGGTAATATGCAGATGGCCGATATCCAGGCCGAGCCTGGCGGCGCATTTGTGGCCGATGACATTGGTGCAGCCGATCAGCGATGCCAACGTCGTTTCGGTCGGCGATGCTCCAAGATTGGTGCCGCCGCGCGCCACCGGCTCATCGATGGTTACCACAAGGTCGCGGATGGAGATGTCGGAACGCGCATGGTTCGGGCATGTCGCTTCCATTCTTGTTTTGACTTTCGTTTTCGCCTTGATGGCCATGGATACCGTCCCTTTCAGATGATCGTGCAGACGTTGTCGAAGTGAAATCGTGGCAGGGGCGGGACCAGCGCCGTCTCGCAGGAAATCCTTGTATGCCACCGATACCAAGAGCGCTGACAATGCGATCGCGCACTACCCGTGCGGCCGTTCGCCCATCGGCCAAGAATGGCGGATTGGCAAAACCACCACATGGCCAACGCTCATGCGGCCCCTTCCGCCGCTGATCCGCCGGCCACAATATCCTATTCGGCGACAACCGGATTGGCGAGCACGCCGATACCTTCGATCTCGATCTCGATCGTCTGGCCGGGCTTCATGAAGACCGGCGGCTTGCGGGCGTGACCGACCCCCTTCGGCGTGCCCATGGCGATCAGGTCACCGGGCTCCAACGTCGTGTATTCCGACAGGATGGCAATCGTTTCGACAACCGGAAACATCATGTCGCTTGTGTTGGCATCCTGCATGATCTCACCATCGAGCCGCGACTGGATGCGCAGACCGCTCGCGCCCGGCGGCAATTCGTCGGGGGTGACGACAATCGGGCCGACCGGGCCGGTGCTGTCGAAATTCTTTCCGGGCGTCCATTGGTGGGTTTTTCGCTGAAAGTCGCGAACGGATCCGTCATTGAAGGTCGTATAGCCGAACACATGGTCGAGCGCCTCGGCCTCGGAAATATGCCGGCCGCCCTTGCCGATGATGAGCATCAGTTCGGCTTCATAATCGAGCCTTTCCGATGCGCGCGGCCGGACCATCGGCTCGCCGGCCGCCATCAGTGAGGTATTCGCCCGCATGAACAGCGCCGGATAGGTTGGCACCTCATGACCGCCCTCCTTGGCGTGTTCGACATAGTTCAGCCCCAGACAGATCACCTTGCCGGGCCGGGCGATCGGCAGCGCCGGGCGCAGGTCTTCAGCTATGAGCGTCGCCTCGCTGGCATCGATCAAGGCGCTGATTTCCAGCAGTTTCTGTGGTCCCGACTGCGCCAGGATTTGCAAATCGGGACCGATCTCGGGCGCCACCTCGGAAAGGTTGACCGCTCTTGTTCCCGCAAGCCCGCCACTGGCTAGCACGACGCCTTTCAGCGCCCCGACCGCCGTGCCGGCTCCCAATTGAAACACCAGAAATCTCATCGGTGCCATCCCTCCCCGTTATGGCAATTGCGTTCGTTGACGCCTAAGCGATCTTGGCCGGTCTTGGCTAGCCCTGGCCGCGCCTTTTTATCGTCGCCCCGACGCCGGTCCCTACTGCGGCCCGCCAAAGGCACGATGATTTTCCTATTTGTATAGACTTTTGTAGTTGTGGCAAATTTGCCTTGTTGCGACAAATCGGGGCAATCCTCAAAAGTCCGGACAAATCATGGCATAGTCGCTGCATGACTGATTCGCTTGCCCTCGACGGCGACGGACCGTTGCACGGACAGATCCGGCGGGCGGTCTGCGCGCCGATCGTCTCCGGCGCCTGGCAGCCGGGCCGGCGTGTTCCTTCCGAACATGAACTCATGGCGCTGTTCGGCGCCTCCCGCATGACCGTCAACCGCGCCATGCGTGCGCTCGCCGATGACGGTCTGATCGTCCGCCGCCGCCGCACCGGCAGCCTTGTCGCGTCACCGGCCGGCGACCGCGCGCTCATGGCGATGGGCACCATCCGGGCCGCGGTCGAAGGGCGTGGTCAGATCTATGCCCATGAATGCCTTGCCCGCCACCGGACCCGCGCCACCGATGACATTGCCGGCCGCTTCAACATCGCCGCCGGCACGCCGCTTCTCAATATCTCGGCCCGCCATCTTGCCGGCGGCAGGCCCGCCGCGCTGGAGGATCACTGGATCAACCTTGCCGTCGTGCCCGAGGCCGGCGACGAGGGGTTCGACAATGTGCCGCCGGGCGAGTGGCTGGCGGTGCGGTTGCCCTGGCCGAAAAGCCGCTATGTCGTCACCGCCGTCAATGCCAGTGGGGCGATGGCGAAATGGCTTGACGTCAAGCCTGGAGCCGCCTGCCTGAAGATCGACCGGCGAAGCTGGCGGAGCGGCGTGCCGGCCTGCTTCATCACCTGCCTTTATCCCGGCGCCGGCCATTCGTTGACGGGCGAGATCGCGCCGCCATAATCGCCATGATAATTCCGCGGGAGAGCAGCCATGCACACGCAAGTCGCCATTATCGGCGCTGGTCCGGCTGGCTTGCTGCTATCGCACCTGCTCCATCTTGACGGCATTGAATCCGTCCTCCTTGAGCGGCAGAGCCGCGCCCATGTCGAGGCCCGCATCCGCGCCGGCGTTCTGGAGCAGGGCCTGGTTCATCATGACATCGAACCGAGCGTTTCCGGCGCCCGCCACCGGATCGACATGTCCGAGCTGACCGGCGGCCGCACCATCACCGTCTACGGCCAGCATGAGGTGGT
>PVMS01075964.1_pt1 | contig 19861 bp, 17 predicted proteins | sample 1853461 | NCBI WGS metagenome assembly PVMS01 (sample SAMN08582032, study PRJNA380276) | Marine sediment metagenome, whole genome shotgun sequencing project. | isolation source: ocean sediment barecode stripped | collected 2017 | reverse complement strand
TGGCAGGGTTCCAGATCAACAACAACGCGCAGAAATGTTGAAAATATTCAAACAGCTATAAATGCCCGGGCAACAAAATAGTTCTTTAAAGCCTGTGTTTCAACGCATATTAAGAATTGCCAGCGATATAAAACCTGCTGAAGTAAGGATCACGCTGTGCTCATTTTTACTGGTGTTTATTCTTATGGCCGCATACTACCTGCTGCGCCCGGTACGCGATGCCATGGCAAGCGACTGGAGTGATGCAGAACTTAGCTGGTTGTGGACGTTTACTTTTTTCTTCAGCCTCATAGAAGTAGCACTCTATGACAGTCTGATTAGCAAGCTGCGCTTCAATTATCTGGTTCCTTCTGTTTATGCATTTTTTACTCTGAGCTTTGTTGTTTTTTATCTGGGCACACAGACACTCAGTGACAACACATTAATTGAAAAAGCCTTCTATGTCTGGATAAGCGTTTTCAGCCTGTTCCATATCTCGGTATTCTGGAGTCTGATGTCAGATATTTTCGACAGTCAACAGGCAACGCGTCTATTCGCCTTTATCGGCGCCGGTGCCAGTGTTGGCGCAATACTCGGACCTGCAATAGCGATTCTATTTGTTAAACAGCTTGGTAGTTATAGCCTGCTTCTGTATGCTAGTCTGCTGTTGCTGATTAGTGTTCCATTAGCCTACTGGCTGCCATCTCTAAAAATAATTACTCCCGGCACATCCGCTGCCAGACAAAAACAAAATCAGGCTGGTTTTATCAAGGGCAATGTCTTAACTGCTCTTAATGAATTCGTAAAGAGTCCATATCTGCTAGCAATTGGGGCCTTTATTTTGCTCTACACCTCGATAAGTTCTTTCGTCTATTTCGAGTTAAAAAACCTGCTGGCGGATTTTGACAGGGAAACGCGTTCCCAAATCTGGGCCGGTATGGATCTCGCAGTGAATACCCTGACGATCCTGGTAGCAACATTTGCCACAGGGCGCATTGCTAAAAGATTTGGGCTGTCGATTACACTAACATCTATACCAATATTAGTCGCAGTAGGTCTATTACTCTTAGCATTCGCGCCAATTGTTGGTGTGATTGTAGCCGTGCAAATTATTCGCCGTGCGGGCAATTATGCAGTGACCCGCCCTGCTCGGGAAATGTTGTTTACCGCCGTTAACAGGGAAACACGTTTCAAAGTAAAGCCACTAATTGATATTGTGATTTATCGCGGCGGCGATATGCTTAATGCCTGGGTATTTACCGCCTTGACCCAGGGTCTCGGCCTGAGTCTCTCTGTAGTAGCAGGTATTGGCGCAGGCATTGCACTCATCTGGGCTTCATTAGGGGTTTATCTCGGGCGGATATTCAAAGCTAAAACTCAGTTGAAAATCGGCGAGCAATAGACTTTTTTCAAATTGACTTTAAGTTGCTAAACTGATCTAGATTGCCTTAGAATTAAAAGCTCATACAATTATCGGTTTTTCACTATGAGTAAAGCAATTCGTATTCATCAAACCGGCGGTGCTGAGGTTTTAGTCTGGGAAGATGTCACTATAGATAGACCATTAGCGGGCCAGGTTCGTTTGCGCCAAACCCACTGTGGGCTAAATTATATAGATGTATACGGGAGAACCGGCTTGTATCCGGTGGGTGAATTGCCTGCCGTACTGGGTATGGAAGGCGTTGGCATCGTCGAAGAATTGGGTGATGGTGTGGATGGACTGCAACTGGGAGATCGCGTCGCCTATCCAATGGTGTTAGGGGCTTATTCGGAACAGCGGTTGATCGATGCTGAAAAACTGATTGAAATTCCCGATGGTATCGATGATCAGACCGCGGCAGCTATGATGCTAAAAGGGCTGACCGCACATTATCTACTCTATCGAACCTACCCGGTGAAGCCGGGTGATACCATATTGGTGTACGCGGCGGCGGGCGGCGTAGGCTTAATAATTTGCCAATGGGCGAAATTATTGGGTGCCACCGTAATCGGATGTGTCGGATCCGAACAAAAAGCGGCGCTGGCCAAGGCCAATGGCTGCGACCACACAATACTCTATCGAGATGAGAATATTCCAGCTCGAGTCGCTGAAATCACCGGCGGGAAAGGAGTTGCGGTCGCCTATGATTCTATTGGTAAAGCGACCTTTGAAGACTCGCTCGATTCATTGCAACCGCTTGGTGTGCTTGCCACCTTTGGTAACGCAAGTGGCCCGGTTGAGGCATTTAACCCCGGCATACTCGCACCCAAAGGTTCGTTATATGTTACGCGGCCGACGTTGGGCACGCATATTTCTACGCGAGAATTGTTGCTGGAAGGTGCCGAGCGCCTGTTTAATGTGGTTGAAAGTGGCGAGCTTAAGATCCATGTGAATCAGGTCTTTGATCTTTCGGATTGTGCCAGTGCGCATCGAGCGCTGGAAAACCGACAAACCAGTGGTTGCACAGTTCTGAACATTTAGTTAGTGATCTATTCGAGTTAGGCCATCGGTATCTTGCACCTATCCGTGCTTTTACTGACCAAGCCTGTGTCCCTGAAGAAGATTCCGACCCGCATCCGAAATATTGGTCAAAAATGAGCTGAGCAGCATCATAGGCTAACGCCCATCACATAGGTCGGGAGCCAGGTAACGATCTCAGGGAAAAGGCACAGGATAATGATGGCAACAACCATGCACAACATAAAGGGGAACGCCCCTTTGAGGATGGTTGGCAGGGATATCTCCGGGCAGATACCATTAATCACATAGAGGTTCAGACCAACCGGCGGGGTGATCAGCCCAATTTCCATATTAATGGTGAAAATCACCGCAAACCAGTAAGGATCAAAGCCAAGTTGCGTAATAATTGGCAGTAGAATAGGTGCTGTCATCAAAATCACTGCCACCGGTGGAAGAAAAAATCCGGCGACCAGCAGAAACAGGTTGATCATCGCCATAATAACCCAGCGATTGGCATCGAGGGAGGCAATTTGCTCAGCTATGGACTGGGTGACGTATAGCGAGGAAAGCGTGTAACTGAAGAGCGCAGAAGCGGCGATAATCATCAGGATCATTACGCTTTCTTTCATGGAGTCAGAGATAATAGCCCATATTCTGGCAGGCTGATAAACCTTATAAATTACCGCGACCAGAATAAGTACGAACAGAGCCCCAACTCCGGCGGCTTCGGAAGGCGTTGCTACTCCGCCATAAAGAACGAACAATACCCCGGCTATAATGAGCAAAAAGGGTATGACACGAGGTAACACCTCGAGTTTTTGTCGTAAGGTATAAGCAGTATTTGTCGCACTGAAATCAAAACCGTTGCGCTTGGCTGTATAAAGCGACCACGCCATGAACAGGACTGTAAGTAACAAGCCTGGCATTAAACCGGCCAGGAACAGGCGACCAATAGAGGTTTCTGTGGCAATTCCGTAAACAATCATGGTGATTGAGGGCGGGATCAGGATTCCAAGTGTACCGCCTGCTGCTATGGCTCCGGTTGCCAAACCATCGGGATAACCTCGTTTTCGCATTTCAGGAATGCCCATCTTGCCTATCGCGGCGCACGTAGCCGGGGATGAGCCACTGAGGGCGGCAAAAATAGAGCACGCCCCGATATTGGAGATAATCAAACCACCGGGTACCCGGTGTAACCACCGATCAAGGGCCTCATAGAGATCTTTGCCCGCAGGGCTGGAGGCGATAGCGGCCCCCATAACAATAAACATTGGAATGGAGACGAGAGAGAATTCTGAAATACCTGAGAAGAACGTCTCGGCGAGAATATCAAGAGAATCAAAGCCTTCGAAGGCGACAAGAAATCCGATGGCCGTCAGACCAAGACCAAAAGCAACGGGAATACCGGTTGCCAGAATGACAATCGTTATTATGCCAATGAGAATGCCAATTTCTAAAGGGGACATGATTTAATCCTCCTCGCCATGCATTGCACTTTGATATTCAACAGGAAATGGCATAGGGTGCCCTGTTGCCAGGGCAATAATATCAGCCACGTATTGTAAGCAGAGTAATCCTATTCCAAAGGGAATAGAGATATAGGGGATCCAGAGGGGCAGAGACCAGATTGTATCCGTCCGCCAGCCTTCTGTCAGAGCCTCATAAAACAGTTCGAAACCCTTCCAGGTTAGCGTGGCGCAAAACAAAAGCCCGAGAAAGCTGGCAATATAGGCGAGAACTAATTTTCCACGATCACCGAGATAATGAGGCAACAGGTCAACCCTAACATGACCTTTAACCAACAATACGTAAGGGCTTCCTATGAAAGTGGAGGCGACGAGAGAATAAATAACAAATTCGGTTTGCCAGATCGTTGAAGCACCGAGAAAATAACGCATGACGACCATTTGACAGACGACAAGTATTGCTGAACCGATAAGTAAAGCCGCTATCACCCCGCAAGCCTTTGAAAGATGGTAAATTAAATGAATAAAACTTCTAATGACAGGATTTCCCTAATGCACGGGTGAAGAAATACCCGGAAAACATAGCGAACGGATGTTTTCCGGGTTTGAGGTTCTTTAGTCGACTGAAAGAGCCTTGGCGATCAGCTCTTTACCGCCGGGTACTTTTTCAGAGAAAATTTTGTATGACGTTTCTTTGGCAATCGCTTTCCAGGCAGCAGCCTGTTGACCGGTCATGGTGACGACTTCAACGCCAGCTTTTTTATAAACATCGACCATCTTGGTATCGAGGCCTGCCGCTTTCTCTGACATATATTCTTCTGCTACTTTGCCTGCCGCCATTAAAGCATCCTGTTGAGCGCTATTGAGCTTGTCCCAGCTTTTTTTGGACATCAGGATGGGCTCATACATGAACCACAGGGCGTAATCGCCAGGAGCTGTCAGGCACTTAACCTGTTCGTAAATACGGTAGGAAACAAAGCTACCTGAACTGGTGTTGGCGGCATCAAGAACGCCAGTTTGCATAGCCTGATAAATGGCTGAGCTGGACATGGATGAAATTGAGGCGCCGGCACCGACCAACATTTGCTCAAACGCAGGGCCTGCAGCGCGTGTAACCTGACCCTTCATGGTCTCAGGGCCAAGGATACAGTTTTTCTTTGAGGCAAATCCGCCAGCGAGCCATGCATCAGAAAGTACAATAACGCCAGCGTCATTGATGATTTTTTTAATGTCATCCATGAACGGAGAGTTATTTAAACGCTGTGCATGTTCGTGGTTTTTGACCAGGCCCGGCATTAAGGTTGCACTAAACTGGGGGTGACGACCACTGGCATAATCAAGCGGAAAAGCCGAGATATCGAGCTGGCCCTTGACCATAGCGCCCCATTGCTCTTTTGGCTTAAATAATGACTTGCCGGGATAGACTTTGATATCCAGTCCGACATCAGCTTTGGCAACTTCCCTGGCGATGATTTGAACCATCTCGTCACGGGCATCACCCTTGCCGCCCGGCCATTGGTGAGATGCTTTAAGTGTTTCCGCTGAGGCGAAAGTGCTGAGTGAGGCGGCAATCGCACATGCGGTAACGCCCAAAATAGTTCTGGTATAAGTTTTCAAGATGTCTCTCCCCTTTAGATGATAGCCTGTTCGCAAGGCGTATTTGATTAATAATAAAGCAATATGATGCTTGTTCATGTGGCCATATTTAGACTAATCTATCGAAGGAATGTACACAAGTCAATTTAAACTGTATACAGTTTTGAAGGATTGAAAATAGCGGAGATATTTAATGACATCGTTAAAACGCTCAACAGAGCTCAAAAATATTTTGGAGCAGGAAATTGTAACGGGGGTAATGTTGCCCGGAGCAAGACTTGATGAAGTGTCTCTGGCACGGCGGTTTGGCGTATCGCGCACTCCTGTTCGCGAAGCATTAATGTATTTATCATCGATAGGTCTGGTTGAAATGAGGCCTCGCCGAAGCGCAATCATAGCGAAGATCGGGATGCGAGAACTCATTGATATGTTTGAAGTTATGGGTGAGCTAGAGGCTTTTTGCGGCCGTTTATCAGCCCGCCGATTAAGCGATGATCAGCGGCAAAAACTTAAATCTATTCATGAAAGTTCCCTCTCGTATGTCAATTCGGGGGATCATGAAAAATATTATGCTGTTAACGTGGATTTTCATGAAATGATATACCAGGGTAGTCAAAATTCGTTTTTAGCTGACCAGACAAGAGTGCTTAGAAACCGTCTGTCACCCTATCGTCGCTTACAGCTTCGTACGCATGATCGACTTTCTGCGTCATTTAAAGAGCATAGCCAAATCCTTAATGCGATTTTAGAAGGTAACGCAGATCTGGCGGCTTTGCTTTTACAATCACATGTCACGGTACAAGAGGGCACATTTAATGATTTTGTGGCCAGTTTACCGGTTGATTTGATACGGGAACATGCGTAAATCTCTGGGCTGATTTTTAGAACGAATAAGGCCATCTATTTTAATAAAAGAAAAATGTAGCGTAATAATGAATGCAAACCTATATGAGTTAATCCGCAGTCGCTTTCCAAAAGACGGTTCAAAGCCTTTTTTGCAAGTAACGATTGGAGAAGACCTTCTCTACGGAGAGTTGGAAAAGGAAACATCCCGTGTTGCCGGGTTTTTAAGGAGTCTAAATGTAGGTAAAGGCGAACGGGTTGCGGTACAAATTGATAAGTCGACAAAAGCCGTCGTTCTCTATTTGGCCTGCCTTCGCGTCGGAGCCGTTTATTTGCCGCTTAATACGGCGTACACAGCTAATGAAGTTTCCTATTTCCTTGAAGATACTGAGCCTCAGCTCGTAGTGTGTCGGCCTGAGACAGTTGATCAGATAGAGCCTGTCGCAAAAAAAGCCGGGGTTGCTCATATCCTGACGATGTCGGCTGAGGGTCTTGGAAGCTTTACAGATCAATCAAACCGGGCTCAAGCAGATAACGATGTTGAGCAGATGCAAGCTGGTGATCTTGCAGCAATTTTATATACCTCCGGAACCACAGGCCGCTCAAAAGGTGCGATGCTCACACACAAAAATCTGTCTTCAAATGCCTTGTCTCTTCACAAGATTTGGGGCTGGCAGGAGGGTGATGTTTTGTTGCACGCCCTGCCTATTTTCCATGTCCACGGTTTGTTTGTTGCTCTGCATTGTGCGTTGCTGAATGGTTCAACGGTACTTTATCAGTTGGGTTTCAAGCCGGAAATGATTCTGAAATTACTTCCCGAAGCAACCGTCATGATGGGCGTGCCCACATTCTATACCCGCTTACTTGATACGGCCGGATTTACCAGAGAAGTTTGTTCAAATATTCGTCTTTTCGTATCAGGCTCAGCCCCCTTGCTTGTCGATACGTTCAATCGTTTTGAGGCAAGAACCGGGCACCGTATCCTGGAACGTTATGGCATGTCAGAAGCTGGAATGATCACCTCAAATCCCCTAAACGGGAACCGAGAGCCGGGAACGGTCGGTTATCCTCTGCCCGATGTTCAGGTGCGAACGTCCGAGCAAGGGGTTCTTGAAATCATCGGCCCTAATGTCTTTAAAGGATATTGGCGGATGCCGGAGAAAACGGCTGAGGAATTCTCGCCCGATGGCTGGTTTATAACGGGTGACTTGTGTGAAATTACAGATGAGGGGCGGATATCAATCGTTGGGCGATCAAAGGATCTCATAATCAGTGGCGGTTATAATATTTATCCCAAGGAAATTGAGAATGAAATTGATATGCTTGATGGGGTTGTTGAATCTGCGGTAATTGGTGTTTACCACCCAGATTTTGGTGAAACCGTTGTCGCTGTTGTGGTTACAACCGAATCCGCCTCAACCAGTGAGGCCAAGGTAATAGCTGGGCTCGATGATAAACTAGCGCGTTTTAAGCTTCCCCGGAGAGTATTCCTTGTCGATGAGCTTCCTCGAAATGCTATGGGGAAAGTTGGGAAAGCGGCCCTTCGAGAACAACATGACGGTCTCTTCAGATAATTTTATACCTGCAGGAGCATTATATTTCGAAGTCAAATCGTGTCATGCCTGAGAAGGTTGCTGCATGGTTCTGGCTACGTCGTCTGCGGAACATTACCATCGCCAAACGAACTGGCCGGTTTTTGGAGCGCCAGGGCTTGTTGGAGAGAGATAGGGTATTTATGCTTCCTAAACTCTTTAAACCTTTACTCTTTAATGCTCGTAATTTGGTAGCCGACCCGCGGGAAATGAATAACGATATCTTCTACTTGTTGATGCCATTGCCTGATTGAAATTTGCTCCGGCAGCAGGGCAATAATTTCTCCATAGACAATTGGGTCGCCTCCATCCCCCTCGGGAGTAATGCCTATTTTCATCCCCGGGGTCAGGCCCATCGGGTCATCAGGATCAGAGACCTCCCGGCTTGACGATATTGAGCGCCGGGCGATTTCCAGCGCCTGTTTCGAAGCCATCTCGTCGGAACTTCCGTGTCCGATTTGGTGCATCCGCTTTTGCCACTTGCTTAAGCGAACAAATCCCTCTAAAAATTCAGGCCCGTTTGCCCATCGCCCCTGTAAAAACCAGGTTATATGGTAAACCAGCGCATCAAGTAATCCCGGGCGGGTGCCCGAAAAATAGGGCTGCCTGTCCGTCAGGCTTGTTTCTAGCCACCCGAACTGGCTCCTGAGTTGCGCAATACTGTTCGTGACCGTTGCTTGCAGATCAGCCAGCTGAAACTCTGGGCCGAAGTACAACCTGCCGCGGTCTGCAACGAAGTCTTCAGGCGGGTTTTCAGCTGTCCCCAGAACGATTGCAATCGCTCGGGTGAATACAGGCCCGTCTATCCAGCGGCTGAGACCCCAGGAGAGTCCCTCCCGGGTATCGGGGAAAAGCGTAGGCTTCGGGTATCGGTGCTCAAGTTCGCGAATGATGCACTGACTATCGCAGTATATATCCGCGCCAATTTGCATTACAGGGGTGCGGCGATACCCTCCCGTAAGTGGCATTAGATCGGGCTTAGGGGGCAATCTGGGTATCTCAACTGAATGCCAGTGCAAAGATTTGATGCCCAGAACCACACGCACTTTTTCAGTGACAGGAGACTGAGGATAATGGTGTAGAATGATGTCTGCCATTATATTGGTTGCTCCGATTGGATGCGGATGGTGATTAAGGGAGGCTCGGATTGAGTTCGGGCGAGTTCATATATTGAACAGCAGCATCCAAGTTTACCTGATTTGATTCTGGTTAACTTATGGAAATTAGGTCCGTCATCTGGCTAAGACGCCTCCAGTTTCTCTCGATTTCTGGATGATGGAGTGGAAAAATCAAGGCCGGGCGAGGTGCGCCCCGTTTGTTCATCTTCCGTGGCGCCCGTCGTTGATCCCTATGATCCAATATTTGTCTGATCACCACCGGGTCTACGTAGGCGTAGTATCAGTGCACTGACCGTCAATAGAGTCATTAATGGCAATGCTGCAACAGGTAATAGTGGTGTTACTGCAATCAAAATAGCAAACGCCAGTAGAGTATTTGCCTTCTTTCCTCGCACAAGATGCCGATCACGAATAAACCAAAGCCCAAACATATATAATCCGGTTGAGATGCCGATTGCCCACAAAGCTGCTTGAGAATCACCGTGAGCACGATATTTGGATGCGTCTACCAGGGCCGCGAAACCTGCTGGACAATTATTGCTGTTACACAATCTCGCAGCGACACAAAAAATGTCTATTCCAGTGCCTACAGATATGGGCTATCAGCATGTTATATTTCGGTTATCCTTCCTATTTACTGGGCTCATTGTGAGTTACAAATATGAAATATCCCCACCATTCAGTCAAAGTTCCTGGACTTCATGCGTATGCAGAACGCTATCTTTACGCAGGCGATACCCTTCATCTGAAATGTACCAGCACAATTGCTTATTATTGCACTATTCATAAGCTGGATTCCCCGCTGGATAAGACAGAAGAAGCCACACTGCTTGAGGAAATACCGCTTTGTGAGGGGAAGATTCAGGATATTCATCCGGGATCCTATGTTTGTATTCAAAACTCGTTTTCGGCGCAAGAGAAAATAGAGACACTGGCAATTGAATGTTGGGTACGCCCCTGGGAGATACTGCATAAGCAGGCTATTTTCAGTCAATTTGATTTTTGTTCGGAAGAGGGTTTTCTCCTGGGTCTGTTGCCTGGTGGCAAACTACATTGGCGTCTGGGTAAGCAAAGTAAAACCCTGCTGCAATTAGCCCGGCAATGTTGGCATCATTTGGTCATGAATATTGAGTCAGATCGCATAAAACTGTATTGTGATGGACAGCTTATTTGTGACGAGAAACGTGAACAGAGCTGTTACTTCCCCAGCACGCCTCTTTGTTTGGGGAGCGCACAGTACGATGGGGTAGCAGGCTACTTTCTCGATGCGGACCTGGCTATACCTTGTCTTTATTCCCGTCCACTTTCTCCAGAAGAAGTGAACCAGAGATTACTGGATCGAGGTACAAGCGCTCCTCAAAATCCGACCCTGCTATCTTGCTGGCTACTTAAAGAGGAGACAGGCAGCACTATTAGTGATTCCGGTCCATCACAATGGCATGGTGAGATTATCAACAATGGAACCTGGATGACAGGAGGGCCTTCCTTTGATTCTTCAAAAGTCCCCCGTTATGAAAGCTATTCTCCCGAGGTTGATCCGAGTCGAGGGCATGGTCTAAGGTTGGCTTCTGACGACCTGTATGATTGTCATTGGGAGACGACTGAGAAATTTCGCATTCCGGAAAATACAGCAACTTGTATTTACGTTGCCCGCTATCACTACCAATGGAAGGGCCAAGAAGCACATTATGATGTCACCTTTTTTGTCCGGAATAAGAAGAAAAGTAAGGCGTCGATTCTGGTTGTAGCAACATCGAATACCTGGGCGGCCTACAACAGTCCACCCTTTCCAGAATCCTCTACACTAAACTTTTATCCTATACACGATGCGCCAGAATGCGCGGAAGAACCACCTGTGTATTCTTGCTATGTGGATCACAAGGCAGGGCAACCGGCTTATCAGTTTGGAAGTCGGGTGCCGTGGCCATCTGCATCTCCCGATATTCTCTTTAGTGAAAATAATATTGGCTACAGTCAGGCTTTGCGTCTAGAACGTAATTTTCATTTGTGGCTGGACCGGGAACATTTTCACTACGATATTGTTTCTGATTTTGAAGTGGATGAAGATCCCGATTTATTTGAAGGTTATCAGACGCTCGCCATTGTTGGTCATAGTGAATACTGGTCTCTTGGTGCAATGCAAAAACTGGATAACTATCTGGAAAATGGGGGTAATCTGATTGTTCTTTCGGGTAACACTATGTTTTGGCGTGTTTCTCATGACCGGGATACCGGTATTATGGAATGCCGAAAATGGGAATATAAAAAATGAGGAACGAGGGTCCACCTTGTGGAATATATCCCACGAAAGACCCAATGGTGAACTCTTTCATAGCCAGGACAAGCTGCGTGGAGGGCTATTACGAGAGGCTGGTTTCCCTGCCTGGAAACTGATAGGTCTGGAATCAGCAACATGGTGGGTGGACTATTGTAACGACAGGTTTGGCAGCTACCGAGTAACAGCGCCAGATCATTTTCTTTTTCATCAACCTAATCCGGTCAAGCTCCAAATGGGAGATAGTCTGGGTATAGGCTGCATCGGTCACGAAACAGACCTGAGACTACCCCGGTTACTTAAATCACGTAAAGTCCCTCCCACAGAGCCTCCAGTAGAGCCTGAGGGAATCGTCACCCTGGCTGAAGGCTTTAACAAACAGGGAGCGCCCGAGCCGGAGACACAATTTGATTACTATTCACGCCCAAATTCCTTTCCAGAAAATTTGATTTCTGAAATTATTTATTGGGAAAGGACAAACGGGGGCAAAATATTTAATGTGGGATCTGTTGGAGCGGCCTGGCCCTTGCTGAAAGAGGAGGCCTACAGTAATCTATTGAAAAATGTATTGTTTAATTTCGAAACAGAGTCAAAATAGAGTTATATGTCACTTTTACATAAAATGGTATGTCGCCGTTAGCAGTCATTCTGACAAACCATCTCATAGGCGACTTTCGGCACAAAACGGGTATTTTATTAGTTGGAGCAATAAACCCTTGCTCGTGACGCCCTTTATCTAAGCCATATATGACTAAAGTACAATGAATCAATGGTATACTGTCGACCTAATAAGGAGAAGCATCATGAATAAAACTTTTTTATACATTTACTTGCTGGCACTATCGAGCATCGTAAATGCGACCCCAGTAGGAATTGCCTACGATGCGGAGACCCTCATCCTTCAAGCTCAACACGCCGAAAAATGGGCTGCTGATGATAAAGTAGTAGATACAAAGCTTGATGCTTTTCGTAAAAAGAACGGCGGCAAACCGCCCAATATTGTTTATATCCTGATTGACGATATCGGCTTTGGAGATCTGGGCATACCGGAACTAAATGCGATTCGTGGCTATAAGACACCTAATATCAATACCTTAGCTCGTCAAAGCATGCGCTTCGTACGCATGTACACAGAGCCATCTTGCACGCCGACGCGCGTTGCTTTTATGACGGGCCGCCAACCACATCGTAATGGCATGGGTGATACCGCTGTCGACATCGCTGGATTCGGACTGGCGGCTAAGGAAGTAACCCTCGCCGAAGTGTTGTCTGATGTCGGCTACAACACCGTCCATATCGGTAAATGGCATATGGGCGATATTCAGGAATCCTGGCCGAATTATCAGGGCTTTGATTTTGCGGCCTTCCCCATTCACCAACAGGGTCAGCTCACAATTTTTCACGACGATGCTGCCGACGAGGAAGTCAGCATAGGTATCGGAAAAAATAATTACGACGATAGATTTACACTCGACAACTGGTTTCGTCCAGACGCCTCCGCCATGGTAACTGGCGTAGAGGGATACCGGAATGAGCCCGTAAGGGAAGTACATATGCAGGCGGGTGAACGCTGGAACGAAGCCAAATATGACGAAATGAATGAGCGTTACCAGCGGCAAGCTATGGAACATTTACGGGCGCTCGCTGCAAAAGACGAGCCATTCTTCCTTCAATACTGGCCGCTGTATCCACTCACGGGTCCGCGTGCAACCACGGAGAAATACACAACGCCGAATGGCGGCAATTATGTCGAGAAAATGCAGCTGCTTGACCAGTGGATAGGCGACATCATGGGCGAGATGGATGTGCTTGGCATCACTGACAACACGCTGCTAGTGGTAATGGGTGATAACGGTCATTTCACAAAATATAGCCCGGGCAGTGGCTTTACACCAATGATCTTTCGCGGTGGAAAAGGCTATTCAACAGAAGGCGGCGTTCGGGTTGATGCCTTCGCCAGATGGCCCGGCATGATCGAAGAATACGATATTGTTGGCGACATTGTTCACGTCACGGATCTTTTCACCAGTATCGCCCGACTGGGCGGTGCAATGGACAAAATCCCTACCGACCGTGTCATCGATGGCGTTGATCAAACGGCTTTGATGTTGCAAGGTGAAACGCACGGTCGCCGAGATCATGTGTTTATTTATTCCGGAAATTCTCTGAAAGCAGTGGTGAAGGAGCAGTATAAGCTCAATGTTCCGGGTGCCGGAGAAAACCCCATCGTCTCAGATTTTTATGACCTGTTCCGTGATACACGTGAGGAATGGCCTGTGGCCACTGAAGTTGGCGCCTGGGGTGGTGCAGAATTTGTGCGAATTATTCAGCGCCACAAGATGAGGATGCAAAAATACCCAGACGAAGGGCCGGCATTCGGCCGCCCTTACGAAGGTATTGAGAATCTTCGACCTGAAACAGAGGCGGCGGTAGAGGCGTTTCTGATAAAACAGAAAGTGCCGATGATGTAAGTTTGAAGAATATAACCATGGTCATCTCTCTCCCTCTGAAATTCGTCTTCCCATCGCTCGTTATGGCGCTGACCGCTAACATGGCCCTCGCCTCGCCACTAGATCGCCCGGTTACGGCTGAAGATCTTGAACCACAAAGAGTGTACTCACCCTTCGTTGGCAAAAATTACCCAGATAATGTCCTGTTCGGTGATACGCACTTTCATACCAATCTGTCTTTTGATGCCGGATTGGTGGGGACCACGCTTGATGTCGATGCCGGTTTTCGCTTCGCTCGTGGTGAAAAGGTGACCTCGAATACCGGCCAACCAGTGCAACTAATCCGGCCGCTCGATTTTCTCGTCGTCACTGATCATGCCGAGTTTATCGGCCTCGCACCGATGATCCATGAATCGCATCCAGAACTGCTTGCTGATCCCTGGGGTAACTGGATCCACAAACGCTTCCACTCAGGGCCCGAAGGTCGGCTGGAAGCTTACGGCAATATTATTGAACACGGCGTGAGAGGAGAAAATCCATTTGAAGCTGAAGATATTGCTCGTAGCTTCTGGGTTGATTTTGTCGAAAAGGCGGAGAAGTACAATGACCCGGGGCGCTTCACCGCCATGACAGGTTTTGAGTGGACTTCTACCCCGATGGGTGACAATCTCCATCGCGTGGTTATCTTTGCTGACGGTTCCGACAAGACCAGTCGCACCGTGCCCTTCTCGATGTTTGATAGCGCCGATCCACAGGATCTCTGGAAATACCTGGCTACGTATGAAGACAAGATAGGAGGACAGGCCATCGCTATACCGCACAATGGCAATCTGAGTAACGGCCTGATGTTTGCCAAAGAGACTTTTAAAGGTGAAAAAATTACCAGTGAATATGCTCAGAAACGAATTCGCTGGGAACCGATCATCGAGATAACGCAAATAAAAGGAGACAGCGAGACGCATCCACTGCTTTCGACGGAAGACGAATTCGCCGACTACGAGACCTGGGATTTATCCAACCTGGCGGGTACAGCGGCCAAGACAGAAGACATGCTCAAGTACGAGTATGCACGCTCAGCGCTGAAGCTTGGCCTCGAACTCGGCAACGAAGTAGGCGCAAATCCATACCAGTTCGGCATGATCGGGGCGTCCGACACCCATACCGCACTTTCGACGACACGTGAGGAAAACTATTTTGGTAAGTACAAAAGTGCAGAGCCCGGCCCAAACCGGCACGATACTGAAGTTGTACCTGCACAAGATCCCACGTTAAGCGTTTTCGCTTCTCAGGAAGTGGCCTCCGGACTTACCGCTGTTTGGGCGCGCGAAAATACCCGCGGCGAAATATTTAGAGCAATGAAGCGCAAGGAAGTTTATGCCACCACGGGTACCCGAATTCGGGTACGCATGTTTGCCGGCTGGGACTTCAAAGTCGATGAAGTGTCGCGGCCTGATTTTGCGGTCCAGGGCTACCGCCGCGGTGTACCCATGGGTGGCGAGCTGAGACCGGCACCGAAAGGTCAGGCACCTGCCTTTATGATTCGCGCCCTACGCGATCCGGATGGCGCTAACCTTGATCGCGTCCAGGTCATCAAGGGCTGGCTGGACAATACCGGTGAAACACACGAACGTATCTACGATATCGCCGTCTCCGACGGACGAGAAATAGCGGCTGACGGCCGTGCGAAAACACCGGTGGGCAATACGGTCAATGTCGAAAATGCTACCTATACCAACACCATTGGTTCCGCGCTCATGGCCGCACACTGGGTGGATCCCGATTTCGACCCCGCGCAGTACGCGTTTTATTATGTACGTGTTCTCGAGATTCCTACGCCACGGTGGACAACCTACGATGCCGCGTTTTTCGACATCAAGCGCCCGGATAACGTTCCTGCAACTCAACAAGACCGCGCGTACACTTCGCCAATCTGGTACACGCCAAAATCCTAAAAGATTGAGCTATTTCTTAGGAGGTGAATTCAAGAGCCCCCTTTCAGTGATATTTGCGCTATACCTGCAGTTTAATATGACCAAAACCAAGAGTCGGCCATGGTGGCCTGACTCAAACAACTGGGTCTCCGGAATGCTTGGGGCGATTCAGTGAAGCCAAACAATGAAACCGACAACCTTAAACTACTTAATGACAATGAATACATACTTTTCTGTTACAAAATCGCGCACTGAAAACCAGGGCAATTCCATCTTAAGGAGTTTGCTGATATTCACGCTTTTATCTTTTTCCACCCTGACCGCTCAGGCAGCATATGAACAGGCAGCAGATCTTCAAGCACATTCGATACTTAAACCTGAAATGCTCAAGGGAGAAAATTTTACGGTTCAGGATGTGGTCAAGAATGACGGCCTGTTTAATCACTATACGGTTGAAACCCGCTTCGGATCCTTTAAGGCGGATTCCACTTTTGCACTGAAAAATTTAATCAATGAAATCAATGCCATTACCGAAATGAAGAAGGTTGAGACGGACGATGCCGCGATTGAAGCCTTGAAACAGTCCGGTGCGAATGCGGTAGCGGGTATAAAACAGCTGGCCTCTGATCCTAAGGGAACGGTTGAGGGCGCTGCTACGGGCATCACCAATCTGTTTAAACGCGCCAAAGGAACCGTTGGTAGCCGCAAAGCGACTGATGCAGAAGATGGAACATTAGAGCAGTTGGTTGGAATTTCTAAATCAAAAGGAAAAATCGCTAATAAGTTTGGCGTTAATGTTTATTCGCAAAACGAAGCATTACAGGAAGAGCTCACGCGCCTGGGGCACGCGGATTTTCTGGGCGGTCTGGGTGTCAGCGTGGCATCCAGTTTTGTGCCAGGCGTCGGCGGGCTAGTTTTGAGCACCTCCAGTGCTGCCAGGTTGCTAAATGAAGCCATCAACACCACACCAGCTTCCGAACTATGGTTACAAAACAAAGAGAAATTGATTGCGATGGGTATGGATAGCGATACGGTAGAATTATTCCTCAACAATCCCTCTTTTTCACCAGCAGAATCAACGGTGATGGTCGCCGCATTGGATTCGATGAAAGGAGTAGATAACCTTGACCTTTTCATCATGGTCGCCCTGCAGGCAGCTGACCCGACCTTGGCCTCCGTAATCACCAAAATTACCGTCATGACCGCAGCGTATCATAAAAACATATCACCGCTTAAGACCGTTACCCAGCTGGCACGCCTGACCCAGGGCGTTCGCAAAGACGGCGCAAGGATAGTTGTTTTGCCTACCGATTATATTATTTGGAATAAACGTGTGGATGAGATAACACGCAGGGAAACAAAAGATATTGAGCAGGAATTATGGGTTCTCGGCGCTGTAAGCAAGCAGGCTGCCGAAAATTACCAGAAACAGGGCTGGAAAGTGCATACCAACGTTAGCGCAGAATTATTTCCCGGGCAAAATTAAGATACGCTTTTTATCTGACCAATGACAAACGGGCTGATAACCCGTTCTATCGCTTTAGTTTTGAACCTAATACGATAGCGACAATGATTTCTGTGCCTGCTTCATGGCCTTTAAGGTCGCGCTGATATCATCTGCAGGGTTCTGCGCAAGTGTCCTGACCACCGCAGAGATCAAGCGAGCGGCGATATATCCACGATAAGCACTGGCACCGGGCACATAATCATATTTCTTCTGCATTACGGCCGAAATTGGTTGTCCATTGACGGCCGCAAGATTATCTGGCGCGTCCTTGCTCAATTGCCATGCCGCGCTCTCGTCAGGGTTAAATAAAACCACATTCTTACCTACGATAGCATTTTCAAGCAACTTTGCAGTCTTCGCATTAAATAAGCCAGTGATAAAGGCAGGTTGTTGCGCTGAAATCAAGGCGTCAAGTTGTTCGAGAATAACCCTGCTATCCTGTGCGCTATCTATAGTGAACACATACGAATCGAGCCCGCCCAAATGGCCATCAGATTCTTCAAATTCGTGCGCGTCCTCTTCTTCGCTAGCAAGCATCAAGCCATCTAGGGACTGTTTCCCCTGCATCGCATTCTCTCCTGACAGAGGCGCGACAAACACCAGCCCGAATTGATGCGCCCGGACAGATCCGGGACTGATGGCGATTAACACAATTACCATCACGCCCAGAAAAACTTTGTAACGACCAAAATTACGCAAATACACCAATACGTTTTCACCAGAAGAATAGGAATGGAAAACGGAGTGTATCAGATGTCTAAGAGTTTGAGAGGACATCCGAAGTGCAAACGAGCGTCCCGCATACCACTTAACGACGCATGTACAGTTAAAAGCAGAAACGTCTCTCCTGATTCACTGTAATATGGGAAAATACGGGGGAAGATATACATTTTGCATACCCAGTTCGCGTGTCAACTTACGGTATATAACTGTTTACACGGTGTTTTCTAAGTTAATTCGTTAGCCCGAATTAACTAACAGGGAAACAGTAGAGAATAACGGCGATTCGGTCACTCTATAGTGGTCTGCCAATTATTTGCTGAACTTGTTTCCAGATAAGCTGATAAAGTCAGCACGCAACAGATTGAAGGTAGGAGGGGTTGAAATTTTATGTCAGAAATATATCACGAGGGTCGTTGCCAGTGCGGCGCAGTTCAATTTAAAACAACAGGTGAGCCGGTTCGGGCTATTGCCTGCCATTGTCGAACTTGCAAACAAAGAACGGGTGCAGCCTACGGAATCGGGGTGTACTTCACAGAGGAAAATGTCGAAATATTGCAGGGAGAATTAAAAACTTTCGAATTTCATTCGTCAGAAAGCGGCCGGTGGTTGCGAAACGAATTCTGTACTGTATGTGGTTCGACCGTAAGCTGGACACTGGAAGCGCGCCCGGGTGTTCGCGGAATCGCGGGAGGGAATTTTGACGATCCGCACTGGTTTGGCATCACTGCGCATATCTGGACAGAATCAGCGCGTCCAGACATGTGCTACCTGGATTCCATCGATGTCCATGAGAAAGCAATGCCAGCGCCCTGAGCCAATAATTTAAATCAAAACGTAGGAAATCCTACCCTCAGCATTTGGGGCGGTGAGCACGAGCCTTATGGGCGTTCAACGCAGGGCTCTGTTGTGCCTTTATTTTGGAAACAAGAACTGCAATTGCAACCTGAGCTGCCAGTCCGCAGCGAATTTCGGCCTCTCAACATTGTAGTAGGCGGAAACCTGTCCATTCACAGGCTGCTTCCCTATTTTAAATATCTTACCGACACCGCCACCGATGGGGATTGTCCAGCGATTATCACTGTCGGCTTCCCAGTTAGCGGTCATGATGGGGGCAGTTGTAAGATACAGGCCATTACCATCAGGGATGTTGTAGTTAATAAAATACTGCCATGTGAAGAAATTCACACGACTGCCATCACTTTCCTCGGGCGTCCAGACGTTGCTGAATAATGAGCCGACTACCCAGTTACCCGGCATGCCCAGGAAGACCGCAGACAAGCCTCCACCCCATTCGCGAACACCCAGCACGTCATCCGTAGCCGTTGGAATCAGTGCCACCGGTCCGACACCCCAGGTCAGCTTTCCAGAATCTTTAGGTGAGAAGAATGCCGTAAAAGTGGTATCGCCAAGACCAAATTTATAATCATGGTCTATTGGTGAAGGTAGTACCTGGTCACCTCCAGCCTGGCCACTGGAGACGTATACTACCGGCACGATAGTGCGCGTGATGACATTCCAGTCCTCATTGAGCGAAAACGGCCATACAGGCTGAACATTGAGAATATTCTGCGTCCTTTCCTTGGGTCCAACATCAAAATTGGTGTTGTTCTGTAATGGTAGGCTAATCAAGTTAGCTATTGGGTTCTGAGCCTGTTTAGCCAGATCAGTGTTATCCTGGGCCTTAGCTTGCCAGGGCAGGGTCAGTATTCCGCTTGTGAGGCAGATAACGAAGACTTTAGTAATTTTCATAAATAATCTCTGTAGTATGGTCTAAACAGAACTGTGGTATTAGTGCATCTGTCGGACAGTTAGCAGCCTAATGTGAGAGGCGTATATTCGCATTTTGGTTGGCTTATTTTATTGATCATTGTAGTGGAATTTCTTGCGGTCGGCTAATATTTTCAATTTAATACCTTCTCTTGGACCCAGAATCGAGTGTCC
>PVMS01170482.1_pt1 | contig 19870 bp, 27 predicted proteins | sample 1853461 | NCBI WGS metagenome assembly PVMS01 (sample SAMN08582032, study PRJNA380276) | Marine sediment metagenome, whole genome shotgun sequencing project. | isolation source: ocean sediment barecode stripped | collected 2017 | reverse complement strand
GTTCCCCGACAATCGGGTCGAGTGCGGCCTGTTCGAGGAAGATCTCACCGCGCCATTGGCGGATCATCTCGACGAGGCGACCAAGCCCCTCACGGTGGAATACGTCGAGCCAGTCGACGAGTTCTTCTGTCTTGGACGCCACACCCCCGTCGGAACGCGCCAGCAGATCCTCCGCCAGTTCCGCGACCCGATCGAGAATTTCGCCATAAGCGAGTTCATCGTCCACGATCAAATGCCTAGCTCGGTACGAACCCGTTCGAGTACCACCGTGACGGCCGCCTCGACCGATTCGGAGAATCCCCACCCGAATTCCGTGTCCGCCGGTTCCACCTCGATGACCGTCGTGTCGGACGGGAGCGCGTTCCAGTACCGGCAGACGGCAAGTGTGTGATCGAGATCGATGATCCCACCCACCGACTCGGCCAGCCGATCGTGAACCTCCTCGTCATCGGGCATCGCGGTGTCGGCAAGCCGGTACTGTCGTATGGTCCCGGCGGGATCCACCCCTCGGGGCATGCAACCCAGCAGCACGACCCTCGTCGGCACCAGCTCCTGTAGCCGGTGCATCACACGGTGGGCCGAGTAGGAGAAGTCCTCGAGCAGGACATCGGGCGGCCAGTCGAGTTCCGCCGCGCGTGCGAGCCAGTTCGTGCCGAAGTCCAGGTCGCGAAGCCAGGGCAGCCCGATGCCGCCGACGACGGTGCCACCCGGACGTTCCGGACCGCCGGAGCGAATCTGCGCACCCGGTCCGAGCAGCGTGTCGAGAACCTCGTCGCGTTCGGAGGTCACTCCAACGTGCACCCGCACGAGTTGACTTCGCGCGTGATGATGCCGCGGCCGGTGTCCATGTGGCTGGTGCACGGCATGCACGGATCGAAGCTCCGGATCGCGCGCAGCACGTCGATGCCCTTGATGTCGTCATCGCCGACGCTCTCCAGGATGGGTGTGCCGACGATCGCTTCCTCGTATGGCCCAGGAGTTCCGAACGGGTCGCGAGGCGATGCGTTCCATGTCGATGGGGTGTTGATCTGGTAGTTGATCAGCTTGCCCTTGTCCATGTGCATGTGGTGCGTGAGATAGCCGCGGCCGGCCTCCCAGACGCCGACCGATACGCGCTCGTCGCGAGGCACCTTGAAGGGCGTCGACACCTTGGTTTCGCCTTTGCGCCAGTACTCGAACGCCTCCATGAGGCAGATCATCCCGATCGCCGCGGTGAACGCGACGCCGTACGCCCGGCCGCGGTTGCGCTCGAACGCGTTGAGCTTGTCGGGGATCTTCCAGTTGAGTTCCATCTCGGGAAGGTCATGGCCGGGAAGAAGAATCCGCAACCCGTCGCCCGTCGCTTCGAGATACGGATTGTCGGGAAGCTGCTGCGCCATCGCGGTCGTCCACATCCGGCCGTAGACACCGGTCTCCATCGACATCCGGTCCCACCGCGGTGCGGTCGACCACGAGTACTTCTCCTTGAAGTTCTTTCCTTCCGGGCGGGGAATCGTTTCCTTGTTCCAGGCGTGATACGGCGACAACGGGTTGCCGAGCGGATCCTCGGTGAATCTGGGGGCGGTCTCGCCCGTCCAGTCCTCGTAGTACGAGTGCTCGACGAACTCCTCGATGCCCATGTTGATGTCGGTCAACCTGGTCGTGACCAGCTCGCCGTCGTGAATGATGCCGGGAGCCGAGTATCTGGCCTGTCCCCATGTGTTGATGTTGGCGTAGGTGGCGTCGTACACGCTCGGGTCGTCCCAGATGCCTGTCTGGATCAGGTTCGAAGGACGGAGGCCGACGTCGGAGTAGGACGGGTTGACCGCGAGGAAGAAATCGCAGATGTCGTCCCAGATCAACGCCAACCGCTTGGCGTAGTCGAACATCTTTCCGAGATTGGCGTAGTACTCGTTGAACGTCGTCGTCGACACCGTGGTGGACACGCCTCCGGGGACGAGGGTCGAAGGATGCGGGTACTTGCCGTACATCAACGAACACATCGTGCGAGCGATGCGGGTGTATTCGAGCGCCTCGAGATAGATCGACCCCTCCAGCGGATTGAACCCGTCCATGAGGTCTTTGACCGTCTTGTATCCGTGGACGTTCGAGTTGGGCGACGGCGTCTTCTCCGCGAGTTCGACGAGTTCGGGATTCGTGACCGACACGATGGCGGTCGAATAGTCGGGACCGGCGAGCAACCCGAGGTGGAGGGGATGGTCGTAGAACATCTCGGCGACCTCACCGAGGTTGCGGACGCACACGCCGAGCGGCGGGGGCGTGATACCGAAGGCCATCTCGATTCCCAAGGAGGCGACGGTCGAATGCACACCACCGCAGACACCGCACGCCCGCGACGAGATGTCGAGGGCGTCACGCGGGTCGCGGCCCTGGAGGATGATCTCGTAGCCGCGGAACAACATCGCCATCGAGTGGGCCTCGACCGCTGTCCGCGACTCGAGATCGAGCACCGTGTGGACAGCCAATGCACCGGCAACGCGAGTAACAGGGTCGATGTTCCACTCGCGGAGTCTCGGCGGCGCCGCCATCGAATCGACGCTCGTTCGCGATGTCGCATCGCGCACGAAGTCGCGCGGCTCGGCAACGGTGACGGCGTACGGATCGGCGCCGCCGCCGACCAGATGCGCCTTGCCGTTCGAATCGAACTCGATCGGGAGATTCTTGAAACACATGTCGGTCAGCTTCCGCCCTCGTGAGAATGCTGTTTGCGTGAATACAGCTTGTGGACGAGCCGTTCGGCACCGACCGGTTGGGTCTTGTAGCGGGCCCAACCACTCGGAAGATCGCGGGTGTCGCCCCATCGGGGTGACTGCATCTTCCCGGTCTGGCTGATCCGCCGCATCCGCCTGATGAACCCGCCCATGACGCGGTTGGTGTTCGTCGACAACAGAGCGCCCGGTGGCCGTTCGTAGATCGGCGCGAACTTGTCCGGAAAACCCGGCATGGTGCAGCCGATACAGATGCCGCCCATGTTCATGCAGCCGCCGTGGCCATCGACCATGCCGCGTTCGGCGATGTTGCACTGCACGACCGGTCCCCAGCAGCCGAGCTCGACGAGGCACTCCTTGTCGCCGTATTCGTGGGCGAACACGCCCTCCTCGTAGTAGCCCGCCCTCGGACAATGTCGGTGCACGGTCTCGGTGAACATCCAGGCGGGGCGACCCAGTTCGTCGAACTCGGGGAGCGGGGCGAGACCATTGAGGAACAGCAGCGCTGCAGCCAACGTTTCGGTGATGTTGTCGCCGACCGGTGAGCAGCCGGGCACGTTGATGACCGGGAGCCCGAGCGACGAGCGGTAGTCCTTCCCGAGATGATCCATGACGCCCATGGCTCCGGTTGGATTGCCGTGGGCCGCTGGGATGCCACCCCACGTAGCGCACGTGCCGACGGCCACGACGGCGGCCGCACCCGGCGCCATCCGATCGAGCCACTCGAGACTCGTGATCTGGCGACCGGTCTCGCGATCTTCACCCAAACCCATGAAGTAGCCGTGCTCACCCGACAACGTTTCGTCCATGATCGAACCTTCCCAGGCGATCAGGTACGGCGCATCGAGCTTGCCCTCTGCCGCGAGCCTCAAGTTCTCGACCCATTCGGCGCCGGACTCGACCGAGAGGACCGTGTGGACCAATTCGATCCGTGGGAGTCCGGGCACCCGCCCGTTGAGCAGGTCCTCGATCTTCGGATGCGTGGCGCTCGAGATGGCGATCGTGCAGCCATCGCAACTCGCCCCGACGATCCAGAACAGGTAGGCCTTCTCCATCGGGCCCTCGGTAACCACTCCGGATCTCTTCCGCCGCAGTCCGCTCCGCAGTGCGATCGGGGCAAGGGGATTCGCCGGGTCGGTGATGAGCGGTTTGGCCTCGATCTCGCCGTGCGTGCTGCCCGGAACTGCCTTGGTGTACTGCGTCACGCTGACCCCCTCGGCGACATGGACCCCCCATGCCGATGACTCACCATAGCCCCTCCGTGCAATTCGCATCTAGTGTTCCCCGGGCCTATGATCAACCACGAGGGGGCCGGCGAGCGATGAACGCCGCAGGGGACTCGGAAGACTCAGGGAGACGAGGGGCACATGTCGACTGGATGGACGATCGGATATGTGATCGGCGGAGTGATCGTGCTGCTCGTCGTCGCGTTGTTGCTCCTTATGATTCGCGGGGCGAACAGAGCCGCGGTGAAGGCCGAATCCGTGTTCGCGGCGCTCGTCGACGTCCGTGACAACACCGAGCCGCTCTGGGCGGTCAGCGACGTGAACAACGCGATCGAACGCATCACCGATGGTGCCGCCGCAGTCCGAGAACACCTGGCCGGCAAGTCGGCCGGCAACTCGGCCGCCACGACGACCGACGGATCAGGAGTACCGACATGAGCACCAACGCAACCTGGTGGCTGACGCTCGGGATCGGCCTCGTCGTCGCGATCATCGCCGTCGTTCTCCTGCAGCTCTTCTACCGCCAGGTGCTTCGCATCGAACGCGGATCCGAGGCGATCTGGGGAGCCGGTAAGCAGGTCGCACGCAATACGGCCACGACGTGGATGTTGCATCAGACGACCGTGCGACTCGATGGGCTCACCGAGGAGGCGCTTCGCCACGACGACCTCCTCGACGAGGCACTCGCGGGATCGGACTCCTGATGACGACCGTGCTGATCATCCTGACCGTCGTCGAAGTCCTGATCCTCGTCGGAGCTCTCGCCACGTACCTGATTCTCATCTCGGCATCGTTGACGCGGACGTCGCAGAATCTCGCAAAGGTCACGTTCGGCGTCCGCGCGATCGAGACCCAGTGCTCATCGATCGGGCCGTCGGTCACACGGGCGAACGAACAGCTGAACGCGATCGCCGGAGTTCTCGGCGGGCTCGTGAGCAAGGCCGAGCAACTCGGCGGCACCGAGTGAGCACCGACGCGCCGGCACCGAAATCTGACGCCTTGGCGGCGCTGTACTGGCGCAGCGAGATCTTGCAGGTGATGTACTGGTTGCGCGGCGAGGGATTCGGAGACGTCGTCGACCCCGGGCTGATCGAACGATTTCTCGGCGTCGACGCGGCGATCGGTATGACGTATCTCGACCGGCTCGTCGACGAGGGATATCTGGAGCGCGACGGCGACTGGTACGTGCTGTCCGAATTCGGTCGCGAGCACGGCGCACGTGAGTTCTCCGACGCGTTCGCCGAGTTGACGAAACCCACCCATGGTGAATGCAGCGACGATTGCTGGTGCCATGCTTCGGTAGACGAAACGGAGGCATGCTTGGCGCATCGCCAACATGATCACGACCATGACCACTGAGACTTCAGCACCCCCCGACGCCCCGTCGACGTTCGCGCTGCCCCGCCGTTTCCTGCGAACGTTCTTGTTGCTCGCGCTCGATCGAGACGGCACATCGCACGGTTACGAACTGTTCGAGTGCGTTGCCGCTCGCGGTCTGGTCGTCGACATGGCGGGTGTGTACCGCGACCTGCGGGCGATGGAACGGCACGACCTCGTCACGTCCGACTGGGAACCATCGGACTCTGGCCCCGATCGGCGCGTGTACGACTTGACCGACGCGGGCCGGGTCGCGGCGGCGGGAGCCGCCGACGAACTGGCGACGATCCGAGACGGGCTGACCGCAGCACTGCTCGATTTCACCGTTGCCGCCGATCAACCCGTCATGCACCTGGGAGCGAGTTGACGTCGGTGGTCGCATGAAACTCGCAGTAGCCGGAAAGGGTGGTGCAGGCAAGACGACCTTCTGCGCGACCGCGGCGCGACTCGTGGCGCGAACCGGCCGTCGGGTGATCGCCATCGACGGCGACACGAACCCGAATCTGCACGCGGCGATGGGAGTCGGAGTCGGTGCGGACGGCGCCACGATCGACGAACCGTTGTCGCTTCCGGCCTCGCTCGTGTCGCGACGATTCGATGGTCCTGCCCTGACCGTCGACGTCGACACGGTATTGCACGACTACGCGCTCGTGGCACCCGACGGGGTGTTCATTCTCCGGATGGGGATTCCTGAGCATCCCGACGAAGGCTGCATGTGCTCGGCGCACGCGACGGTCAGCGCTGTGCTCGCCGATCTCGACGCGCAGCCCGACACGATGACGATCCTCGATCTCGAGGCCTCGCCCGAACACCTCAGCCGGGGCACCGCTCGTCACGCCGATGTTCTGTTGCTCATCGCCGAGCCCTACTTCCGCTCGCTCGAAGCGGTCCGGCTTCAGGCGCAACTGGCGGCCGAGACGACGATCGGGCGCGTCGCGGTCGTCGCCAACAAGTGCCGGACGGAGGCGGACGTCATGGCGATCGAAGAGTTCTGCGCACGTCACGGCATCGAACTCCTCGGCGTGCTGCCATGGTCGGACGCGGTGCTCGATGCCGACGCCGCCACGACCCCGTTGCTCGACCATGACGAGGTCGGTCCGGTCGTGTCGGCGATCGCCGCCGTCGTCGAACGCATCGAACAGCCCGGCCCGGCGACGATCAACGAAATGGCGAGGTGAGTGCCTGATGTGCGTCGGTATCCCAGCACAGATCGTCGAGATCGACGCCCCGGAACTGCACTCGGCAACGGTGGACGTGGAGGGCGTGCGTCGGCAGGTGAACACGATCATGGTCGACGACGACGGGCTGGAAGTAGGGGACTGGGTGCTCCTCCACGTCGGGTTCGCGATGAGCAAGATCGACGAGGAGGAGGCTGCCGAAACCCTTTCGTTCATGCGTGTTCTCGGCTCGGTCTACGACGAAGAAGTCGAGGCATTCAGTAGCGAACTACCCGGACGGCGTGACCAATCTCGGTAGGGGATCCGCATCGACGCTCGACCTTTCGACCGACATCGTCGAAGCAGCGCTCGTGTTGGCCCGAGCGTTCGCATCGGGTCGCCGACTCGTCGTGCGCGCCGACGGGCGTGACGATCATGCGCATCACGTTGCGGTCGAGTTCATCCACCCCGTCATCGCAGGGGCCCGATCCCTCCCATCGATCGCGTTCGACGACGGGCGTCTTCGGGGAGCGTCGGACCGTGTGCTGTTGATCGGCGACCCCGCCGACGAGCACGCCGATTTCAACATCCCGGCTCGACTCACCGATGCCGAGACGATGCTCACCTACCACGTGCTGTGGGAACTCGTGCACGTGTGTCTCGAACATCCCGGGATCGTCGGGTCGCCACCCAGCGCCGGCGGTGATTCGACAGGATTCCTGTACCCGTTTCTCGATGCGTCCGAGATCGATGAAGCGTCGTTGCGTGTCGCACTCGAATCGTCGGCAGCTGCCAAGCGGGCCGAGTCTCGTACGCTCGCCGCGCACGCGCTCCGACTCAATCGCGAAGCGATCGGGGCGGCGGCCTCAGAGATCGATGCGACTGCCGATCGTGGTGGTCGAGTGTTACTGATGGGAAACGGGGGGAGTGCTACCGATGCCGCGCGGATCGAGCGGCTGTTGTCCGCGCGCGGCGTCGACGCGTTGTCGCTGTCTTCGGACTACGCCGTCCTCTCCGCGCTGGCGAACGATCTGGGTGCTGACCGAGTTTTCGCCCGGCAGGTCGAGGCGCTCGCCCGCCCCGGTGATGTCCTGATCGGATGTAGTACGAGCGGGGCGTCGCAGAATCTGCTCGCTGCGTTCGCCCGGGCGGATGCGTGTGGTGTGATCGGCATCGGCATCAGTGGCTACGCGGGTGGGGCGTTCCTGCAACAGCAGGGTGTAGAGCACTGTGTCGTGGTCGATTCAACGTCGGTGCACCGAATACAGGAGGCGCAGTGCGATCTCATCGCGGAACTCTGCGAGAGTGTCGGTCGACAGAGAGTTGCGACATGAAGTTCGTCGACGAGTACCGAGATCCGCGAGCAGCCCGTGTGTTGCTCGCCGACATCGCCGCATTGGCGGCGGACCGGCCGGCGCGCAAATTCATGGAGGTCTGCGGGGGGCACACGCACGCCATCTACCGCCACGGGATCGAAGGCTTGCTGCCGGAGAACATCGAACTCGTGCACGGGCCCGGGTGCCCGGTCTGCGTCATCCCGATGGGCCGCATCGACGACGCGATCGCTGTCGCCCGCAATGCAGGGGTCACGATGGCCTGCTTCGGCGACATTTTGCGCGTCCCAGGGGGAGCCTCGACACTGCTCGAGGCGAAGGCCCAAGGCGCCGACGTGCGCGTCGTCTACTCACCGCTCGATGCCCTCGCACTGGCCGAACGCGAACCCGAGCGCCAGGTCGTGTTCCTCGCCGTCGGTTTCGAGACCACCGCACCGTCGACCGCGGCAACGCTGCTGCAAGCCCGCGACCGCGGAGTCGACAACTTCAGCGTCTTCTGCAACCACGTCACGATCGTGCCGCCGATCAAGGCGATTCTCGACTCGCCGGGCTTCGATCTCGACGGGTTTGTCGGCCCCGGTCATGTGTCGACCGTGATCGGGACCAAGCCTTACCAGTTCATCGCATCCCACTATGGGCGCCCGATCGTCACAGCCGGCTTCGAGCCCGTCGACATCTTGCAGGCGGTCGCGATGCTGCTCCGGCAGTTGGAGGAAGGGCGATGCGAGGTCGAGAACCAGTACCGCCGCGTCGTGTCCGGAGAGGGGAACGCGAGGGCGTTGCAGCTGCTGGAGGAGGCGTTCGTGGTTCGTCCGCACTTCGAATGGCGCGGCCTGGGATTCATTGCGCAGAGTGCGTTGGGGATCCATCCTGACCTCTCGGACTGGGATGCTGAACTGCGTTTCGACGTGCCCGGCCTGCGCGTCGCCGACCCGAAGGCGTGCCAGTGCGGTGAGGTACTGAAAGGCGCACTGCGCCCGTGGGAGTGCAAGGTGTTCGGTACCGCCTGTACTCCGGAAACGCCGATCGGCACGTGCATGGTGTCTTCGGAGGGAGCCTGCGCGGCGTACTACAACTACGGGCGTTACTCCCCGCGTGCCCGCGCCCGGATCCCCGTCCGCGCCGACTGATGGTTCCTGGATACTGGTGCCGGGTCGGCTGGTGACGATGCGCTGGTGGGTGATGCGCTGATGGCAACCGACGAAGATCTCGCCGCGCGGGACAAGGTCTTGGAACGCGTCGAGGCATGGCGCCGCCGAGCCCCGAGGCTGGCCGACGACGTGATCACGATGGCTCACGGCGCCGGCGGCAAAGCGAGCCAGGCGCTGCTCGAGGCGATCATCCGGCCCGCATTTTCGAATCCCACGTTGGACCGGCTCGACGACGCTGCGGTGCTCGACGTTCCCGCTGGTCACCGGCTCGTGATGAGCACCGACGCGTTCGTTGTGACGCCCCGAACATTCATCGGCGGTTCGATCGGCGACCTCGCGGTGAACGGCACGATCAACGACGTCGCGGCGCTGGGTGCGACCCCCCGTGCACTCGCTGTGTCGTTCGTGCTCGAGGAAGGGCTGGCGGTCACCGAGTTCCGCGACATCGTCGGCGACGTTGCCGCGGCCGCAAAACGTGCCGGGGTCGAAATCGTCACCGGCGACACGAAGGTCGTCGAGCGCGGCGCCGCGGACGGCTGCTACATCACCACGACCGGAATCGGCTTCGTCAGGGAGGATCGCTCACTCGGATCGACCGCCGTCCGGGTCGGCGACGCCGTGGTGATCTCCGGAACGATCGGCGATCACGGGATTGCGGTGATGGTCGCCCGTGGCAATCTCGAACTGAGTTCCGACGTCCGGTCCGACACCGCGCCGCTGGCAGTCCTGGTGGACGAGTTACTCACCGCGGTTCCTGCGACGAGGTGGCTGCGGGATCCGACCCGCGGCGGCGTCGCGACGTCGTGCAACGAGCTGGCGACGGCAGCCGATATCGGGATCCGGCTCCTCGACGAACGATTGCCGGTCAAGCGTTCCGTCGCCGGCGCATGTGAACTGCTGGGGCTCGATCCGCTCTACATCGCCAACGAGGGCAAGATGCTGGCGATCGTTCCATGTGATCGGGCGGAAGCAGCGGTCGCGGCGATGCGATCGACCGAGTTCGGAGCGGACGCGTGTGTCATCGGCACGGTCACCGACGAGCATCCCGGCATCGTCGTGATCGAGTCGGCGATCGGCGGGACGCGCATCGTCGACATGCTGGTCGGCGACCCGCTGCCTCGAATCTGCTGAATCGCCCGAGGTTTCGATCGCGGTCAGACGGTGGTGGCGACGAGGAGTCGTTCGACGAGGCCGTCGAGTGCCGTCCAGATCTCGGATGCCGCCGTGCGATCGACCGGTGAGCCGAGCCGATCGGCGGCCGTCACGTCGGTGCTCACCGGCAACACGACGTCGAGTGGCACGTTGTGCTCGTCGCACAACGACCGGAGCGCGGCGAGCTGCTCCGCATCGCCGCACTTGTTGCCGACGCCGATCCACGACGAGATCCCCAGCTCTGTTGCGAGGGCGATCGTCCGCTCGGCGGTGATGACCGCCTTGCGACTCGGCTCCATCACGAGCACGAGCACGTCGGCATGGGCGAGCGTGCCGCCCGATCGGCTGAGGTGTTCGATGCCGGCTTCCATGTCGATGATCGTGTCGTCAGCCTCCGCGTCGAGTGCCTCGCCGAGCAGGCTGCGCACCGTCGCGTGACCACCGCAGGTGCACCCGGCGCCGGCTTGCGTGACACGGAGCGCCGACATGAGCGAGACGCCCTCCGGCGTCGTGACCGCGTAGTCGGCGATCAGTTCGCCGACCGTGAGGTCGCCTCGGGCGCCGATGACCATCGACCGCGGCACCGTCGGGATCGCTTCGGTGTCGCGCGCGTTCAGGCCGAGCGACAGACCGAGGTTCGGGTTGGAGTCCGTGTCGACCGCCAGCACTCTGCGCCCACGCTCGGTGAGCACTCGGGCGAGCAGTGCGCTCACGGTCGTCTTGCCGACACCGCCCTTGCCGACCACGCCGATCTTCATGGCGGGAGCCTCCTCTTCGGTCGAGTTGCGGCCATGGTACTGCGCGGTCAGACATGGGTCACCGTCCCGCCAGGTGGGCTCGCCCGACGGCGACCTGACCCAGTGAGATCCCGCCGTCGTTGGGAGGGACCTGCGTGTGCCGCAGCGTCTCGAAACCGGCGGTGTCGAGGAGCGGCAACACCAGCTCGACCAGACGACGGTTCTGGAACACGCCTCCCGTCAGCGCGACGAGGTTGGTGCCGTCTCGATCGCGCAGTCGACCACACACGTCGAGGATCATCGTGGCGACGCTGCGATGAAACGCGCCTGCGATCTCGCCGACCGATACGCCTGAACGCACATCTGCGGCGATCGCCCTGATCAGCGGCGCTGGGTCGAGAACGATCGTCGGGTCGGTGTCCTCGATCCGCCAGTCGTACCGGGCATCGGAATCGGTCGCGATCTGTTCCAGGAGGATCGCAGCTTGCCCCTCGTACGACACGCGATCGGAGACGTCACAGATCGCGCCGACCGCATCGAAGAGTCGTCCCATCGACGAGGTCATGATCGTCTGGCCACTGCCGCACAGCCGTACGACGTCAGCGACGGCGTCGCCGTGTCTCGACATCATCGGAAGGTCGGTGAGTTGATCACCAAATGCGGCGCGGAGATGAGCGACCGCCATCCGCCACGGTTCGCGCACCGCCGCAACATGACCGGGCATCGGAACGGGTCGAAGGTGGGCGGCCCGTCGGAATCCAACGGCATCCCCGATCAGGAACTCGCCACCCCACATCGTGGCATCGCTGCCCCATCCCAGCCCGTCGAACGTCACACCGATTGCGGGTCCCTGGCGGGCGTTGTCGGCCAGGCACGAAACGAGGTGCGCGTGATGGTGCTGCACGGCGAGAGTCGGTGCGAATGGTTGAGCTGTCGCGAACTTCGTCGAGAGATACTCCGGATGAACATCGTGGACGACGAGCTCTGGGTCGACGCGCACGACCTCGATCAGATCGGTGATCGCCCGCTCGAACAGTTGCATCGTCCGCGGATGCTCGAGATCGCCGAGATGTGCCGACACGTGCGCGTCCCGACCTGCGCCGAGACAGACCGTGTTCTTCAACTCGGCTCCGACCCCCAGGATGGGAGGACCCGACCGAGCGAGTCGCACGGGCCGAGGAGCGAAGCCCCGCCCCCGGCGCAGCAGTTGGAATTGCCGGTCGACGGCGTGTCCGAGCGAGTCGTCGGCGTGGCGCACGATGCGTCGATCGTGCGTGAGCATCGCATCGGCGATGTCGGACAGCGTGGCCAAGGCATGCGCATCGTCGGTGGCCATGGGTTCGTCCGACCGATTGCCGCTCGTGCACACGAGCACCATCTCGGTCGCAGCGGCGAGCAGATGGTGCAGCGGCGAAGCAGGGAGCATCACACCGAGCAGACGGCTGTCGGGAGCGACAGCCGATGCCACGTCGGCCTGCCAGCGCCGCGGCGCGAGCACGATCGGTGCTTCGGGTGCTGTGAGGGCACTCAGCGAGATTTCGTCGAGGCTGACGATGCCCCGCGCTCGATCGACCGAGGCGGTCATCACTGCGAACGGCTTCTCTTCACGATGCTTGCGTGTCCGCAGTCGTTGAACAACTTCGTCGTCGTCCGCCCGACACAGCAACTGGAACCCGCCGACTCCCTTGAGTGCGAGGATCTTCCCGTCTGCCAACAGCGACGAGGCGACGGCGATCGGGTCTCCCTCGAACGGCGCGCCATCCATGTCGGTCAGCGAAAGTGTGGGCCCGCATGTCGGGCAGCATGTGGCTTGAGCGTGATGTCGGCGGTCAGGGGGCGACGAGAACTCGCCGGCGCACGACGCGCACAGTGGGAACGATGCCATGGAGGTGCGTTCACGGTCATACGGCAGCGCGTCGACCACGGTGTAGCGCGGCCCGCAGTCGGTGCAACATGTGAACGCATAGCCGTGTCGGCGGTTGCCGGGTGTGCCGATCTCCTCGACGCAGCGGGCGCACGGGGCGATGTCGGGCGGGACGGAGGCGGTCGTCGCCGCCATGCCCGGCACGCTCGGAGCGATGTGGAAGTCGGTCTCACCCGTCTGTAGTCCGATCACGACCGCCTCGATGCCGTCGATCCGTGCAAGCGGCGGTGCCTGTGCGATCACGTCGGCCTGGAAGCGATCGAGCGTGGTCGCGGGACCCTGAATCTCGCACCAGACACCCACCTCGTCGTTGCCGACCGAGCCGGTCAACACGAGTTGCCGTGCGAGCCGATGCAGGAATGGCCGGAACCCGACTCCTTGAACTGTTCCGCTCACGCTCAGGCGACGACGTTCGAGTTCCATTGCTGTCCGCAGCGTACATTTCGGCGCCTCGACGAACGTCTGGACCTATCATCACCGCATGTCACGAACGTCGAGTGTTGCGTTTGTCGGCAAGGGTGGAGCGGGGAAGTCGACGATCGCAGGCACATTCGCCCGGCTGCTCGCGAGGTCCGGCGCGTCCGTTCTCGCCGTCGACTCCGATCCTATGCCAGGTATGCCCTACGCCCTCGGCATCCCGATCGAGGAGGGTGTGATCCCGAACGACGTGGTCGTCGCCGGTCCGGAGAACGGCGCGCGGTGGATCCTCGACCCCGCGCTCGACGTTGCGACGGTGATCGATCGGTGTGCAGCGGTAGGTCCCGATGGGGTGCGTTACCTCCAGTTCGGAAACCTGCGCGGGCACATTTCGACGCTGCAACGATCACAGCACGCGTGGAGCCAGGTGGTGCGCGAGGTCGACACGGGCACATGGCATCTCGTGGGCGATCTCCCCGGCGGGACGAGACAGGCAATGTCCGGCTGGGCGAAGTATGCCGACACCGTGTTGGTCGTGGTGGAACCCACGACGAAGTCGCTCCATTCGGCACGTCGATTGCTCAACCTGTCGACCGCCTCGTGGGCGCCACGCGCGGTGTCGCTCGTGGCGAACAAGGTGGTGGACGACAGCGACGTGCGTCTGATCGAAGAGCGACTCGGGATCGAGGTCGTCGGCGTCGTTCCGCGAGACGCCGGTGTGCTCGCTGGTGACCGTGTAGCGCTCGCACCACTCGACGCCGCGCCACGCGGCGGCTTCGTCGCAGCCGTACAGGACCTGGTCGATCGCGTCGGGGGCCTGCAGTACGGTGGGGCCGAATCCCCAGTCGAAGAATCCCCAGTCGAAGAGGTGCGTGGATGAAGATCGCCGTCGTGGGCAAAGGTGGTGCCGGCAAGACCACGACGAGTGCCGTGATCGCGCGGGCGCTAGGCCGTCGCGGTCGACGTGTGGTTGCACTCGACTGCGACACCAACCCGAACCTCGGGCTGTCGTTGGGTGTCGGCGATCTCGAAACCGACCGGTTGCACACGCTGCGCGAGCAGGTGGGTGACGGTGACCATGCCGCGACATGGGACGACATTCTCGATCGGTACGGCACCGATGCACCAGACGGAGTAAGGCTTTCGGTGATCACCCGCATCGAGAATCCTGACCCCGGTTGACCTTGATGTGGTTTGTCCGCCGAGCAGTTGCTCGGTGCCGTTTCCGATGAGGACATCGTCATCGTTGCCGACCTCGAAGCGGGTGTCGGCACCCTGTCGCGTCTCGCCGAGTCGTCCGTCGATGTCACACTCGTCGTCGTCGAACCCATGCCGCGGTCGATCGACGTCGGACAGCGAGCCGCCGCGGTGGCCGACGACCAGGCGCAAGGGCGGCTGATCGTCGTGGGCAACAAGGTCGCTGACGCTGGCGACCGCGCCCGGTTGCTCGATGCCTTCCCGGGCCGCGAGGTCGTCATCGTTCCGGACGACGCCCAAGTCGGCGCCGCGGACCGGTCTGGCTCCTCACCCGTCGATGTCGCACCGGATGCACCCGCGGTCCGCGCGATCGAGACCATCGTCGATCTGGTCTTGGACGGCGGGCGGAGGGGCTAGGTGCAGGACACATCTACCGTGTGATACATTTGACGATCAGATCAACGAGGGGATCGTCGACATGTGGTTGTGGTGGATTGCGAACGCCTTGCTGCTGTTCGCTGTAGCGCCTCTGATTCTGCTGCTCGGCAATCGTGTCCTGCGTCCGGCTGTCGAGATCGAGCGGTACGCCGAGGACATTCTCGAACACGGCGTGCTGCTGAGTGCGAATCTCGATCCGCTTCCGGCGCTCGCCGAAACGCGCGATCTCGTGTCCGCTGCCAAGGGACTCGCCGTCGGCTATGTCCGAGCGGTGGGGCCGTTGCTGTGAACGGAGAGCGCTGCTGATGCCGGTCGCCGGAATGGTGACGATCGTGATTGCGCTGGTGATCTGCGTCGCGCTCGCGTACTACCTGATCCGTGTTGTGATGGTGCTGCGCGAGGTGAACGATTCGCTCGGCAAGATCACTTTCGGGCTTCGTGCTATCGCGCATCGCACTGCGCCGCTCGGCGAGTTGCTCACGCCGGTCAAAGTCGACCTCGAGGCCGTCGCCGACACCCTCGAATCCGTGGCCACCGAGTTGGCGGAAACGTCCGCCGCCTGATCGAGGAGACGTCTGTGACTCTTGAGTTCGCCTGCAAACGTGTCGGAGTGACCGACTGCAAGTCCGTCACGACGGCGGACACGCAAGAGGAGTTGCTCGCAAAGGTCGCCGCGCACGCCAAGGATGCGCACGGCGTCGAACTCAACGAGACGCTGATCGACTACGCCCTGACGACCGTCGAAGAGGTCTAGTCGTTGGTGGGGGAGCGGCGCTGTTGTGTGGTGCCTCACGTACGACGCGAGACATCGATTGTGTCGCTCGACGGACGACTATCGCAGGTTGTGTGGTGCGCGCGCTCCCATCGGGAGTGATCAACCGCTTCCGGCCGATCGGCCCGGCCCAAGGTCCGGGGGAGTGGTGCGTCCCGTCTGGCTCCACCGGTTGACGTGATGGCGTCCTTGCCGCGCTCCGGGCGCAGCGGTGACCAGGTTCGTCCTCGTGCACTGAGCGATGCACGGCGGTTGGTGCCGGCGGGACGTCGCCCGGCTCCTGCGCGCAGATGGAAATGACGTGCGCACGCCGACGCTGACGGGGCAGGGCGACCGGCACCGTCTGCTGACGCCCCGGTGGGGGTCACCGGAGGCGACCTCGATCGGCGCGACACCGGCGTAGGTCGCGAACGCGTCCGCCGTCGCGAACCGCGACGCGTGTCCGGTTCGACCGATCAACCGCACTGCGGTGACCGCACCGACGCCGTCGACCTGGTGCAGCCGCGTGCGGTGCTCATCGAGCGCAGCACTCATCCGTTGCTCGATGTCACTCAGCAACGAATCAACGGTGCGAAGATCGCGAACCAGATCTCGGGCGAGCTTCTTGCGAGTCCGCTCGCACACCGATGCTGGCCGCACCGAGCGCAGCATCGTCGACGCAGCCTTCGCCGTGATCGCCAACGCCGCGCCACCGGGGATCAGAACGCGCAGCACCGCATGGAGTTGGTTCGCGACCCGAACCAGTTGCGCAGCAAGGTTCGCGCGACGTTCCTCGAGCATCGCGAACACCGTCCTGTGATCCTCGCCGGCAACAAGCGCCACGTCATCCTGCAACGCTGCGACGCTCGCGGCGGCAGCTGCGTCGATCAGATCGGTCTTGCGCCGGCTACCCCTCGACAGCTCACGCACCCGCGCCGTCGCTGTGCTCGGCACATCCAGCACCATTTCCTCGCGAGCAACAGGCCACTGGGCGAGATGACGACCAAGGCCACGCGCGTTCTCGACCGCCCACCGCCCTGCGGGAACTGCTTTGCCCAGCTCAGCATCTGGCGATAGCCGGCCAGCGAGGCATCGATCCGCAGCGACGAGACCGGCGTGTTCGTCGACGCGTCGACTGCGGCCGCAGTATGCGAACTCTTGTGCGGGTCCACTCCGATGATCATGTGTGTGCTCCGTTCCGTGGTGCTCTGACAGGAGAGGCCACGGTCGGCATGTCGACTTCGAGACCGGCCGAAGCGGGACCAGTCCTCTGTCGAGCCAGACCGCAGCCGGTCGTCGGCCGGGAGGCAAACCCTGGGAGAGCCAATCCGGAAGCGGCAGGCGATTCACGAGCCAGCCCGACCAACGACCTACCAGACGCTACGAACCTCAGCTCGTCCCATCGGGCACCTCACATACAAGTCGGCGATTCAGATCTCCGCCCGAATCAGCCCAGCTTGGCCATCCCAGCCCTTAGGTCGTCTTGGTTCATCACTGGCAAGAGTTGCACCGATGCGTTCATCTTCTGGAAGAACGGTTCGGTGATTGCCGGGATGTCGGAGCTGTCTTTGAGATCGAAGACGATCATCACGCACCGCTGGCCTTCATCGGGGCCGATATAGACGGACTCGGGTTGGACCAACTCCATGACCTCTTGGAGTGCGGCCGGCAAGGTGCCTTCGGAGAGGCCGACATTCCCGGCCTCGACCGGGATCCTGGCTCGCAGCATCGTTCGCATCGTTGATTCCTTTCTGGTTCCGGGCAGACCCCGGGTTGGTGACTTGCGAATCTAAAGTTACATCAATCACTGGCGATTTGCAAGTAGAATCTCGTGCAGGTGTCGAGACCACTACGTAACATCGCCACCCTCGATCGGAACGACTGGGGAAAATCAGATACTCTCGCTTGAGTTTTGCAAGTACGATTGTGGGGCGGAGGTAACATGACAGCCAAACGCCACTACAACCTGTTGTGCCCGATCGCCCGGGCGCTCGACGCGGTCGGCGATCGCTGGGCGCTGCTCATCTTGCGCGATCTCCACGCCGGCCCGGCGCGATACCAAGAACTGCACGAAGGCCTCGGCATCGCCACGAACCTGCTCAGCACACGTCTCAGCGAACTGACCGACTGCGGCCTCATTTGTAAGCCCCTCGGGCGCAGCGCCTACGAACTCACCGACCTCGGCCGCAGAACCGACCGGATCCTGTGGGAACTCGCCCGCTTCGGCGGTGCCCTCGACCGCGATCCCGACCCCCGAGAACCCGGCAACCTCCGCACCCTCGCGCTCCCGCTGCGGATCATCCTCGAATCCGTGACCGACCGGCCCGACCTCACCGTACGTCTCCACATCGACAACGACGTCATCACCATCATTTCCACCCACGAAATCGTCGAGGTTCGATACGGAGATACCTCCGTGCCCGCCGACGTCGTGATCCAGACCGACTACGAAGCGTTCCTCGACGTCGCAGAAGGGTTGATGCCAGCCGAGGACTTCATAGCCCACCACGTCCAAGTCATCGAAGGATCACAGAACGCCGGAGCCTTCTTTGCACTCATGGGCGCCGCGATCACACACCAGCACTGACCGAGCCACACGGCCAGCACTGTGGGGCACCCCCCGCGCGGGTGAACACTGCCGAACCGGCAGCGGCTTGCTTACCGGTCGGCGTCGGCGGCGGCAGGCCTCGGCCGGAGGACTGGGATCCAGGTGGTCCCGATGTTGAGCTGTCCTTCGAGACCTGCCTCGCGATGATAGGCGGCGGCCTGGAACACCGGAGAGGAGATCATCGCCGCCGAGGCCGCTCGGTCCGGTACTCGGCAAGCGCCACCTCGTCCCACATCTCATCGGCCTGCCCGATCATCAGGTGAGTCACGTCGCCGGCGAGAAGGAATCGGCCGCCATACTCGCGAATCAGTTTCTCGACCGCGACTGCATACCGCTGGTAAGCGTCGCGACCCGACAAGTGGCCGTCAGACCCGTCCTCGTACGAGGCGCGGTCACGAAACTTCCGCAGGTTCACCATGACGATCGGACCCCTCGGGCCCTGGCTCGGTCATCGCCCTCTGCTGCTCGTCCGTCACCGGATACAGTTTGTTCTTGACCTCCATCGACAGCGAGCGCAGACGCGGCCGCGGCGGCGATCGCCCACTCGCTGCTACACCTTGATCACCGACGCCGTGAATACCCACGAGTATGCGTTCGGGGACACACCCGGAGAGGCTCGGATCCCGCGTTGTGGGGCGGTCTGGGCGCGCGAGCACGACGCAACGGAATGAGTGCCAGCGCCCTTCGTCTTTGTGGTCGAGTGGACATCGGGAACGGCATGATGTAGGAACCGATTGATGGGAGCCCGGATATGACGAGCGTCGCAGATTTCGATGCGTTGGTGCCCCTCGACCACGGCCTGAGCACCGTTGCGATCAGTCGTGGCGATCACGCTCCTCACGTCACGGTCGTCAACGCGGGAGTTGTGGAGCACCCCGTGACCGCGGAGCGAATGGTTGCCTTCGTCGCGGCGGGCCGCGCCCACAAGCTGAACCGACTCCGTGCTGACCCGGCTCTCGCGGTGACGGTTCGGGCCGGATGGCGATGGGTGACGGTCCAAGGTCGCGCCGAACTGATCGGGCCCGACGACCCACATCCCGATGTGGACGACGAACGCCTGCGACTCCTGCTCCGGGAGATCTTCTCCGCCGCTGGCGGCAGCCATGACGACTGGCCCGCCTACGACCGAACGATGCGAGAGGAACGACGCACCGCAGTCCTCGTGACGGTTGATCGCGTGTATTCCAACCCCCGATGACTCGACCGCGATCCGCACGCACCCGGCGATATGGGATGGTGCAACTCGCCAGGGCTATGGTCGGCGCCATGCGGTACAGCGATCCCGCAGATAGCGATGGGTGACACAGGAGCGGTGGAACCAGCCGGACCCGATGCACTGGACGAGCCCGATGCGCTGCTCGCACGCGAGCTGTTTGCGCGTTTCGCTGGGCTTTGGGAGGCCATCGCGGCAGACGAGTGGGAGCGGGCCCGCGAGTTCCTCGCGCCGGACTTCCGACATCGCATCGACAAGCAGCTCAACTTCGCTGACTTCGATGTCGACGAGTTCATCGCCAACCTTCGGATCTGGAAGGAACTGGCTGGGTCGATCGAGGAAGACATTGGCGACGTGCTGGCGGTCACCGACGGTGCTGTGGTCTATCGCCGGGATGTTCACGCGGTCAGCAAACGGGCTGGAAACGACATGGTCTGCGCTCGTCGTCGCGGTGGCACGGGACGACAAGCTCACGCACTT
>PVMS01131545.1_pt1 | contig 19905 bp, 19 predicted proteins | sample 1853461 | NCBI WGS metagenome assembly PVMS01 (sample SAMN08582032, study PRJNA380276) | Marine sediment metagenome, whole genome shotgun sequencing project. | isolation source: ocean sediment barecode stripped | collected 2017 | reverse complement strand
GATCAGGGATCAGGAATCGGAGGCCGCACGGCTGATCGCCAGCATCGTCGTTGAAGAGATGCTCCACGTATGTCTCACGACGAACCTCCTGCTGGCGATCGGAGGCGAGCCCGACTTCGGCCACGACGTCATCCCCGAATACCCGTCCGTGCTCGCACATCACACCACCGACCTTCCGCTCGTGCTCGGACGGTGTACTCGGGATCTGGTCAGGGAAACGTTCATGGCGATCGAGAGCCCGAGGGCGCCGGTGCGACTTCCGCAGGACGATACCTACGCCACGCTCGGACAGTTCTACGGCGCGCTCGAACAGGCGATCGATGATCTCGATGCCGACCAGAACCTGTTCACCGACTGCCAGGCCGGGCGTCAGCTCTCAGATCCGTCCTTCTACGCTCCGGTCAAGTTCGATGCGGAGGACAGCGGCGGCCTGATGTTGGTCAGTGACGGGGCCACTGCCGATGCGGTACTCGAGATCATCATCGACCAGGGGGAGGGGTTGAGCGACGAGCGATGGGCCGACCCCAGCCACCAAGAGCTCACGCACTTCTACAAGTTCGAATAGATCGCCGGCAGAACGGTTCAGATCGGTCCTGTGTGGCCCGTCCGGGCGAACCCCAAGAGCGAGGAGTTTCCCGAACCTGTCGCCAAACTGTCACGGTTCTTCAACGCCCTGTACGGGTTGACGTTCGTGACGATGGGTGACCTCTTTTCCGGCGAGCACGACCAACGTGTCGTCATCGACCAGCTCTACACGTTGATGTCCCGGTGCATGACACCGATCGCCGGACATCTCGTTCAGCAACCCATCTCGAACGACGAGCACGCCGGTCCGACCTTCGAGATCCACCGATTTGGCACCGACCCATGGCAGGAAACCGCCGCAATGGCGGAGTCGATCGTCGAGGACTACGGCGAGCTCGCGGGTGTGCTCTCAACGGTCAAGACCCTCTGTGACCGGCGACGTCCTGTGTGATCATCCCGATGCCCTGCAGTTGTCGCCTGAGCGCCGAAGGCAGTCCGTCGCTACAGACCGACCTCTCGGAAAGCCCCCCGGACGATCTGCGGCGTCCCTTTGGGCACGTGGCCTGCCAGGACGAGCACGCGTGCCGAGAGACCGATCCGCTCAACGGCGTCCTTGAAAGTGGCCTTGGACCACAGCCGTTGGAGCGCGTGGTACCAAACCCGGGTCGCGGCCACGGTGTCGCCCAATTCCATCGCGGTCAGGTAGAACGCGCGATTCGGGATTCCGGAGTTGATGTGCACACCACCGTTGTCCCCGGTTCCCTTGTAGAGATCATCCATGTGGTTGGGCTGCCGGTCCGTCCCGAGCAGTGTGTTGTCGTACGCTTTGCCCGGCTCCCGCATGGAGCGAAGCGCCTCGCCGTAGAGAGTCGGGCCCATGATCTCGTCGCCGATGAGCCAGTCTGCTTCCTCGGTTGTTTGCCCCAGATGCCACTGTGTGATCGCGGTGCCGAAAACGTCGGAGAAGTGCTCGTTCAGAGCTCCCGACTGGCTCTTGTACACCAGTCCGGCGGTGAACTGCGTTACGCCGTGGGCGAGCTCGTGAGCCACGACGTCGAGTGACTCGGCGAAACTCGTGAAGATCGCGCCGTCGCCGTCGCCGAACGTCATCTCGTCGCCATCCCAGAACGCGTTCATGTAGTTCTTGCGGTAATGCACGTTCGCGATGAGGTCCAGATGGGTGTTGTCGATGGACGCTCGGCCGAGGACGTCGCGGAAGAAATCCCGGACCACGCCGAGGTAGTCGTACGCGGCCGTCACGTCGGTGTCCGGAGTCGCCGGATCGCCCTCTGCCCGAACCAGGGTCTTGCGTTGCTGGGTCGTGTTCTCGCTGTCAAAGATCTCGCGACGGCCGGTGCCGGAGGGTGTTGGAGCTGCCGAGGTCAGTTGCGCCGTGGCCTGAGCCTCGGTGAGCGTCACGAGCGCATTGGCGCGCTTGTCCCGGGCTTTCTTGATCGGCGCGGCCGCAGCTTTGGCCTCCTTGACCACAGTCGGGTCGTCGCTCTTCTCCAGTTTCTTCAGGACGAACGGCGGGACGTAGTGGCAACCAATATTGTCATGCACGCACTTCTCTCTCTGTTCCCGCCGTCCCCAGGGGGGCGGACAGGTTTCCGTTTCGGGGCCGCCGGAGTATCCGTCTGCCCGGGCTCGCACGCTGTGCGCGGCGAGTCCCTCAGGGAAGTATGCCCTGACCGTTCGGCGCGTCAAGGGCAGCGGCTGAATCAGTCGCTGATGTCATGGACGGCCGTGACCCGTGTGGGGGTGAACTCGATCGTGATCTGTCCGGGGCCTCCGTTGCGTCTGCCGTACTCGTCGGCGCGGGCTTCGCCCATGTAGCGGCGTCCGATATCGGTTGCCACGCGAAGGGTCAACTCGGGGTCGTCGACGATGGTGGCGGTGGCGTCGATCTTGACGAACGCGTAGGGCGCTTCCTCGAGGTCGACGACGAGGCAGGCTCGTGGATCGACACCGAGAGCCCTTGCCTTCGCCGACTCGGCACCTGTTTCGATCCGGACCGTGTTGTCGTCCTCGTACAGGAACCAGACCGGTGTGACCGTAGGCCTCCCGCTCGGCAGATTGACCGAAAGCTTGGCCGTCCGTGTCCCTTGGCGCAGGAACGCAATCCATTCGTCTTCGGTCATCTGTCGCATCGAAGGCCTCCTCGCTCTCTGGGTTGGCCTGAACGTCACGCGTCGCCGAAGTGGAGAGAGTAGGTGCAGAGGGAATCGGTGACGCAGACGTGGATCCGAAATGTGTCGTTGGTGTGCGGTAGTGTCGAACGTATGTTCGCTACACAGGCTTGTGATGTGGTTCCGGTGGGGTTCGATGTGATGGAGCTCGGGTCCGGTGCTCCCCGGCTGGTTGGCGTCGCACTACTCGGCTCACGTCTCTGGCCGATATCGCGGCGGTCGGCGACGCGTTCCGCGAGGTCGATGACGATCCACGTTGGGTCGGTGAATCGACGTCTGCGGAGATCCGGGTGGCGTTGAAGTTTACCCGTCGGGCTGCCGATATCGAGTTGGGTTTCGCCGTCGAGCTGCACGAACGGCTCGGTCGGGTCGCCGAAGCGCTCGAGGCAGGCAGGATCGATGTGCGTCGCGCCAAGACCATCACTCACGGCACGGTGCATCTTCCGGCAGAGACGGCTCGGGCCGTGGTTGATGAGGTCATCGACCACGCTCCGGGGTTGACCACCGGTCAGCTCCGGGCCCGGATCCGCCGGCTGTGTTTCGCCGCGGACCCTGGGGAAGCCGAGGAGCGGTACCGAGAGGCGGTTACGGAACGCAAAGTGGTGTCGGAGGCGACCGATTCGGGCACCGCGAACCTGTTGGGTCTGGATCTGCCCCCTCATCGGGTCGCGGCAGCCACCCGGCGTATCGATCGTCTCGCTCGGAGCCTGCGCGGTGGGGGTGAGTCCCGCACGATGGACCAGTTACGCGCCGACGTGTTGCTGGACCTGCTCTCGGGCAACCCCCGACACGGCAAGACCACGGCTGGTGGGGTGGTCGATATCCGGGTCGATCTCGAGACGTTGAGCCGCCTGGCCGATCATCCCGGCGAGTTGGCCGGGTACGGCCCGGTGATCGCCGACATCGCCCGGCGGGTCGCTGAGACCCATCCCGACGCCGAGTGGCGCTACATCGTCACCGACCCCGACACCGGTGTCCCGGTCGCGGTCGGTACAACCCGGCGGCGACCGACGGCTTCGCAACGCCGGTTGGTCCAAGCCCACTACGAGACATGTGTGTTTCCCGGCTGCCGGACCCCCGCAACGCAATGCGACCTGGATCACCGCGTCGCGTGGTCCGCCGGTGGAGCGACCACCGCTTTCAATCTCGGTCCGGTCTGCCGCCACGACCACATCGTGGTCCGACACCGCGTCGGATGGACCTACCGGCGGCTCCCCAACGGCGATCACCAATGGACCAGCCCCCTCGGCCACACCTACACCACCAAAACGAACAGAGAACCCCCCTGAACGTGAAGCACCGGGATCGGTGTCGCGGTGACGATGACGTATGGTTCTCTTGGGAATGCTCAGGCCAGCGGCGCCGCGGCGAAGGGAGAGTCGAAGCGGAGGCACCAGATCAGCACCGAATGGTCCGCCGCGGGATCGAAGTCTTCGGGCAGTTCGTAGTTCTGGCCACCGACGTTGCCCTTGATCTTGCCGAGGTCGATGTACTCGGTGGAATTACCGCCCGCGTACTCAGCATCGGCCAGTACCCACACGTAGAGATCCGGTCCGTTCTGGATGTCGGTGTCGTCCTCGAAGCGCAGCACATGCCTGCCGTCTTGCTCGTAGATCGTGGCGGTGCCCTCGGCGGAATGGTTGATCCCGAAGAACTCGCCGCTGCTGACGGCAACGGGTCCGGATGATGCCGGAGCCTCGGTGGTGGTCGTGGCGGCGGCGGTCGTCGTGGGAGGGGGAGGTGCTGTGGTGGTCGGCGCGGCAGCGTCATCGCCCTGCTCGTCGGACACGGTTGTGAGCTGTACGGTTGTCGTGTCGGTCCCGGCGGCGTCCGAAGCTGCCTCCTCGCTCACAGGGGCCGCGAAGGCCTCGGCGAGGCCTTCGTCAACCACATCGTCGACGAACAGCTTGTCGGGCCGGAACGCCAGGAACGCCAGCACGATCACGGCCAGGGCCACGCCGACCAGCGCCCAGCGATAGCGCATCACGAATTCCACGATCTCCACACTCCTCTTGAACTGTCTGAATACCGACAACGCTCGCGGCGAACGGTCTCGTTCCCGCGAGCCGATGTGTTCTCACTTTGTTCAGGTTTTGCCGGGTGATTCGTCCCGCACGGATGTCGCTTCGGCGTTCACACGCGTTCTACCGGGGGAGGAGCCCACCGTCAGGTGTCAGGTCACCGTCCACTGGCATCTCCTCACGTGGTGTTGGTGCTCGAGAACAGCGGCGTGCGGCTCGGTTTCCAACGGTAGTGATCCTGCGGGGCCTCAGGGGGACGGAGACAATACGACTCGCGGGGACACGGCGGTGAGGACGGCCAACTGCGCGGCTACCTTGGATGTGGGCGAGGCGTGGGTGGTCGTGACCGAGAGCGGCGAGCGTTTCTCCCGCTGGTTGCGAGCGGCCTAGCGAGGGATCTCGATGGGTGCTGGCGGGAGGAGGCCTCCATCGAGCAAGGCGCGGTCGCCCAACGGGAGGTCGAGCACCGCTTCCGCCTCGAGATCGATGCCGACTCCGGCGCACATCGCAGGCATGTCGATGTTGCGGGTCCACACGGTGATCACGACGGCGTCTTCATCCTGAACCACGACTTCGATGATCTCGGAGAAGTCCGAGGAGGGCCGTCCATCCCGATACCCGAGGACGTAGCCTTCCGACACGATCGAGAAGCCGTCGGCCTCGAGGTATTCTGCGCCCTCAACTTCACCCGGGCCACCGGTGAAGAACGCGTCGAGCGCCTCACCCTGTGGCGTGTCGAGGAACTGATCGGCCGTGAGTTCAGGTCCTCTCGTGTACGGCAGATCGAACGGATCGTTGCCCACCACCGAGCATGAAGCTCTCACGGTGGGGTCGAGGTTCTGGAGGTGCGAACACCCGCCGATGAGAACGACAGCCGCCGCAAGCGCCGCGATGATTCCCTTGCGCACGCTATCTGTCTTTCCACGACGTCGCACCAGGGAGACTCCTCTCTTCCCGCCAGCGGCCACGGCAGGTTTCCCTACCGACCGCAGGTCTGGAGACGGATGATGTCGAGAGACGCTCGGCCTTCTTCGGGCGTGGGGAGCTCACCGTCAGATCGGACCGAGGACTCGGCATCCTCGGCGATGTATCGCTCGGCGAGAGCGAGGAGGTCGGGGTCGTCCGTGCAGATCGTATCGAGCCGATCGCTCCACACCTCCTCGTCCGGCTGGTTCAGGCCAAGTTGGTTGACCCACGTGATCGCCGCGTTGGAGATGTCCTGGTCGCTCCAGTCCGACGAGCCGCTGCACGCAGCGAGTGGCACAACGATGAGCAGAACGATCCCGATCTCGGTACAACGGCGCATCGTCTACCTCCTCGAACGATGGTGACTCAGCAGCACTGACGTCACCAGAGGCGAACGGCAGCACACAACGGCACCGATAGGGGCAGCCGCCATACGGATGGCTTTGCGATTGATCGCACGAGCGGCAGGGATGATCGAATCGACCCGCGGCGGCCCGAAGAGCGTCGAATTCGTCGAGAACCCGACCGCCTTCTCGCTGATCGCCGTCTCGGCCTCGGGCTGGTGGCTCCGGCCGCAGTCGCCGCGGTCGTCTTCACGGTCGGGGGTGCCGCCCCTGGACGCGCCGATGTTCCGGAGCGACCGGTTGTCGGGCGACTCGCATACCGCTGCGCGGGCGTCGGTAGGGGGTGGTTGAGGGTGCACACGGGTCCGCCCCGGGGGGAGCCTTGGCCCGCTTGCCCGCGACCGACGGTCCACGGAGGTTGGGTAGGCTCGGAGGTGAGATGTGAACCAGGCAAGTTGCCACGATCGCGGCTCTGCGATCGTGCGAATCGCGTGGTTCCGACCCGCTCGAGGGAGGGCCTGGGCATGACCGACTATTCGATCTTCATCAGCCACAAAGCCGAGGACAAGGCAACGGCGATCGCGGTACAGACCGCGCTCGGGGAGTTCTCTGGTGGATTGCGCTGTTTCATCTCCGGGGACAGCATCGTCGAGGGGGAGAACTGGAGACAGCGGCTGCGGAGGGAGCTCAGGGAGAGCGATCTGCTCCTGCTGTTGTTCACCGAGCCCACGCGTGCTTGGGACTGGTGTCTCTACGAAGTTGGCCTGTTCTTGAGCCTCGATGACAACAATGGGGGCAAGCCGGTGGTCTGCATGTACAACCCGGACGGCGACCTGCCGAGCCCGCTTGCGACCCTTCAGGGTGTGCGTGCGACGGAACCCGACGTGTCCCGGTTCATCGCGCGCTTGATCAGAACCACGGATATCACCGGCGGAGACAGTCCACTCAACGCGAACGTGACCGACGAAGGGATCGACCGAGCCGCCGGTGTCATCTGTGACCATTTCATGGGCACCATCCACCCCTACTACGCCTGCTACCGGGCGTATCTGGAACTCCCGGCAGACGTCGGTGAGCAGCCGACGATCCCGTCCGAATCCAGGATCGTCGGTTCGGAGGGAACGATGCGGATATTCGGCCGGCTCGAAGGGACTGCGACCTGGGGAGAACTGGTTCAGTCGTTCGCTGTAGAGAACGCACGTTGGCTCGACGAGATCGGGAGGGTGTTCGGTGACGCCTGCGCAGGGCGAATCTCGGCGCCGACGACTCACACGTTTCGCGCCCACGATGGAGCGCGCATCTTCCGGCCCGAGCTGTATCGGCTCGACAAGAAGGGCAACACGCCGGTGGCGGCCGTCGTCATGTTCACCGAGGAAGTGGCGCCCTCGAAGGTGGGCGGTCCGGTCTTCAACCGGCTCCGCATCGCCGAGCGTTACAAGACCGAGGTCTTCGACCGACTCGAAACCGCCTCCGACCCCCTGACGGACGGGGAGGTCACCGAGCTGACCGAGTCGTTCGATCTGATCCGAGAAGAGGCCAAAACCCAGAACGTGTTCGAGGACGAGACGCTCCGCACCAGCTTTCCCGATGCGGACATGAAGGATGCGATTCGAAACATCGGCGCGGCCTGGGACGAAGGCGTTGCCGCGCTCAGCACATCCCGGGAGACGGCGGACAAGGCAGGGATCCGGACGGCGCTTCGAGGCCTCGATGAGCTGAACGACCGATACCGCGCGATCGTGGCGAGACGCTACCTGGAGCTACTCGGTCCCGACGTCTAGCAACCGGGAGCTCACCGGCGCCGCGCCACTTCGACGAGGGTGTCGGAGTACGCGACTCCACCGCCCCAGTCGCTCAGGGTGTCGTTGGTCAGCGAGTTGGCCGTGGCGGCGTCTCCGTGGTCGGCGCCCCACCAGCCGAACGGGACCGCCACGACGCCGGTTCGCAGCCGGTCGCTGAGACGAACTTCGAGCACGAGCCGCGCCCGGTCGTTCCAGACCTCGACCAGATCACCCTCGGCCACGCCACGCGCTCGAGCATCGACGGGATCCATCTCGACGAACGGGCCATCCTCGCGGGGCCCGTGTTTCGACAGGTGCGTGTAGCTGCTGTTGAGGAATCGGGTGTGATGTTTCGGGGTGAGAAGCGCCAGCGGATACGAATCATCGATGTTGAGCTCCGCCCAGGTACCAACACTGCGCGCCGGCCCACCGCCGCGGTCGCGCCGCGATCCGGTGAGGGCGGGCAGACAGGCCAGGGTGCGGAAGAACATGGCACCGTTCTCGTGGTGCTCCGCTCCGATCAACGTCCGGATGAATGCCGGTCGTGTCGATCCGTAGCCGCGGGCGAGGCGCTCGATGTCATCGACGGGCACCCCGCAGGCAGCCGCGGCTCGTTCGGGTGGTCATATGCCAAGTCTACGGCGTGGCGTGGATGCCGTCGGGGTGGCATGGCGGGATCTCCCCGGCACCCGTCCGGTCCTTCTCCCCACCGGGATCGGCTTCTACGCTACGATCGTTGCCCAGGAAGGGAACCGCGGTCGTGAACCGATTCATCGCAGCGTTGGGGATGGTGACGCTCGTGGTTTCGGTCGTCGCAACGGTGCCTGCGTCGGCGGGCGTGACCGTCGCCGATGATGAGCCGGCGCCGTCGTTCGCCGGGCCCGCGGTGACGCTGCTTTTCACCGGGGACATGCTCATCCACCCGCGCGTCTCCCGGAAGGGCGCCGAGTACGGAAGCGCCCACGGAGCTGCCTACGACTTCCGACCGATGTTCGACCAGGTTCGGCCGCTCGTCGAGGCCGCCGACTTCGCCATCTGTCATCAAGAGGTTCAGCTTGGTGTACCGGGGAGCGATGTGTCTCCCTTCCCTGCGCTCGCGGCACCGAGCGAGTTCGCCACGGCGCTTACCGACGCCGGGTTCGATGCCTGTTCAACCGCCTCGAACCACGCCACCGACCATGGGGATGAAGGACTCCGGGCAACGATCCAGGTGCTGGACGAGGCCGGGGTGCAACACACCGGAACCGCCGCGAACGAACGAGACGCGGGCGGCACGATCTACGACGTGCCGCCGCTCAGGATCGGTCATGCCTCGTATACCTACGGCGTCCAGATGCACAGTCCTGCCCACGAATGGTCGGTCAACATGATCGATTCCGAGCGGATCGTCGCGGACGCGGCTGCACTCAAAGAGCGCGGCGCCGACTTCGTCGTGATCTCACTCCACTGGGGCCAGCAGTACCGGGTTGCGCCGACCGACTCCCAGCGGCGCGTCGCGGAGACCCTCACCGCCTCGCCGGACATCGATCTGATCGTGGGACATCACGCCCACGTGCTTCAACCCATCGAGCACGTCAACGGCACGCCGGTGATCTTCGGGTTGGGCAACTTCCTGTCCAACCAGGCGCCGAGTTGCTGTGGGGTCAACTCCGGCGACGGGGCTGCCGTCCTCGTTCGGGTACGAGCCGCTGAGGGCGACTGGATGGTGACGGGTCTCCAATACGTTCCGACCTGGGTACATCGAAAAGGTGGGGGCTACATCGTTTGGCCGACCGTCGGTGCCACCGACGAGTCTGCACCACTCGACCATCTGGTCGCGTCACAGGCACGGTCCTACGAGCAGATGACCATCGACGGCATCGAGCATGCCGGACTTTCCGTCGCGGATGGCACCTCGTGGCTGAGCCGCGATGGGGTGCCTCACTGGTCAGCGGAGCGGGGGACCGGTCGTGCTCCGAACGACGAGACGGGGCGTGACGACGATGTGGCGGGCCTCTCTCCGGCCCTCCTCGAGTCGCTCGAGCAGGAGACGTACCGCGATCTCGCCCATCTCGGCTCGCGGCTGGTCGATGGTCGTGAGCGAGATACGGCCGATCCGAGCGAGTGAGACGTTGTCGTATCCGGCGATCGAGATGTCGTTCGGCACCGCCAAACCCGACTCGTCGACCGCATCGAGCGCGCCTACTGCCGCGAAGTCGTTCGCGACGAACACCGCCGTGGGCGGGTCCTCGGTCGCGATGATCTCCTTCATCGCGTCGTACCCGCCGGCTTCCGTGAACGTTCCCTCCACGAGTTGGATGTGGCCCTCGAGACCGTGGCGACGCATCGCACGCTCGTACCCGTGGCGGCGTCCTTGCGACCCAGCGGCGCTTGCGGCGTGGATGTGTGCGATGCGCCGGTGTCCGAGTTCGACCAGGTGATCGACGACGGCTTCAGCGCCGGCCGCATCGTCGTCGCGCACCGAATCCAGCGCCGGGGAATCCGTCTTCCTCCCGATCAGCACCGTTGGGACCTGTTGCACAGCTTCCACGATCTCCTGCACCTCGTTCATCGTTCCGAGCAGGATCAACCCGTCGACACGGAGGCGGAGCAGAGTCTCGATGGCTGCCGCTTCGCGGCGAGCGTCGAGGAAACCGGAGCTGAGTAGGGCGCGATATCCCTCTGCGACGGCGCCCTCCTCGATACCATCGGCGACATCCGCGTAGAACGGATTGTGCAGATCGGCAAGGATGCATCCCACGGTCCCGCTGCGCCGGCGCACCAAGCTCCGGGCAACGGCATTCGGCCGGTAGCCCAGTTCCGAGGCCGCTTGGAGCACCGCCGACCGGCTCTCGTCGCTCACCCGAGGTGAACCCTGCATCACGAGGGACACGAGCGACTTGGAGACACCCGCGCGTGCCGCAACGTCGACGATGGTCGGTTGGTTCATCAGGTGTCGTTCCGTTCCGCTCGCACGGAGCATAAACACCCGTTGGAACGTTCCATCTCCCTCGTCGCTCTCCGCTCTCCACTCCGTCAGTAGCGGACGTACCAGTGCTCGTCGATCACAGGCATCATGTGTCGTTCGGCCCAATCGCGACCGTGGTCACGGGCGATCGTGGCCAGTTCGCGGAACCGGGGCTGCACCTCTTCTTTCAGGAGCCGGGGGCGATCGCTCGGCGACGCCGTCATGTAGGCCCCCCACAACGCGCGTCCGACCATGAAACCCGACGCCCCGGCGTTACACGCCGTGCGGACCTGGTCGCGGAAGAGCTCGTACGGATCGCCGCCCGACAGCAGGGCCCACGGAACGGGGCTTGCTGCATCGAGTTCGGCGCATGCCTCGCTCCAGACGGCTCGGTCCGAGTCGTAACGGGTGTCGATGGGGAACGGGACCTTGAGAACATCCGGTCCCAGTTCGCCCAGCCGGTGCACGGTCTCGATGATGATGCCGCGGCGCTGAGCGGCGAACTCGGGAGAGGTGCTCGGGAGCTCCGGGTCGACCGAGTAGGCGACCGGTTCGAGGAAGAGTGGGATGTCGTACCGGGCGCAGTCGGTCACCACGGCCGAGATCATCTGGTCCTGGGCTTCGGTGATCGCCCCCGCGTCGGGTCGGTACGACACGAGCAGTTTGATCCCCGAGGCTCCAAGCCGCTTCGCCTTTTCGACCCCCCCAGCCGTCGAGCAAGAGGGTCTGTCGGGCCGTGTGATCTCCGAGATAGCCCTGCGCCTCGATCGCGGCGATGAAGCCGACCCCACCGGGCAGTGCCCGCGCCGCGATCGCCTGGGCCGCGCTGTACTCGGGCTCGAGCATCACCGCGGTGGCCTCGGATCCGAGCGCATGCAGGAGGCCGAGTTTGACGTCGGTCATCTCGGCGGCGGGGATCGCCGCGGGGTTCTCGGGGTCGAGAAGCACACGGAGCGAGTCTCGGTGGTCCACGGCGAGGATCGTGAAGATCCCGCCCGGCGTCGACGTGGCGGCGAGGCCGCGCACCTTGCCGGGTGTCAGCGGATTCCGGGCCGACAGATTCCGGGCCGACGAAGTCCGAGCGTCGGGATCAGGCATGGTCACAAACCCCCACGAGCGTTCGTGAAGGCTCTGACCTCGGGCTCAGTGGGGAAGGCCGCGGCGCAACCGTGCCGGCTGACCTCGATCGCTCCGCAGGCGTTGGCGAACCGGGCCGATCGATACCAGTCCCATCCCTGGAGGCGGCTCCAGATGAGCCCGGAGGCGAACGCATCCCCGGCACCGACGGTGTTGACGATCTCGACCGGGAAGCCCGGAACATCGACGCGATCGCTCTGGGTCGAGATCGCGACCCCCCGGGATCCCCGCTTGAGCACGAGCGTCGGGATGGTGCCGGCCGCGAGGACGGAATGGAGCAGATCCTCGAGCCGATCGCCATCGCCCATCGCAACGTCTTCTCCCGCGATCACGTCGTCCGGATCGGGGGCGAGCGCGGCGAAGAACTCCGCCTCGGTACCGATCACGACATCGACCAAGGGCAGCACCGTGCGCAGCGTCAACCCGTACTCACGAGGATGTGCCCAGTCGGTGGGGCGGAGATCGAGATCCAGGAACGTGGCGAGACCGTGACGCTTCGCGGCCTCGCCGGCGTACCGGGCGGCCGCGACGCATGTGCCCTGGCTGAACGCGTCGCCCGAGAGCAGCATCGCCCGCGTGTCGGCTATCGGCAGTTGCTCGGCGTCTTCGATGGTGAGGTGGATGTCCGCAGGATCCTCTCGATAGAACGAGAGCGGGAACTGGTCGGGTGGTTGCACGCCGAGAAGGGCCAACGACGTGAGCTTGTCCCGCTTGCGCGGGATGAAGTCGGTCACCACGCCCTCATCGCGCAGATAGCGTAAGACGTAATCACCGACCCGGTCGGTTCCGACCGCGGTGAAGGCGATCGAGCGCAGCCCGAGACGGCTCGTGCCGATGGCGACGTTCGTCGGACTGCCGCCGACCATCGCGTCGAACGCGGTGACGTCCTCGAATGCGGCACCGACGTCGCGGGCGAACAGATCCATGTTGACCCGACCCACCGTGACGAGGTCGTAGCTCTCTTCTTTCGGATCGTCGCTCACCGTGGGATCATCATACCGGGAGCGTTGGAACGTTCCACAGAGCGTGGCCGAGGTTCCGGGCGGTTTCGATGCTCGCCCGGCCGGTACGATGCCGACCATGTCTGTGATGGCGTACGGCAATCGAGCTTTCCGACGGTCGACGTCCGGGGCGCGCGCCCTGCCTGGTTTCGTGGTGATCGGTGGGATGCGCTGCGGGACTTCGTCGTTCTTCGACTGGATCTCGGGACATCCCGATGTTCGCCGGCCAACGACCAAGGAGATCCACTTCTTCGACGTCCACTATCCCCGTGGCGTCGGGTGGTACCGGAGCCACTTCCCGCTGCGGGCACAGGGAAGCATGAGCTTCGAGGCCACCCCCTCGTATCTGACGCATCCCCTCGCTGCGGAGCGAGCGGCCGCGCTGGTCCCTGAAGCGCGGATGATCGCACTGCTCCGGGAACCGGGGGAGCGGGCGTGGTCGCATTACCGGTTCCGTCGTTCCCAGGGTCTCGAGACGAGATCCTTCGAAGAGGCGGTGAGCGCCGAACTCGCCGACGAGGTCCCGGACACGTTCGCTTCCTTCCGGACGGCACGTGAGATCCCATATCTGCTCGGTGGCCGCTACGCCGAGCAACTGGTGAGATGGATCGACGCCTTCGGGCCGGATCAGGTGCTCATTGTCGACGCGGACCGGATGTTCGCCGACCCCGCTGGTGTGCTCGAGCAGGTGGAAGATCATGTGGGCTTGGCCCGGGTGCCGTTGGAGCTTCGCCGTCTCAACGTATCGCCGGCGCTCGAGGCCGACCCGGCGATCCTGGAAGCTGTGCGTGAGCATTTTCGGGAGACCAACCGAAAGCTGCGTGACCTCACCGACGAGCCGATCGGCTGGCTCGACGACCCTCGCTGACGGCCGGCGCGACAACGGATATCTAGAAGGTCCGGGTCTCGCCGTCGATGGTGACACGGGTTCCCGGGACCACGTCTTCGATCGTGATCTCTTCGAAGGTGAGGCCGGTGTTCGTGAAAACGTAGTCCCCGGCGACGCCGCCGCTGCTCGTCGTGTTGTCGATGGTGAATCCACCCACCGCCACGTCGGTGAAGACGACCTCGCCGCCCTCGAGAGCATGACCGAACGCTCTGAGCGTGCCGATCGAGCCGCCGGTGACGGACCAGCCGAGGGCGTGGATCTCGACGGTGTCCACGTTCACGTTGCGGTAGTCGTATCCGTTGCGGTAGGCGCCGTGGTCGATGTCGGCGTTGCCGTTGGCGTACCCGGTGTAACCGTCGATCACGTGCTCCTGGCTGTTGTTCTGCCAGACGAAGATGCCGTTGGCGGCGTTGTCGTGGGCGACGTTGTTCTCGAATCGCCATGTCAGAGGTAGATCGTGGTTCCCCTCCGGCCACTGGAAGCCCGACGAGTCCTTCCGTCCGCCGACGTTCATCGCCACCGAGTCGACGACCGCATTGCCGGTGCCGGGTCCGAGGAAGAAGGCGGAGAGTCGGTAGCCGGTTTCGTCCGGGAACGGCTCGACGCCGTCGGCGAGCGCGTGGTCGTAGATGATGTCGTGTGAGTTCTCGGCGGTCCGATCCTCCGATTCGGCCGTCGGTGGATCCCACCAGTAGGCGCTCCCGATGACGTCCTTGGCGATGGTATCTCTGAAGGTGATCCCGTTGGAGGCATGGGCGACGAAGGCCCGGTTCGTCGAGTTCTTCACGACCACCCCTGCGACGACCGTGCCGCGGACACCGTCGCCGGCTCGATGGAAATGGAGCGGGTACTTGGCGATCTCTTGGGGCGGCTGGAGATCGATCTCGACGAAACGGATCTCGGATGCCTCGGCCCCGTCCTCGAACCGGATGTGGCCCTCACCGCTGATCACGATGTCTCGGTCGAGGTTCTGGGTCCTCCCGTCGTCGCTCCAGGTGCTCGTCGGCGTCCCCTGCCAATCGGCGCTTCCTCCCGGACCGAAACAGAGGCAGGCACCGTTGCGCAACTCGACGGTGTCGCCCGGTCTGAGCGCGAACCGCTCGGTGACGGTGGTGTCCTCTTCGAAGACGAGGTGCTGGGGCGCGGCGATCGTCGGGTCGGGTGCCGCAGTGGAGGTCGTTGACGGGACGACCGTCGTCGACGGTCCGGGCTCGCGAGCTTCGGGCTCCGTGCTTTCTGTCGATGAGCGCAGCAGTGCTCCCGCGACGACCGCGACCAGGAGCAGTCCGGCGAAGGCGGCGAAGGCGAGCACCCACCGGTTCATGCGTTCACCCCATTCCGAGCAGTCGGGCCGTCTCCGATGCTATCGCCGGTGCAGTGGCAACGAACCCGTCGAGCAGTGGGTTCCGCTGGTTCCACAGGACCGGGCGACCGTCGGGACGGACGCACCAGCCGCCCGCGGCGGCGAGGAGGGCCGCGCCGGCGGCAACATCCCATTCGTGTTTCGGCACGAGCGTCCACGTCGCATCTGCCCGCCCTGCGGCGACGAGGGCGAGTTTGAACGCCACCGACCCCATCGGAACGATCGTGAAGCCTTCGTCGGCGAATCGATCCCATTCGCCCCGCCGTAGCTCAGATCGGCTGGCGAGGACGACCGCCTCCGCGAGGCAGCCCGCGCCGACCGTGGGCCGGTCTCCGGTGTAGCGGAGGCCGGTCTCGACGGAGCCGATGATCCGCTCACCGGTCGCAGGGTTCACGATCCCACCGGCAACGGGGCGACCCGCCTCGAGCAGACCGATCGAGACGCACCACTCGGGGGTGCCTTGAACGAACTCCCGGGTCCCGTCGATCGGGTCGACGATCCAGACCCGGTTCCGCGACAGTCGGGTGTGGTCGTCCACGGTTTCCTCGGAAAGCCACCCTTCGCCCTCACGGGGGAGCAACTCGGCGAGTGCCTCGTCCACCGCGAGGTCGGCGGCGGTGATCGGATCATTGCCCGACTTGAACTCAGTCGCGATCTCACCGGAGGTGAACGGAGCGAGCGCCTTCAGGGCCGCGTCGAGGCCCGCTTCGATTCTCTCGAGATCGTCATGGCGCGTCATGCTGGGGAGGCCTCCGATCGATCAGGAGCGCAGGTCCGCGCCGCCGATGTAGCCCTGGCTCTCGAGGTAGAGGATGATCTGATTGGCGGCCTCATCCGGCCCGATGTTCGTCGTGTCGATGGTGACGTCGGCGTCGAGCGGTTCTTCGTAGGGATCCGAGATCCCGGTGAACTCCGGGATGATGCCGGCCCGTGCTTTGGCATACAGACCCTTACGATCTCGCTGTTCGCAGACCTCGAGCGGGGTGGCGACATGCACCAGGACGTACCCGCCGAGCGGCTCGATGAGTTCCCGATTGTGCTGCCGTACCGATGCGTACGGTGCGATCGGAGCGCAAAGGGCGATCCCTCCGTTCTTGGTGATCTCGGAAGCGACGAACCCGATCCGCATGATGTTGAGATCGCGGTGCTCCTTCGAGAACCCGAGTTCCGAAGACAGGTTCTGACGCACGATGTCACCGTCGAGCAGCGTGACCGGGCGGCCACCCATCTCCAGGAGCTTGACGAGGAGGGCGTTGGCGATCGTGGACTTGCCGGAACCCGAGAGCCCCGTGAAGAACACCGTGAATCCCTGCCGATAACGGGGGGGATGCGTCTTGCGCAGCTCGGTGGCCACCTCGGGGAAACTGAACCACTCCGGGATCTCTCGCCCGTCGGCCAGGCGTTCGCGGAGTTCGGTCCCGGAGATCGAGAGCGTACGCGTGTCATCACCGACCTCGTCGACCGGCTGGTACCGGTCCTGATCCGGCACGTACACCATCATCCGGAACGGGACCATCCGGACGCCGATCTCATCCTCGTACTCACGGAGCAGGTCCTGAGCCTCGTAGGGACCGTAGAACGGCTCGCCCGCAGCGTCCGACCCGGGTCCGGCGTGATCGCGACCGACGATGAAGTGGCTCACGCCGTGGTTCTTCCGGATGATGGCGTGCCACAGCGCCTCGCGGGGGCCGCCCATCCGCATGGCGAGCGGCAGGAGCGAGAGCATGGCGGTGCCCGTCGGATACCGGTCGATGACGGCCTGGTACGCCCGCACCCGGGTGTAGTGGTCGACGTCGCCCGGTTTGGTCATTCCGACGACGGGATGGATGAGGAGGTTGGCCTGGACGTCCTTGGCCGCTCGCATCGTGAGCTCCACATGAGCGCGATGCATCGGGTTGCGCGTCTGGAACGCAACGACCTTGGTCCAACCCTGCTTGGAGAATTCGGCCCGCACCTCGGCGGGGGTGCGCCGCAACCTCTGGAAGTCGTAGTGAACGGGCGCCTGGAGCCCTTCGACCCGGCCACCGACATAGACCGGGGCGGTCCGGTTCACGAGATAACTGACTCCGGGATGGTCGGGATCGGTGCTGTCGAAGACCAGTTCGGCCTCGCGCTCCAGGTCGGGGCGCCACAGGTCCTCGACGTGGAGGACCGCGAGCATGAACCCTTCCGGGTCGCGGAGAGCGACGATGTCACCGACACTCATGCCATCGGCGACGTCTTCGGACACGTCGAGCGTGATCGGCATGGGCCACACCGTTCCTTCGGCCAGCCGCATGGAGGTGAGTACCGGTTCGTAGTCGACCCGCGTCATGAAGCCCGTCAGCGGTGAGAACGCACCGTCGAGCAGCATCTCCAGGTCGTGGACCTGGCGTCCGTCGAGGGTGAGCGAGGGCCAGTCGCGGGAGCCTTCGCGGAGTTCTTCGGCGCGTTCCTCATCCACGATGAGGTCGACGAGGATCCCGCCGTGCGGGGCGATGAGATGATCGGACATTGAGGGATCCTCCAGATGAAACGGACGGTCAGGTACTCCACGCGGGATCGCGGTCCACGACATTCATGTCGTAGCCCGGGCTGCTTTCGGGGGACCGCGGTATCCCTGCACGACACGACGGATCCGTTCTTCGAGAACGAGCCCGGTGTCGAGTTTGCGTTTGAAGAACCGCAGCCCGTCGGTCTTCTGTACGGCGACCCGGTGGAGTCGCAGGGGGTCGGTCCCCGGCGTGATCGGGGGACCTTCACCGAGGACGGCCGTGTCGTAGCGGCGCCGCAGTTCGGGCTCGGCGGACTCCGCCCACCAGCCCTTCGGGTAGGCGAAGTGTCTCGCCTGCACACCGAGGCGCTCTTCGATCAGACCGTTCGAAATGTCGAGTTCCTCCGCGACCGCGGCGCGGTCGAGATCGCGAAGATCCGGGTGGGTGTGGGTGTGGGCGCCGATGGTCATGAGCCCGGTCTCGGCCATTTCGGCGACTTGGCCCCAGGTCAGCGGTACTGCGTCCGGATGGCCGAACGCCGGCGCCCGATCCTCGATGGGTCCAGTCGTGAGGTACAGCGTGAACGGAATGCCCCGCTCGGCGAGGATGCTGAATCCGTTCCGGTAGAAGTCGGCGTAGCCGTCGTCGAACGTCAGGACGAACAACCGATCGTCGTTGGCGGTTCCGGTACGCTGGACGGCATCTGCGAGCGAGACGATGCGACCCTCGCGGGTGAGATGGTCGATCTGTGTAGCGAAGAGGTCCGTCGACACCTCCATCTCACGCCCGAGATCGGTGCCGACCTGGTGGTAGATGAGGAGGCGCGGTCCCGGGCGCCGTTTCGCCACCAGTTCGGGGGCCGCGAGCACATACTTCAGCGCCCGTCGACTGGGGCGCCCGCCGTCAGACCGGTCCATCCGTGTCGGCCGCGGGTTTGGGAGTGGGCTTGGTGGTGGGTTTGGCGCCGGTTGTCTTCGACGTCGCGGTGGCCTTGGAAGCCGCAGATGTTCGTGATGCACTCTCCGTGCTTCCGGCGGGACCCGTCGCGGCCTTCGTGCGTTTTGCCGCGGTCTTGCTCGACCTGGTGCTGGCCTTGGTGCGCTTGGTCGTTGTCTTGCCCTTCGCGGCCGGAGCGGTTGTGGTCGTCTTCTTCGTCGACGTCTTCGCGGAGGTCTTGGTGGGAGTCGTTGCGGAAGTCTTCACGCCGGTCTTGCTGCTGCTGCTGGTGGCGGCTGCAGCCTTGGTCGGTGGCTTGTTGGTGGCACTGGTCGTGGTCGACGTCTTCGCGGTCGACTTGGCGACCGCCGGCGTTGCCGTTGCCTCCTGGGTCACGGCAATGGGAGCGCCGCTGGTCACGGCAGCCGCAACCGCCATGGGGACCTTCCCGTCGCTGCTCGACTCCGAAGCATCAGCGGCCTCGGACCCGCTGGCTTCGCCGGCGGAATCGGACGCGGTCGTCGGAACCGGCTCTTCATCGATCTCCGGCTGGCTCGATCGACCGTTGATCCAGTCGATGATCCCTGAGAACCGGCCCGAGGCTCGGGTGAGGAGCACGACGCCGATCGGCCGAGTTTTGCGGTCGTCGAGCGTATGCACCGCAGCGCCGACTTGACTGCTGAGCGTCTCGCCCGCCGCCGCCACGAGGATCATGGCGTCGAGACGCTGCGTCAGTACGTGGTACGTCGCTGAGTCGCTGGGTGGGCTGACCACGATCACGACATCGAACGCAGCTCGCGCCGCATCGAGGGAATGGGCGAACGCATGTTGGGCGAGCAGGTCCGGGGAGTCGTCGGTCTGGTCTCCGGCCGCGATGCCCACGCAACGGGCTTGGTTCTCCGACACCTGCGGGCTGAGGAGCGCGACCTTGTCCGGGTTGTGGAGCAGGTCATCGACGTCGAGCCCTGAGGCCTCGAACTCGATGAGGCCCGACGGATGTTCGAAGTCCACGTCGATCAGGAGGGCACGGCTCCCCGATCCGGCAAGGCTCGATGCCAGATCTGCGGCGAGTTCGTGCACGTCGCGGGAGTGCCCGTGGACGGCTGCGATGCCGATGGCGAGGTTGCTACCGAACCCGGCGAGCCCCTCGACGTTCGAACGGAGTTGCTGGATTCCCGTCTTGCGGCCCCTGGCCGGTGCCGTTGCGTACCAGACGGTTTCGGTCTGCCGATGTCCTGCGGGCGATCGTCTCGAAACTTGCGGCAAGCGGTACTGAGGTTCCACGTCGAGTGCCGTCCACAACGGCCGGCGGAGCCGATCCACCAGCATGAG
>PVMS01128125.1_pt1 | contig 19906 bp, 17 predicted proteins | sample 1853461 | NCBI WGS metagenome assembly PVMS01 (sample SAMN08582032, study PRJNA380276) | Marine sediment metagenome, whole genome shotgun sequencing project. | isolation source: ocean sediment barecode stripped | collected 2017 | reverse complement strand
GTTGAGGAAAATTCAAAAATGGAATATCCTGTTTTATCTTGTGAGGAGAAATTATATAATGCACTTTGTTTAGGAGTTAAGGACTATTTTAGTAAGACGGGACATTCAGAAGCATTAATTGGTTTGAGTGGTGGTATTGATTCGGCATTAGTCGCCTGTATCGCAGCCGATGCGTTAGGTGCTGATAGAGTGCACGGTGTTTCTATGCCATCGCATTTTTCAAGCGGACATAGTAAATCGGATGCGAAACGATTAGCAAATAATCTGAAAATAAATTTTGATACTATTGCAATCCAAAGCGTTGTTAACTCCTTTGAAACTTTACTTAAACCAAATTTTAAGGGAACTGAGCGTGATGTAGCCGAAGAGAATATTCAAGCGCGTACGCGCGGAAATATTTTGATGGCATTGTCGAACAAATTTGGTTGGATGGTTCTTTCAACCGGTAACAAAACTGAAATTGCTTTAGGTTACTGCACACTTTACGGTGATATGAGCGGTGGATTATCGGTGATTTCTGATCTCTCTAAAATTGATGTATACAGAGTTTCTAATTGGATTAATAAAGTTGCCGGATATGACCGTATTCCGCAATCCACAATTGAGAAAGTACCATCGGCGGAGTTAGCCGAAGATCAAGTTGATCCGTTTGATTACGATATTGTTAGTCCGTTAGTTGATGCAATTATTGAAGAAAGAAAAAGTCCACAAGAATTAATTGAAAACGGTGCTGAGGAGGAATTAGTAATGAGGCTGTATCGATTAATTAGAATTAATGAATTTAAACGTCGTCAAGCTGCTCCGGGTTTAAGGGTAAGCTCCAAAGCTTTTGGTGTAGGACGCAGAGTACCGATTGTGAATCATTATAAAGGATCAGGGTTCAGGGATTAGGGATTAGATATTTAAAATGTCTATGAAACGAATTTTATTATCATTATCAATATTGATATTTGCTGTCTGCGGATGTAAGCTGATTGATGAACTGACTCATTTTGACATTGACTATAATTTTACTTTTACTTTACTTGCATTGGGGGGCAGTGTCAATCTTGATAATTTAAATATAGAATCTCCGGATGTAGTGAATGATACTGAATCCACATTTGAAATAAATGATACTCGAAAAGATCTAGTTGAAAGAGCAACATTAAAGAAATTCAATGTGACTATTTTGGAACCTACAGACGCGAATTTTACCTTTCTAAATAAAATTGAAATATTTGTCAAAACTGATGCATTGGATACCAAATTAATCGCTTGGAAAGATAACATACCGAATGACATTAGGAATTATTTAGAATTAGAAACCACAAGCAGTGATCTAAAAAAGTATTTAACAAGTGATGCAATCCGAGTACAACTTAAAACCTCTTCTTCGAGACCTTTAACAGAAGACCTTTTATTAGATTTAAAATCTACCGTTGAAGTTGATGCCAAGATATTGGGGATTTAATATTAAATCATTAGTCGATATACCCCTGACCAAACCACCAAGCAAGAAAAAATAAACTAAATCTATTTAAAAAGGAAATAACAATTAGAGCTATAGAGCGCTAATTGCTATTCTCTATTCAACTAAAAATACCGTATTTTCCGTCATGTCAACTGATAGAATTCGAAATTTTTGTATCATAGCACATATCGATCACGGCAAGTCAACACTTGCCGATAGATTGCTCGAAGAAACTAAAACTTTGCAGAAAAAAGATATGAAAGCGCAGGTATTGGACGATATGGATTTGGAACGCGAGCGTGGTATAACTATCAAAAGCCATCCCGTTCAAATGAAGTATAAACATACAGACAAGCAGGATTATATACTCAATTTGATTGATACACCCGGTCATGTGGATTTTGCTTACGAAGTGTCGCGCTCACTTGCTGCCTGTGAGGGAGCTTTGTTATTAGTTGACGCAGCGCAAGGTGTGGAAGCGCAAACCGTCAGTAATGCCTATCTCGCGATCGAAAATGATTTAACATTGATTCCTGTAATAAATAAAGTTGATTTAATAAGTGCGCGCATTAATGACGTCAAAGAGCAAATAATAGAGTTAATCGGGTGTGAACCCGATGAAATACTCCAGGTTAGCGCAAAGGAAGGCGGTGGCGTACAAGATATTTTGGATGCAGTAATTAATTTAATTCCACCACCAAATGATAATTCTTCGGAGCCAACACGTGCTTTGATCTTTGATTCGATGTACGATAATTATCGTGGAGCAATACCGTATGTTCGTGTATTTGATGGAGTTGTAAAAGCAGGCATGACCGCACAATTCTTTGCCCATAATGAAAAATATGAGATTACTGAAGTTGGACACTTCATATTGAAACATGTTCCAACCAAAGAATTACGAGCCGGAGATGTAGGTTATGTTATTGCCAATATCCGTGATGTAGAACACATCGAGCCCGGTGATACATTGACTACCAAGCAAAATTCGGCAGAAGAAAGATTATCTGGTTATAAAAAAATTAAACCGATGGTATTTTCAGGTTTATATCCGGCAGATGCAGATGATTTTGAACAACTTAGACAGGCTCTTGACAAATTGAAATTAAATGATGCATCATTAGTATACGAACCTGAAACAAGTAGTGCCTTAGGATTTGGTTTTAGAGCCGGATTTCTTGGATTATTGCATATGGAAATTATTCAGGAAAGATTGGAGCGCGAATTTGATTTGGATTTAGTAACAACATCGCCCAATGTACGTTATAAAGTTAAAACACAATTGGGTGACATAATAGAAGTTGACACTCCGGCTAAAATGCCAAAGAGTAATGTTATTGCAGAAGTTATGGAGCCGTTTGTAAATGCCGAGATCATCACACCAAAAGAGTATATCGGCGGAATAATGACTTTATGCCAAAATAAGCGCGGTGTGTACAAGACTACTAATTATTTATCCAGTGATAAAGCACAATTATATTATGAATTGCCGCTTGGTGAGATCATATTCGATTTCTATGATAAGTTAAAATCACTATCACGAGGATATGCTTCTTTAGATTATGAGATATCGGAATTCCGTACCGGAAATCTAAGAAAATTAGATATATTAATACATTCCGAACCGGTTGATGCGCTTTCTATTATCTGCCATGCCGATGATGCTTTCCATCGTGGTAACGCGTTATGCAGGAAACTTAAAGAACTTATTCCACGACAAATGTTTGAAGTTGCAATTCAAGCTTCTTTGGGTTCTAAGATCATTGCGCGAACAACTGTTAAAGCGATAAAAAAGAATGTTACGGCAAAATGTTATGGTGGAGATATATCGCGAAAGCGGAAATTGTGGGAGAAGCAGAAAAAGGGTAAAAAACGTATGAAAATGATTGGCAAAGTGGAGGTGCCGCAGGAAGCCTTATTAGCAGTGTTACAGATTGACTCGGACTAATTAATTTTTATGATATACTTGAAATATGTTTTATCAATTATTTTGTTTTGTGGTAGTATTTACTCACAAATAAATATTAATATTATAAAAATAATTGACTTACCGGTAAGTATCACTAATAACGAATTTCGCCCAACTAATTTTTGTGTCAGTGCCACAGGATTATACTTCTTAGATAGTGCCAATCGACAAGTTGTATTTTTATCAAATAATGATGACATTGTTTTTGCAGGGGGGTATGGAATAGATAATGATGCTTTTATTGATCCGATTGAAATATTAACCTCACAACTACAAGTTTGGATTGTTGATAGAACTGAAAATAAATTAATTGAATTTGATCACAAATTGAATTACCTGCGAACGATAGAATTTGATCAAATATATCCTACGTTTAGCGGAATTGATGATTGGGGAAATATATTATTACAATCTGAACAAGAGCAAAAGATTCTAAAAGCTAATCCTCCAATACAAAACTTTAACGAATTTATCGATTTATCGATGTGGAATGATGTACACGATTGCATTAAAGATGTTCATGTTGCATTAGATGGCAGCATTGGAATAATGACATGTAACAAATCTGTTAATTTATTTAACCGATTAGGCAAGTTAGAAAACAAATTTCTCATAGATAATGCTGATAATAGATTTTTAATCAAGCTTTCAAACGAATGGTTTGTGATAAATACTGATGGGCAAATAACTTCAATTCGGCATGATGAAAAAGTAAATTTAATATTAGAGCAAACCATTTTAGATGTGGCTCAAATGGATGGCAGTCTTTATCTCCTGTTATCGGATAAAATATTGGTATTTGATGTTTCGTTGGAATAGGATTATTCCTGTAATATTTTTGCTAAACATTCTTGCAGGACAATCCATTTCAATTATTGATACGGTTCTTGTAGAAGCAGGACAATATCAAGTTAAATTAAATCCTTTTATAGTTGATTCAAGTTTCTTTTTATTTCATAACGGTAAATTAGTTGAAGACTATCAATTAAATACAATAACCGGCGAGTTAAGGTTAAATGAAGCAAAGTATGACACCGGTTTATATCACGCTTCATACCGATACTTTATTAAGACGTTACCTATACAAATCGGTCCATTGTTTGAATCGCTACCTCGGCTTGATTCGCTAATAGCGATCGATAAAGACTCAGTTCAAACTACACAAGCTGAAAATAAATATGATATTCAAGATGAGATATCCAATTTGGCGACTACCGGAACTGTTTATAGAAATCTTACTCTTTCACCTTTTGGTGGATCAGATTTTAGCGGCGGATTGCAATTACAATTACAGGGTAAACTGTCGAATGATATAACAGTAAGCGGAGTCCTATCTGATCAAAGTTTGCCAATTCAACCGGAGGGAACTACACAAGCTCTCGACGAAATCGATAAAGTATATTTACATGTTAGTCATACAAATTTTCAAATTATGGCAGGCGACATTGATTATGAATTAAATAGCGGAAAATATTTAACTGTCAGTCGCAAACTTGAAGGACTAAAAAATACATTTAAATTTAATAAATGGTCGGGGCAAAGTACGCTTGCCGGAACAAAAGGACGCTATCATAAATTATCTTTCAAGGGTACTGATGGCAGCCAAGGACCGTATTCATTAACTTCAGAAAACGGAAATAAAGATATCATTGTTTTAGCCGGAACGGAAAAAGTACACTTAAATGATGAGCTATTAAAACGTGGCGAAAACTTCGATTATATCATCGATTATAGCATTGGTGAAGTTACGTTTACACCTCGCCGGTTAATCGATTTTGATTCTGATATTTATATTGAATATCAATATTCGGATTTTCAATATAACCGCAATGTGCTTAGCGCATCGGTTTACCGCGAGTTAGGTAATTGGGGTAATTTGGGAATATCTTGGTTTAAGGAAAAAGATCAATTACAGATTGATGAAACTTTGGCAGTCGGTCTCAGGGATTCTCTTTTGTACGCGGGGGATCAAGATGCAATTATTTCCGGCGCTGTTAAGGATGAAGAAGGTGACTATTTATTGACTGATGGAATATATATTTATTCTCCCAAAACGGCGAACAACAATGATAACAGATATAAGGTGAGTTTTTATAACGATAACGAAAACGGGGAATATGCACGTCGCATTAGCGATGACGGACACTTGTATTTTGAGTTCGTAAATATTGAAGACAGATCCGAGATTACTGACTTATACAGTCCGTTTAGACGATGGAGTAATCCGATAAATCATGAAATATTTCAACTTGCAGGTGACGCAAAATTGTCAGAAAATACTTTAGCCACTTGGGATATATCTCTATCAAATTTAGATAAAAACACATTTTCTACATTAAATGATGATGATAATATCGGATCCGCACATGATTTTTCAATTACCGGTAAAGAAATATCTGTCTTTAAAAATGCTCAACTTGGATATAATATTTCTAATTGGAGCAGGTCAGATCGGTTTAGAGAATTGAGCCGTGAAAGAAACGCACAATTCAACCGAGACTGGAATATACAATCAGAAGATTTAGGTAAGGAAGCACTTTTCTCAAGCGGATTCAATGTAAAAATTGATAAATCGTTTAATTCAAAATTTGATTGGTCCCAGTATAATTCAATTTTAGGAAAACGAAATAGATTGAGGGGTCAGATCAATAGTAGTACAAAATTCATTCCAAAATTTGAATCACATATTAATAGAGTTCAAACAGAAAAATCAAAATATTATCAACTTAACATTTACGGGGAGTTGTTTCCAGGTACTTTCCACCCAATTATTAGTTATAAAGGTGAATATGAAAAGGGTAATCACAAATTTGATATAGGGGAATTGGGATTTTTATTCTCCAAGGAAAATAAGAATATTTCGGCATCCATAACACGAAGAATCGATTTTAAAGCGAACAATATAGATTCCACAAAAATGGATATAGTTCAAGAGGGAATATTTGGCGAATTAGATATAAATGGAAAATTCAAAAATGGATGGTCAGGAAAAATAGTTTTCAAAAAAAGGATATCTGACAATTTAATTAAAAATGAAAAATTAGATTATGCGATCGGTTTAGCAAATATCCGCTTCAATAATAAAACAAATCCTTTCCGTTGGGAGTTGCACTCTAAACTTGAGGAAACATATACAGAATCACGTGCAATAGTTTATGATTCTATCGGTGTGGGGCTCGGTTCCTATCGTTACGACGAAGAGTTCAATGAGTACATTAGTGATCCGAATGGCGCCTATATTAGTCATACAATATTAACCGGTGACCGTGAATTAATTACCCATTTTAGCGCTTCACAGCGATTATTCATCGATTTCGCAAAGATGCCAGTCAGCGTATTAAAGAATATTGATGTCAGATCGGATTTCCGTACGGAATTTAAAGGGAAAACCTTTGCTATAAATAAAATTTTTAAACCCGATTTATTAGATAATGAAATAGCTCGATCCAAAGTTAACTTGAGAAACGAAATTGATTACAATCCACAAGGTACAACAAGAAGAATTAGAAATTGGGTAATATATTCTCAGGATTTGTTGGGAGCTGATCCGCGCGGTAATGATCTGCGTATTCAAACAGAATATGGTTTAGAATGGCGCGAACCGATTAAAAAGAAATTTCATTCAGTCTTAAAATTTAAATCACATAAAATTGATAATTCCTCGGGGTTCTCAAATTTGAGAAATAGAAATGTTGATGGTTGGTGGACGGAGGAGGAAATTAAATGGAGTATAGAGAGAAAATGGCAATTTTCTTTTTCAGCATTGGGCGGTAAAGATAGTGGTACGCATAATCAAGCGTTATTTTCAGCTTATGCTTATGGTATAAAATTCGAAAGTCAACGATTTATAAGTTCAACAAGTCGAATAAAAGTACGGGCTGAATTATTTAATTCTATTGAAACAAGTGATAAATCGGTAATTCCTCCGGAAGCTCTGAACGGATTACCACTAGGTCAATCAATTTCAATAAATATTCAAGGACAAGTCTTATTAGGAAAAAATTTATCTCTAAATGTAAATGCAAATTACATTGATAATTTGCGATATAATAATTTCATAACTTTATCGGGAGAACTGCGTGCATATTTTTAAAATATTCATTATAGTAATTGTAGCGGTTCAGCTATTTGGGCAATCAAATAAAATTATAATTGACGATGTTGATACATTATCAGTTAACACTTACGATGAAGTAAGCACTAAGCTAGATTCACTGTTATCTAATTCTGATAACATCGGGGAATATTTCAGACTTAGTCAAATAAATTCCGATAGTTTAATTACTTACAAGAGAAAATCTATTAATGTCACACTTGATACAATAATTTTTAATAATAATGAAATAAGAATATCTATATTAAATCAAATATTTAAACCATTAATAAACTCAAAACCGACAATTGAAACGACAAAAATATTCAAGGAAATTGTTAAAAGTACACCATTCATTAAGAAAAATTCAGAAATATTTTTTTGAATAATTAAAAAACCAAAAGTTGGCGCTGTCGTAGAAATAAAATCAAATTTTAATAATTATTTTTCAGGATTGATTGGAGCATCTCGATCTGATGAGCAGAAGTGGACTCTAAACGGGCAAATGGATATACATCTCGAAAATCAATGGAGAACAGCGAGTATAGTTGATTTACATTGGAAGCGATTAGATGAAGAGTCGCAAATTTTGAATTTGCGGTATGAAGAACCACATCCGCTTGGTTTACCGATAGGTGTAGGCATAGCTTATAATCAAGACTTACGAGATGGGAATTATGTAAATACAAGTTCGGCTGTCGGAATTATCAAAACAGTACCGAGCATAGGAAAATTGGGTTTTGGAGCAAAGAATACAAAAATCAACTCCACCGCCAAAGGCGATTCGTTGGGTCTGCAAAATCTAACATCACAATCTATTTATATTGACTGTATTATTGATTATCGCAATGATTATTGGTTACCTACTAAAGGATATTTGATATCGCTTTATAGCGATGTTGGGAGTCGAACAGTAAGCGATTCGAGCACAATCAGCATTTCAATGCAAACTCAAATAGAAAAATATATACCGCTATATAGAAAATCGAATATTTCATTAAAATTGTTTGGTAGCGGTAATTGGATAAAATCAGGAACATTACATTCAGGGGAATTAATCCGTTATGGTGGCGCTAATAATCTGCGTGGTTACACAGAAGATTATTTTAAAAGTGATTGGGTAATTATACCTTCGGTTGAATATAATATTAAGTTGGGCTCAAATCAGCAAATAACGCTGTTTTCCGATATCGCATTGCAAGACACTTACAAGCCATTTCCTTATGGATACGGTATCGGTTTTACTCAAGTTACAAAAAACTCTGTGCTAAAACTTTATTATGGATTAGGACGAAAAGATTCCATTAAAAACGGTAAAATACATCTTCAGTTTTTAACGAGATTATAGTAATTAGGATTTCTCAAGCAAGTTCTTAATTTCTTCCAAATCCATATCACTGTATTTTTCAATCAATGGTTTAATAAATGGCATAGCTGTTTTTGTAAGCAAATTATTGCCGGCAATTTTATATGAGATATCTAATTTAGAACCATTGCCATGCGGTACAACATTAATTTGAACATCAGAAACCAACTTATCATGCGTTAATGTCAAATTCATAGATTCATTTTCTTTGTAAGCATTAATTTTTACCAGAATCGGAATTTTCACACCATCTCTTTCAAAAATTAATTCAGAAACACTACCAATAGTATTCGGTATACCGCTAACTTGTTCTACACTTTTTAATCCTGGAACCCACTGTGTCATATTTGATTGATCCTCAAGCGTTGAGAATATTTCTTTAGCAGATAGCTCTAATTCCATTGTGACTTCTTTTGCTACAGGCGGAGTGAGTAAACCAATAATAAAATAAACTAATATTCCAATAAAAATTATTATCAAAGCAGGTTTTAGAACTTTCATTATTTTTCCTTAATATTGCATTCGTTTTTATAAAAAAACCTTAATTAAATTTACTTATGAATATTAAATTATATAAAAGAAATGATTTTGATTTTTGGACGACAATCCACACTCGTTGGGGTGATATGGATGGATTACATCACATAAATCATGCAGCATATTTAACATATATGGAAACAGCTCGCCTTGATCTGTATATACAAATTGGTCACGATCTAGATAGGTGGGACCAAGAAGAGAGTTCAATTTTAGCTTCTATGGAAGTTAATTATATTGGTCAAGCAGTTCATCCTACCACTTTTGAGATTGGTCAACGTATTACGAGGATCGGGAACAAAAGTTACGATATATTAACCGCCATATTTAAAAAGGGTAAGGAAATGCCGGTTTTGCAGGCAAATTTTGTCTTAGTATCATTTAATTATGATACGAATAAAACAATAACCGTACCGGACGAATTTAAGAAATACTTAAATTCGTTTTAAATTCAATGAATATATATAATTATATCGATAAAGACAAAATTCTGAATCGTGAAATAGATCGTTTGGCATATTCACGAGATGCAAGTATCTACCGAATGTTACCCGAGATTGTCGTCCGCCCGAAAGATGAAAATGATATTCAAAAATTATTTAAATATGCTAATGCCGATAATAAATCAATCACTTTTCGTGCTAGTGGAACCTCACTTTCCGGTCAAACTGTTACCAATGGAATTGTAGCAGAGATTGCGTATGATTGGCAAAATATTACAGTAAAAAACGACGGCCAATCTATATTACTTGAACCCGGTGTGATTGGTGAACATGCCAATCAAAAATTAAGGAAATATCAACGTAGAATTGGTCCTGATCCGGCTTCAATAAAAGCTGCTAGGATAGGGGGCATTGTAGCTAATAATGCCTCAGGAATGACTACGGGGAAGCCTTATAATTCATACAATACATTAAAAAATGTAAGGTTTATTCTTTCCAATGGCAATGTCTATGATACATCAAATATACAAGATTATGATCAGTTTATAGAAAAAGAAAAAATACTTTCAAATGGATTGACAGCGATTAAAAAAAATATATCTGAAAATAGTATATTACAAAATAAAATTTTATACAAATACCGTATTAAGAATACAAGCGGATATTCACTAAATTCATTTTTAGACTTCAAACATCCTTTGGATATTTTTGTACATTTACTTGTTGGTTCAGAGGGTACATTAGCATTTATTTCCAATATAGAACTTGATACTGTTCCGGATTTGCCATATAAATCGACAGGATTGATTCTATTCCCCTCTATAAAAATTGCTTGTAAAGCAATAAATGATATTAAGAGTACCGGTGTGAAAGCTCTCGAATTGATGGATTATGCTTCATTGAAAACAGCCCAGTATTTAGCTGATGCACCTTATGATATAAATTCAATTCCAAAGGGCTCGTCTGCATTACTTTGTGAATTTCAAGAAGATAATGAAAAAGTTTTCGTAGGTTTAGAGCAAAATCTAATTTCGGTGATGCAAAAATATAATGGATCCTTGATAGGTAATTTTGAAAAAGAGGAAAGTAGTAGATTAAAACTTTGGAAAATACGTAAAAGCCTATTTACAACAATCGGTTCATTAAGAAAACCAGGGACAAGTGTAATAACTGAAGATATTTGTTTTGATATAGATGATTTAGGTCAAGCTATAACTGATTTGCATCGCATTTTTGCGAAGTGGAAATTTGATGATACTGTGATATTTGGACATGCCAAAGATGGTAATTTGCATTTCAATCTATCTATAGATCTTGAATCTGAAGAAGGTGTGAATGACTACCGTAAAATGTTAGACGAAGTTGTGGAAATGACTGTTGATAAATTTAATGGTTCACTAAAAGCCGAACATGGCACGGGTAGAAATATGGCACCTTTTATCGAGAGTGAATGGGGAAGTGAACTATACAAAATAATGTGGAAGATTAAAGATTTAGCTGATCCTAATTATATATTAAATCCCGGAGTTATTCTAAATAAAAATAAGAATATCCATATTGAGAATCTGAAGCCGATGCCTGTCGTTAATGATAAAATAGATTTATGTGTAGAGTGTGGTTTTTGCGAGCCGGTTTGTCCATCAAGAGGTTTTACATTTACGCCACGTCAAAGAATTGGTGTTAGAAGAGAAATGGAGATGATCAATTCACAGAATTCCACAATATCTATTAGACTAAAAAACGATTATTTATTTAGTGCTGATACCACTTGTGCTGTTGATGGAATGTGTGGGACAGTTTGTCCGGTTAATATTAATACAGGCGAGTTTGTTAAAGATCTGCGCAGCCAGAACAATGGTATTATTGGCAGAATGATCGCTAAATGGGCATCGAATCACTTTAGACTAACCACCAAGTTTATAAAATTTGGTATTAAAATATTAAGTCTTAAAACAAAATTGTTTGGCTCAAAATTAATGAATAGCACATTTAATTGGTTAAACCAAATTTCAAAACATCGCATACCTGCGTGGAACTCAATGATTACCGCTAGTAGCAAATTCCCTGGAAAAATAGAGTATGGTGCAGGAAAATCATTTATTTACTATCCGTCATGTATAAGCCGTGCTTTCAGTGCTGATTTTAATAACCAATCCATAATTGAAGTAATGGGACAAATTGCTGAATTGGCAAAAGTAAAATTAATTATTCCCGATAAAATCGATGACACCTGCTGTAGTACTCCCTTCAGTTCAAAAGGATTTAATGATACAGGAATTGATATGTTTGAAAGAACTATTAATTTATTATATATAGCATCTAATAATGGAAAGATACCGATTGTTGTTGATACCTCACCTTGTACTTATAAATTTTTACATCCAAGTGATAGTATTTCAAAAGAAATTAGTACAAAGTGGAAAAAACTTAAGTTTATGGATATAATTCCATTTTTAGATTCTATTGTAAAAGATACTAATTTTAAACCGCTTGATAGAGGAATAATAGTACATCCTACTTGCGCCACGCAAAAAATGGAGCATATGCAAATAATGGAATCACTTACAAAAAGATGTGCCAAAAAAGTAACGATTCCTGAAAATAGCAATTGCTGTGGTTTTGCAGGTGATCGAGGTATGATTATACCACAATTAACAAATAATGCAGTAAAATTTTTCAAGGACCAATTATCGTCTAAACAACGAAAATTAGCCGGATATTCCTCCAGTCGAATGTGCGAAATAGGGATGTCGGATAGGGAACAATCTTATAAGTCAATCGTACTTTTAGTACGCGATTACTTAATTTTAAAATAATTCTTGCATTAATTGAGTATAAGTGTTTAAAATTAACCGCTTTATGGTGAGAAAGTATAGAGGTATAGGTGAGACTATCGATTGAATACTGCAATGCGTGAAACTATTTACCAAGAGCTGCCAGGATGGCAAGCGATTTGTTAGAAAGATACGGAAATGCTATTTCTGAGTTAAAACTTATCCCATCGGGGGGCGGTGTTTATGAAATTCAGAAAAATGATAAATTAGTTTTTTCGAAAAAACAGTTGGATAGATTTCCTGAATTTGAGGAAATAACTCGATTGATAGATTAGTTTTTTAAACGGGGGTTATTTGTTTTATTAGTGGGGGAAAAAATGAAACAGTTAAGTAAAAATGATAATCAATTTGTTTTTTTAGATCCTGAAAAAGTCTATTTTATTGAAAAATTTGGTTATTTAGTTAAAAAAATCAATGGGGGATATGGTGATCCTGTCCAAAAAGCGTTATTTGCTAGAATTAATAACACAATAAATAGTTTTCAAACAGATTTACCAAATATTGTACATAATCTTGAAATAAATCGTTTAAAAACAGTTTCTAACAAGAAGAAAATACAAGTATTAGATCAAATTAGCAAAAATGATAATTTTAAATCTAAATCTACTATTTCTACTAGAGCAGCTGAAGCTACAAGAATTATTAGCAAAAAAATCAGTGTAGCTGAGAAGGTATCCGTACATAGTAATGTATCAATATCAGATCGAAGGATAGCATCTAGAGAAATTAAACAACCTTTTTCAAATACTAAAGCTACAGATAGTAATAAACCAATTATTAAATCGTCTGTAATAAAAAAAGAAAGAGTAGCGACTGACTCACTCTTAGCTAACCAATCTAGTATTACTAAGAAAAAGACATCATCTATTTTGAGACCATCGGTAGCTGCAATCAGAGAAGAACAACGCTTAGAACAAATAAAAGCTATGCAGCAAAAAAAGACGTCTATATCTGCGGCTAGGAAACAATCAGTTAAGCCACAGCCACGCGTGCTTGTGTTAACAGAGTGGGAAAGAAGATGGCATAAATACGATAGTGATTTGGTTGATCTTGAATTCAATGGGTACGCAAATAGATAATTAATTAGATCTAAATAATCTATTCAAAATTCCACAATTTGTAATATATAATGATAAATGAACTATTTTTTAAAATAGTTCATTTAATATTGTCTATAGTTTGCCTTCATAAAATTGTAATATATAAAATTTAGTTTGTAATTTTGCATATATTGGGGCCGTAGCTCAGTTGGGAGAGCGCAGCGTTCGCAATGCTGAGGTCATGGGTTCGATCCCCGTCGGCTCCACAATGAATTGCTAATTTAAAATTGACGATTTACGATTGATATTTCAAAGCATTATTCATAATAGTGAATTTAAACTTGGTCGTGCTAGATGGGGAGGTAGCGGTGCCCTGTAACCTGCAACCCGCTATAGCAGGATTGAAAACCAAAGAGCGGCATTATTGAAGTCTATTTGAAATGAAAAGTAGTATTGAAACTTCAATTCATCGCAATGATTCGTTTTTGAAATCCGTCAGGTCCGGGAGGAGCAGCGGTAAAAATTTGAATCATGTGCCGGTGGACCACTGAAGTGGAGCTAACTATTATTTTACTATAGATTTTCCGATTTGTCAATTTTTGGTGCACGACCAAAATCTATAATTTTTAAGTTACTCTAATCTAAAATCGCTTAATCTTATCATAAATTATTTATAAATTAAAACCTTTGATTCTTTATCAAATTGTATAAAATAATTTTTATTTATGTCATATTTAGTATTATCATTAAAATATCGTCCGCAAACCTTTGGCGAGGTGGTGGGGCAGGAGCATATTACCCAAACGCTTACTAATGCGTTTAAAAAGGACAGGGTATCTCAGGCATATTTATTTACCGGACCACGTGGTGTAGGTAAAACAACAACAGCAAGATTAGTCGCTAAAGCGTTGAATTGTATGGAAAGCCCGGGTAATCCCTGTAATAAGTGCTCAAATTGTATTGAAATCACGGACGGTAGAAATATGGATGTACTGGAAATTGATGGTGCTTCTAATCGCGGAATAGAAGAAATTCGCGGACTGCGCGAAGCGATTCAATATGCTCCTATCAATTCCAAGTTTAAAATATTTATTATTGATGAAGTTCACATGCTCACAACGCCTGCATTCAATGCTTTGCTTAGGACATTGGAAGAACCACCCGCACATGGAAAATTTATTTTAGCCACAACCGATATTTATAAAGTTCCTGCTACTATAATATCTCGTTGCCAACGTTTTGATTTTAATAGTATTACGGTGAATGCAATCAGCGAACAAATCAAATTCGTATTGGATAAAGAAAAGATCGAAATTGACAATGAGTCATTAAGAATTATCGCCCAAAAAGCCGATGGTAGTATGCGTGATGCGCTTAGCATTTTAGATCAGGTAATAGCGTATTCCGGCAATAAAATTTCAATTGATAGTGTCATTAAGGTACTTGGACTCATACCAACTGATATATATTTTAATATTTTAGATGCTATTCGTACAAAAAATGGAAAAATACTTGTTGATATATTAGCTAAAGTGAAATCAAAAGGTATGCCGATTCAAGAATTTGTTTCAGGATTAAATCGACATATCAGAAATATGATGATAGCTACAATTGATAATAGCTTAGATGTACTTGAATTAAATAATGATTTAAAGAAACAGTATGAAGAAACTGCCAAATCATGGGATATTAGAGATTTATTACGAATATCTAAAGTGATTACTGATATAGAATCGCAGGTGAAACGAGCAATACAGCCCCATATTTTAATCGAATTATCATTGCTAAAATTACTGGAACTTGATTCTACGGTAACAATTGAATCGTTATTAGAAAAATTTCAAAACCCGTTGATTGTACATGACAAAGAAACCGCTAAATCGTCGACTAATATTGTGCCTAAATCCAACGAAACGCTTTTCAATAATGATAACCCCACAGTTGAAAACGTGAAATTGGATAAAAAAGAAAAAGAAATAAATACAATTTCTGAACCAAAATCAGAATCAAACTCAAATAATATTAGTCTGGATAGTATTATTGAAAAATGGGATGAGTTTACTGAAGAATTATCGTCGGAAAGACCGTCAGTTGGGAATGTCCTATCGCACTGTGAGGCTACTCAGTTTGTAGGGAATCGCCTTGAGATAAAATTAGTTAATGGAAACAATTTTAACTTGAGAACTTTAGAAAAAAATAAACATATTATTGAAAAATATTTGGAAAAAGTATATTTGTTTCCAGTTAAGGCAGTGTTTCTTATGACGAAATCGGACTTACCGAAAAATGATAAAAGCGTTGATAAAAGTAATAACAAAGCAAATAAAACTACAGCAAAACTAATCGAATTATTCGACGGAGAAATTTTAAATTAGGAGAAAAAATGTTTAATAAAGGGAATATGGCACAACTACTAAAACAAGCTCGTGATGTACAAAAGAAAATCGAAGAAGTACAAAATGAATTGGATGATTTAACAATAGAAGGCGATTCCGGCGGTGGAATGGTTAAAGTTGTAGTGAATGGCAAACAGCAATTATTAGAACTAACAATTGATCCGGATGCAGTTAAAGAAGATAAAGAGTTATTGGAAGATCTTATTATTTCAGCAGTTAACAATGCTTTAACAAAATCGTTAGAAGAATCGCAAAACAGAATGAATGCAGTAACAGGAAATATGTTAGGCGGCATGAATATACCGGGATTAGGATAATTAGTGAGTTCATTCCCTAATAGTGTTCGACGTCTAATTGATAGGTTTGCTAGATTCCCCGGAATCGGTAAAAAAACTGCGCAGCGAATGACTTTTCAGGTAATGAAATCTGACCAAACTGAAGCTGCTGAACTTGCGGAATCTATCATGAATGTTAAGACAAAAATTCATTTCTGCACGATTTGTGGAGGTATTACCGAGGACGATCCTTGCAACATCTGCACGGATCCTAAAAGAAGCCAAGATATGATATGTGTTGTAGAAGATCCGCAGGACATATTTATCTTTGAGAGAGCAAGTTCATATAGAGGTGTTTATCATGTATTAGGTGGAATACTTTCTCCTTTGGATGGAATAGGTCCCGATGATCTAAATCTAAATAAATTAATTGCCCGTGCTAAGGATAATACTGAGATAATCTTAGCTACAAATCCAAGTATTGAAGGTGATACAACAGCATTATACATAAATAAGCTATTTAGCAAAAAGAATGTGAAAATCACTCGATTAGCAAGAGGAATACCGGTTGGAAGTGCAATCGAATATACCGATGAAGCAACATTAACTCGAGCTTTAGAAGGGAGGACTAGTTTATGAAAATAAACGTTCCAAATGTATTAACAATATTCAGAATATTACTCACACCAATATTTATCTTATGCTTATTTTATAGTTATCCATATGCAAAATTATGGGCATTGATCATATTTATTGTCGCTAGTATTACTGATGCCTTTGACGGTTATTACGCTAGAAAATATAATCAGGTAACTAGGCACGGCCAATTTCTCGATCCTTTAGCTGATAAAATATTAGTTAGTTCAGCATTCATTTCTTTCGCACTTTTAGAATTAGTTCCATTCTGGATGGTAACATTAATCATATTTCGTGATTTATTTGTAACAGGTTTACGGATGGCGATGGAATCAAAAGGGTTAACAATGATAACTAGCAAGATTGCCAAAGTAAAAACCACTATTCAAATATCAGTTATCATATTCATTTTATTGTTTTTAGGGATACAAATATTTAGTTATAATTGGTTAATAGTAGCTATCAACTTTATAATTGCTAACAAAATTATATATTATTTCACATTAATTGCCACTATTATGACAGTTTGGACAGGTATTTCATATTTATATAAAAATCGCCTAATAATTAAGGATTATGTTACCTAGTTTATTGATTGCTGACCAATTACATTAATACTATCAAAATATATGTTAAATATAATAGCTAATTGGTTCTCAACAGTATTAAAGATTGGATATCTACCTATTGCGCCGGGAACATGGGGTAGCTTGGCTGCATTGTTAATTTGGTTTGTAATAATTGGACATATATCAAGTATAACTTTAATTGTATTAATTATAATAATATTTATACTTGGAGTATCTACTTCAAGTGTTACTGAAAGAGCATTGGCAAAAAAAGATCCTTCAGTTATAGTAATAGATGAATGGGTTGGTCAGTGGATTGCATTATTATTTTTACCAAAATCGTTATTTTGGGGATTGGTGGCTTTCGCACTTTTTAGATTATTTGATATTTGGAAGCCAAATCCAATAAAAACATTAGATAATATGCCAAGCGGATGGGGTATAATGCTTGATGATGTGCTTGCAGGAATATATGCGTTACTAGGAGTGCAATTGTTGAGGTATTTGATTATATGAAAATTGCTGTTGTAACAATAGGTGACGAAATTCTTTCAGGATTTACATTAAATACTAATGCTGCATGGATAGGCCAACAATTATTGAAAATTGGAATTGATGTTAACGCTCAACTCACAATTAGCGATAAAAAAGAGGAAATCCTTAAATATTTAAAATTATTAACAGAAGAAAAATATACGCATATTATCGTTACAGGCGGTCTTGGTCCAACGCATGATGATGTAACTCCTTCCGCATTTTATAAATATTTTGATGCAGAACCGATATTTGATGAAAAATATTGGGAAGAGCTAAAACTAAGGTTCGCTAAACGAAACATCAAAATACCTGAAAAGAACAGAAATCAAGCAACAAGACCCAATAATGGTAAGGTTATTGATAATCCGCTAGGTTCTGCCAGAGGATTACATTTTGAACTAGATGGAATAAACTATTTTGCACTACCAGGTGTTCCGTCGGAGATGAAGGGAATGATGGAATCTAGTATAATTCCACTACTTCAAGCTGATTCCGGTATTGATATGTTTGTGAAGACTATCAGAACTATTGGAAAGGGTGAGTCAGCAATTGCAGAAAAAATTGAACATTTAATTAAAAAATATAGTCCTGATATCAAAGTAGCATTTTTACCTCAACTTAGTAGAGTTGATATTAGATTATTTTCAAAAAATAAGGAGTTGTTCGATCAATTTGTAAATAATATAGAAGAAATACTAGCTGAGAAAATATATGGCTACGATGAAGATACTATCGAAGATGCAGTTGCTAAATTATTAATTGACAAAAAATTGACTATTGCAACAGCTGAATCCTGCACTGGAGGTTTATTGGCTCATCGTTTGACCAATGTTTCCGGAAGTTCAAAATATTTCCTTGGTGGAGTAGTGAGTTATAGTAATGATGTAAAAATTGAGCAGGTCGGAGTTAAAAAGGAGACAATAATTGCACGCGGTGCAGTTAGCGAACAAACTGCAGGTGAAATGGCAACTAAAATTCAGAATAAATTTCAATCCGATATTGGCATTGGGATTACTGGAATTGCCGGACCTACCGGTGGTACCGAAGAAAAACCGGTCGGTTTGGTATATATCGGTTTAGCGATAAAAGATAAATTAATTGTTAGAAGATTTCTGTTTTTAAAAGATCGAAAAGCTAATAAATTATTAAGCAGCCTGACGGCTTTGAATATGTTAAGGTTACAATTGCTAAAATGAGTGAAAGATTACTTAGAACATTTATATCGGTAACATTACCGAAAAAGATAGTATCTGTTAGTCGAATGCTGCAAACTACCGTTATATCCAAGAAAGATAATATTAAATGGGTAAATCCGGGTAATATCCATATGACATTAAAATTCTTAGGACACACGCCCTTTGAAGCTACAGATGAGATAAACGATGTGCTAAAAGATTTGGTAGTGAAGCATACCGGAATGGAGCTATCAATAAATGGAACCGGGTGTTTCCCAAAGATAGAACGACCTCGAATACTTTGGTTAGGTGTGGATGGCAATATTAGTCAATTGCAAGATTTTACAGCTGACTTAAACAAAAAAATGGAACAATTAGGGTTTCCTTTTGATGAAAACGAATATATTCCGCATATTACTTTAGCACGTGTAAAGTATCCACCAAATGATACACCAGACATAAGCAATTTTATCAATACAAGTTTTGAACCAATAAAGTTCAATATTAATCGAATCAGATTTATAAGTAGTGAATTGTTTCCAAATGGACCAATTTATAGTATTTTAGGAACACATTTTTTAGG
>PVMS01025792.1_pt1 | contig 19907 bp, 20 predicted proteins | sample 1853461 | NCBI WGS metagenome assembly PVMS01 (sample SAMN08582032, study PRJNA380276) | Marine sediment metagenome, whole genome shotgun sequencing project. | isolation source: ocean sediment barecode stripped | collected 2017 | reverse complement strand
GCTGCAAATTTTTCTCTATAATCTACAGTTAAGGGTAAAAAATCAACAGGGCTTGCAGTGTAATTTGATACAACTGTGCATAATAACATTGCATCTCCCATTTGTACAACAACCGAACCATGCGCTTGTTTTGCTAATTTTCCTGTTTCAATTGAGATGTTTCTTCCATCTCCTAAATCAATAATTTGTGTATGTACCTTAGGTATCATAAATAATTTTTTTGTTTAAATTAAACATTTGGTTTTGTTGTTGTGTTGTTCTCTGACCAATGAAAAGTTTAATTTGTGCTTTCTTTATTATGAAAATAATAAATAAAAAAGAGGCAAAAATTGCCTCTTAATTTGTAAGATTATTTTCTTAAATCTAATTCCTTAATAATAGCTCGATATCTTACAATATCGTTTTTAATTAAGTAATCAAGTAAATTTCTTCTTTTACCTACTAATTTTACTAACGAACGCTCTGTATTATAATCTTTTCGATTAGTTTTTAAGTGTTTGGTTAAGTGATTAATTCTGAAGGTAAATAAAGCAATTTGTCCTTCGGTAGAACCAGTATTTGTTGCCGATTCCCCGTGTTTTGCAAAAAGCTCAGCTTTTTTTTCTTTTGTTAAGTACATGCTAACATTAATTTTATTAATAATTTTTATGTATAGTTAAACCATAGGGTTAACAGTCGGCAAAGATACTATTATAATTTTGATTTACAATTAATTAAAGTAAGAACTTCTTTTAGTAAAATCACATATGAAATCATTTATATTTTGGAGTTTCACATATTCCATAAAAATATTTTTCTGAACACTCATAAATCAAAAATTATGAATCTATTGTAATTGTTTTTATGTTCTTATAGGAATGTTTTGTATCAGATCGATATACAAATTAATTTGCTTTTTTAAGTTTTTTCGTTCTACGATTTTATCTAAAAATCCATGCTCCAAAACAAATTCTGAACGTTGAAAACCTGGAGGCAACTCTTTTCCTGTAGTATCTTTTACAACTCTTGGACCGGCAAATGCTACCAATGCGTTAGGTTCTGCGATATTAATATCTCCTAACATGGCATAAGAAGCTGTAGTACCTCCAGTTGTTGGATCGGTGCAAAGAGAAATATATGGAATGCTAACTTCGGCAAGTTGTGCTAATTTAGCAGATGTTTTAACCAGTTGCATTAATGAATAGGAAGCTTCCATCATTCTGGCTCCACCAGATTTAGAAATCATTAAAAAAGGAATTTTGTTTTTTATAGAATAATCAATTGCTCGTGCAATTTTTTCACCAACCACACTTCCCATAGAACCCCCAATAAAACTAAAATCCATAGCAGCTATAACTAAATCTTTACCATACGACTTACCTACAGCGGTTCTAACAGCATCTTTAAGGTTTGTTTTTTCGTAGGCTTGTTTTAATCGATCAACATATTTTTTACTGTCTGAAAATTTTAAAGGATCTTTCGAAGTAATGTTTTTGTTTAATTCTTTAAAGGTGTTATCATCGAAAAGAATTTCAAAATATTCGGCACTTCCTATCCTAACATGATAACCATCTTCAGGGCTAACATAATAGTTTTCTTTTAATTCGTCGGTATCTATAACTTTACCGCTTGGTGTTTTGTACCATAATCCTTTTGGCACATCCTTTTTGTCTTCCGTAAGAGTTTGAATCCCCTTATCTTTTCTTTTAAACCAAGATGACATAATATTTTGTTTTACGTGAAAATGGACGTGCAAATTACTAAAAAAAATAAAGAGAACATATTAAAATAGGTTCTCTTTATAAAATTAGTTTGTAATCGTAAAGGTTATAACGTGTTAACGTTATTTAAATCTTTGAATGCTTGAATTAAACGAGATTTAAAAGTAGCTTCACCTTCACGTATCCATTTTCTAGGATCATAATATTTTTTATTTGGAAGATCATCACCATCAGGATTTCCAATTTGAGTTTTTATATAATCAATTTTTTCATTCATATAATCTCTAATTCCTTCAGTAAAAGCAAATTGTAAATCAGTATCAATATTCATTTTAATAACCCCATAACCAATAGCTTCTCTAATTTCTTCAAGAGTTGATCCTGACCCTCCGTGGAAAACGAAATCCACAGGATTTGCTTCGGTTTGATATTTTTCTTCAATATATTTTTGAGAATTGTCTAATATTTTTGGTGTCAATTTTACATTTCCTGGTTTATAAACACCGTGAACATTTCCAAACGAAGCCGCAATTGTAAATCGATCACTTACTTTTTTTAGTTCTTCATAAGCGAAAGCAACTTCTTCAGGTTGCGTGTATAATTTCGAAGAATCTACATCAGTATTGTCAACTCCATCTTCTTCGCCACCAGTAATTCCCAATTCAATTTCTAGCGTCATACCAATTTTGCTCATTCTTTCTAAGTAGCTTTTGCAAATTTCAATATTTTCTTCAATTGGTTCTTCAGATAAATCTATCATATGTGAACTGTAAAGGGGAACACCATTTTCTTTGTAATACTGTTCACTTTCAGTTAACAATCCATCAATCCAAGGCAATAATTTTTTTGCACAGTGATCTGTATGTAATATTACAGGGATATCATAAGCTTTAGCCAAAGTATGAATATGTTTTGCCCCTGCTACAGCACCAGCGATTGCAGCTTTTTGATTTTCGTTTGACAATCCTTTTCCTGCATTAAAATGAGCACCACCATTTGAAAATTGAATTATTACCGGAGCGTTTAATTCTTTGGCAGTTTCTAAGACAGTATTTATAGTATTTGAGCCTGTAACATTTACCGCCGGTAAAGCAAAACTTTTTGCTTTGGCAAGGTTAAAAATCTCTTGAACCGTGTTTCCTGTTGCAACCCCTGATTTAATTGTATGACTCATAATGTTTTATGTGAATTTTAATATTATAATATGTTATTGCAAATTTAAGAAATTATAGATTACAAAATGTGTATGAATAAAAAAAAAGCGAAAACGAAATAGTTGCAATTGTGATCGATCAAAAAGAGTAACTTATACCAAAATTATAAACGGTTGATTTAAAGTTATAATTTGTAAACCATTGATTTCCTTTTGGAAGGTAAGGTTCATAAGTTTTAAATCCTAAATCCAATCTTAACAAAATAAAACTCAAATCATATCTAAGACCAAAACCTGAGCCAATGGCAATATCTTTTATTGAATTCAGCCCATTGAATTTTGCTTCTGAACTTGTGACCGTTGAATTCGTAATATCCCATATGTTACCGGCATCGACAAACAGGGCTCCTTTTATACTATTGATTATTTTGAATCGATATTCTAAACTGCTAATAAATTTTAGGTTGCCAACATTATATTCTAAACCGCTTTTTGTTGACCCCGGGCCTAAATCATAAATTCCCCAAGCTCTTAAATCGTTTGGGCCTCCAATAAAATAACTTCTGCTAAACGGGATAGTATTTGAATTTCCGTAAGGGATTGCTATACCGAGAAAACTTCTAAAAGCAAGCACATTTTCCAAGGACAAATTCCAGAATTTTTTATACTCAAAATCAGTTCTTAAATATTGAGCTATCGGAGTATTAAAAAATATTTTTACATTTTTATCATCTCTATTTTTTGCCAATAGAGCTGTGAGGTTGCCCGATGATACTAAACGGGCTCAAAAAAAAGAAAAATCAGTGTCTTTATAATTCTCACTACTATTATAGGTAAACGTATAAGAAATTGATGGTATAAGAACATCCTCTGTTATAATATTGTATCTTGATTCAATATTTTTAGCAGTTTGGTATTCAATTGGATTTGTGTTTTGAAAACTTTCATCAATATTGTTTTCAATAAAATCAATTGCATTGTTTTGTAAGTGTTTCATTCGGAAAATTTTCTTGCTGGATAGTTTCTAATTCCATATACTCAGACTTGTAAATGTGAAAATAAGAATCAATATTCAAGTTTTTGATAAATTGGGTGTTAAGTATTTCTAAACTATGATTCGTTCTTTTTGAAGATTCCCAGGTATAATCAATTATTCCGGTAAATTTTTGTTTATCTAAACCAATATTCTTTTGCAAACTTGTTCCTAAAGTAAACGTCGTTCTAGGCGACATACTTTTAGGGATTATTTTATCTGGTCTAAATGGCATTAAAAAACGAGGAAGTTCCAATGAAATATCTCCCCCTACTTCCCAGGCATTTAATAATTTTTCATTATCAGCTGCATCTTTTGAATCTAAAAATGATCCTTGAACTGAAAATTTTAAAATTTCGGCACCTTTAAAAATATTCCGATTTGAAAATGATAGTTTGCCTGAAATTCCAAGTTGTCTAATATTGGAATGTGTGAGTTCAGTGTTAAACCCAAGACCATATTTTTTTAAAGGAGTCAGGTAGATAGAAGCACTAAGAAAATCATTTTCTAATTCGGTATATTTTATATCAACAGAGCTAAAATTTTTAAGACCCCTTAAATGTTTTCTGGTTAATTCTCGAGTTTCATCTTTGTAAACAGAATTAGGTTCAATAAAAATGGAGTTTAATAAAAGTTTAGGATTGTAGAGAATTTTATTTTGAGCAAGAAATGAATAGCCATTGAAATTTATTGAATCTTTTATAGGATCATCTTTGGTATTGTATGAATAATCTGTATAAACAATGATATTTTTAATTCTTTGAATTTTAAAAGGAAAGTTTGATATGCTATCATTTATAATAAGTACAATATCTGACTTATAATTAGCATTAGAAGAATCAGCTTCAAATGTTATAGCATTTGAATTAAATCTGTAGATTCCTGAATTTCGAAACAAACTTGTTAGTCTGTTCTTCTCATTGGCAAATGATGAATATTTAAATTGATTTCCCTTCTTAATAAATGAGCTGTTTTTTGAACTTATATAGATAGAATCTAATATTTTTGATTCTATTTCAGTAGAAATGCTGTCTAATAAATAGGGTTTCCCAGTAGTAACATAATAGTTGACACCTGCTTTTTTATTATTGAAAATTTTTTTTTCGGATTTTACATCAATATTAAAGTAGCCCTCGTTGAAGTAATGAAGAGTCAAATTCTCAATAGTTTGAAGTGTTTTTTTTGAATCTAATATTACTGGTGCCTCTCCATTATTTAGCAGCCATTGATGCGTATTGTACTTAAAACGTCTTATGCCTCGAGCTTGTTTTTCAGAAAAAACAGTTGTTGTGAAATTATACCATCCAGGCTTGTTTGATTTCCAGTTTTCAAAATTGGTTTCAAATTGCTTGTTACCCATATTGTAAAAATGAAGAGGAAACGGAATACCAAGGACTAGTTGATTTGGACGTTGTACTATGTAATCTGTAATTTCATTGTCAACATTTTTTTTATTATTGACAAAGATGGTATTTTTTGTAAGCATATATTCCTCTTCAGGAACATATTTTACCGTGTTGCATGATGAAAAACCAAAAGTTATACTTAATAAAATTATTAATATTATAATATTGTTTTTCAATAAATAAGAGTTTAAATTTGTTTCAAATGTAAAACATTTCAAGGTTATTACAAATAACAATTTTTTTAAATTAATTTATGAGTTTAAGTAAAAATCAATTAAAATTAATAACGAGTTTACTACAAAAAAAGTACCGAATTAAACATAATTTATTTATTGCTGAAGGAATAAAAGTTGTAAATGAATTTTTAAACTCCAAATTTCAGCTGGAACACCTATTTTGCATTGATAGTTTGAATTATGATACTTTTGAAAATGTTACGTACTTATCAGATGTTGAATTGAAAAAAATAAGTTCGCTAAAAACACCAAATTCAGTGTTAGCACTTTTTAAAATTCCTGATGTGAAACTCATAAAAAAGGATGAATTAATTGTCGCATTAGATGAAATAAATGACCCGGGAAATTTAGGTGCTATCATTCGATTATGTGACTGGTTTGGTATTGATCAATTGGTCTGCTCTATGAATTCAGCTGATTGTTATAATTCAAAGGTTGTGCAAGCATCAATGGGCTCATTAACAAGAGTTTCAGTAATTTATACGGACTTACTCGATTTTCTAAAAAATAGCGATTTGCCTAAATACGCTGCAATTATGAATGGCAAGAATATTTACAATATTGAATTGCCAAAATGTGCAATTTTGGTGTTGGGTAATGAAGCAAATGGAATTAGTGAAGACGTGTTACACGTGATAAATAAAAAAGTATCAATACCTAGGTATGGCAAACTAAAACAAACGGACAGTTTAAATGTTGCAACTGCAACTGCAATTTTGTTAAGTGAATTTAAGCGCTTAACTTAATGAAATGCAAATTTTATAAAAACACCTCTTGTTCCTAAATAATCTATTGGACCGGTCCATGGGCTATTGGGATTTTTATCTTTTATCAATTCATTATTAATAGCGAATACACCTCTAATTGAAGGTGAGAAAATAAAGTACGGCAGGTACAAATCTACACCAACACCAAGTTCGTAGGTGAAATTGTTTTTTTTCATTCTAAATTCACCGTCAAAATTATCGTTTGGATTGTCTTGATTACTCGAGAAATTATAGTCGTATGAAAAACCACCTACCACATATGGTCGTATATTATGCAAGCGATCAGTACTAAATTTTAGTAATAGAGGGATTCTTAAATAAGTTGAATTAACATTTCTGATACTATCTTTTGGACCTCCCGGAATGCGAGTGAAAGCAAGAACTTTAGAATTGCTCGAGAGCCCGGGTTCTAATCGTAAACTTATATTCTTATGTAAGCGTAAATCACCTATTAGGCCTACATTAAAACCTATATTTGGAGTAACCTCAATAAATGCATTGCCAGTTTCATAAGTGATTTTATAATCTTTTTTATTCAGACCTAAATAATACCCCCAAAACATTTGTTGTTTGTCCCAATTTTGTTTGTATTCAACACGATCTCTTCTTTGAGCATATGAACAGGTAATGAATAAGGTGGATAAAAAAATGAATATAAATTCTCTTTTCACGTTTAAATTTTAGAAGTTTTTCAATAACAAATTAAATATAATATTGAGAACGTGTGTAACGACGTTGCCCATACATTAAATATTTAAAATATTTTTTAGTCAATAGATATTCAAAATTTATTAATAGTCGCTTCATAAATTATTTTTTTGCTATATAAATTGTAGCAACTCCAAATGTTTGCGGTTTATTTTCAATATCTATAAACCCAATTTTTTGTAAAATATTGTTGAAAACTTCTCCATAAGGAAAAGCAGCAGCCGAATCTGATAAATATTTATAAGCCGATTTGTCCTTTGAAAATAATTTACCTATTGTTGGTAGTATTTTTGTTGAATAAAAATGATAACCCTGTTTGAATGGGCTCTTTGTAGGTACTGAAGTCTCTAAGACAACAAAAGTCCCACCCGGTCTTAAAACTCTGTAGATTTCCGATAGTCCTTTATTTAAGTTTTCAAAATTCCGTACTCCGAAAGCAACAGTAATGGCATCAAATGAATTGTTTTCAAAGGGGATATTTTCAGAATCTCCCAGGACCATTTTTACGGTATCAGTGAGTTGAAGTTTTTCAATTTTTTTTTGTCCAACACGGAGCATTCCTTCAGAAATGTCAAACCCAATTATTTTTGTAGCTTTTGTTCTTGTTAAATTGATAGCCAAATCACCAGTTCCGGTTGCGATGTCCAAAATTGACTCAGGGTTTGAATTCCCAATAATCTTAACGACTTTTTTACGCCATTTTACATCAAACCCAAAAGATATAACACGATTTAATCCGTCATATTCCTTAGAGATAGCATCAAACATTTTAGTGACCTGTTCTTTTTTTCCAAGTTCAGAATCTTTATAAGGTTTCACTTTTTCAGCCATAAATAATTTAGTAGTTAACTGCTACAACTTGTTCAATTTTCCCAGGAATAAGTTGCTTTAGCATATTTTCAATGCCATCTTTCAAAGTTATTATGGATGAGGGACAACCGCTACATGCTCCTTGTAAAACCACATTAACAGTCTGCGTTTTTTCATCATAGGATTCGAACATAATGTTTCCACCATCGGCAGCAACAGCCGGCCTTATATATTCATCTAAAATACTGACAATTTGTTTTGATACATCATCAAGATTTGAAATTGAGTTGTTGGAACTTTTCAATGATGTAGATTTTTTTTGTTCTGTGGTTTTATGGGCAATAGTTTTACCATTAGCAAGGAAATTCTTTATATAACTTCTAATTTCTCCGGTAATTTCATCCCATTCAACAATATCGAATTTTGTTAAGGAAACATAATTCTCAGAAATAAATATTTCTTTTACAAATGGAAAATTGAATAGTTCAGTTGCTAAAGGAGAATTTATGGCTGCATCAATATTTTTAAATTCCAAATCGTTTTCAACTAACATTTTATTTGCAACAAATTTTAATACAGAAGGGTTTGGAGTAACTTCAGCATACACTTCAACAGGTATTTTTTTTATGTCTGTTTCTTCTGATAGTAACAGGCCTCCATTATTTAAAAAACGCTCAATTTGCTCTTTCACTTCTTCCTGAACATCGCTCCAATCAACATTTGAAAATCTTTCAATTGCTATAAAATTTGCAGAAATTAAAATACGCTTTACGAAAGATAAATGGAATAATTGCTGTGCTAAAGGCGCGTTTTTTGCTTCATTAATAGTATTGTATTGATGACTGCTTTTAGTTAAAATGCGATTGGCCGTAAATTTAACTATTGTATCATTTGTAGTTTTATCTATGTTTAGAGAAATTTTTTCCATTTTTTAATTATTTATGCAAAAGTACTAAAACATATCAATGAATTGGAATTTAAAATATAAAACGCCTCAAATCTGAGGCGTTTATAATGGTTTAAGTAACAAATTAAATATTTAGGACAAGAGTTGCTGTAAATTTTGAAGTGTCAATATCTAATTCAGTAGGATTCAATTGGTTGAATTGGGGATAAAAATTATAGGAAGCTGTATTTGTAAATTTTTGGTATGAAAAATCTATTTTCCCTCCTCTAAACTTATATCCTGCACCAAATGAAAAACCTTCAATATTGTCTGAATCAATAGCACTTTTATACGGGCTTTTTTCTAAATGATATCCACCTCTTAAAGAAATATTGTCAAAGCGCCATTCAGTACCAATTCTCAATTCTCCTACACTTTCTAAATCAGATTTGAAATCTTGATTTTCTGAAGAGAAATCACCGTTGCTTAATTTTGTATTACTATAATTTTTATATACGTAATCAATACTTATCAATCCTTGTTTTTCAAAAATATACGCAAAACTTCCAGTTAGTTTTGAAGGAGTTCTGAGTTTGTAATCAAAAGCATTTATCCCGGAATAGGTATCTTCTTCAGGAAAATTATTCGTTATATCAATATCATTTTCATAAATATTAACATCAAAATCTATAAAATCTTCAGCAAGTGTATACCAAACAGGCGATTGATAAGCCAACCCTAAGCGGACATTGTCGTTGGGTTTTGAAATAAAACCAATATTAAAAGAGAATCCATCACCATATGTAAATAATTCCTGAATTTGTGAGATATCTAAAATATTTCCGTTCGTGTCGCTATTATATTCTTCAATTAATACTTGTTGGTAATATTCAAGATCGTAGGTGCTTATTGAGGCTCCAACATACAAATTGTCATTGTACTCTGAGGCAAAAGTAAATGTGTATTTGTTATTTCTACCCTCTGCTATATTTTCAATATATTGGCCATCTGAATTTATATATACTACAGGATCGTTATCATAAAAATCTGTAATAGGTGCAAAACCACTATTTCCTTTTGCAAACCACATGTTTTCAAAATCGTTTGCCATACTAAAATTGAATCCTAACGCTACTTTCTTCCATCCTGAGTTGTTAGAGAAATTTTTAAATACAAATACTCCTCCCGCTTGAGACAAATTGGTGACATCATTTTCTGAAAGTTCATTATTTCCATAAAAGTTCGATACTATTTCTAAATTATTTATATTAAATGAAGCGGCAAACTCACTATTTATAAATACAGCAGCGCCCGCCGGGTTAACTTCAATGGCGGAAATATCACCTCCGAGTGCTCCAAACGCACCACTCATAGCATTAAAGCGTGCAGTTCCGTTACTGTTTTCTTTTGAAAATAACACTCCTATATCATTATATCCTAATGTTTGGGCATTTGATATGTAAGCAATGCACAGCATCGCAGCTAAAAATAATTTTTTCATGACGTATTGAATTAATTATATGTTGAATATTTTTTCAATTTCTTTTGGAATTACTTCTTGATGAAGATGATCGCGACGAAGAGGATCTTGATGATGATCCTGCCGAACTGCTACGACTATTACCGGATGAACTTCTGCTATAAGAAGAACTCCTATTTGACGTGGTTTTAGTACTAACTGATCTATTATTGTTTGATGAATTATTACTCGAACGAGGTTTGTAATTTCTACTTACACTTCTTGTAGTGGCCCTATTATTTCTAGGTGTAGCTGAGTTCGTTCTAACAACGGCAATTCTAGAAGCTCGATTAGTCCTAACAATATTGTAGTTATTATTGGAATTACTATTGCTTTTTCTTGTATTATCAGATACATATCTAACAGAAACTGGGGTGAAATCGTAAGCAATATTTCTTCTTCTGGTACTTCTTGTTCTGGTGGGTATAGTACTTCTTTGAATAGTACTTCTTTGAATAGTACTATTTGTTCTTGACCTTGAAGGCTGCCTGTTTATAGTTCCGTTTCTTCTTGTATTACTACTATTTTTTGCTCTTCTAGTTGATGTATTGGTACTTCTATTCGTTGAATTTGAAGTACTGGATCTTCTATTTAAAATCGATGAACTTGTGCTTGATCTTCTAGTACTTGTATTGTAGGCAGTTCTTTTTCCATAACGATCATAGGATCTATTGTTGCCGTAAGGATAATAATAGTTATAACCAGAATATCTGTAATAAGGAGAATAATAATTTCCGTAATATCCATTGTAACCATAATATCCATAAGAATAAGGGTAGTAGGAACCATAATACCCTCCATAATAGTAATAGGGGTTATGATATCTATATCTCCAAGGGTTATAATAGTAATTGAAATAATAAGGGAAATAGTTGTTAAATGAGTAATAAAATGGGTTATGCCAATAATTATCATAACCATTATCTATATTAATTGTCACATCTTGCGCATATTCCCACGGTTTATTATAATTACTGTTTAATGAATCGTTATCATAGGTATCATCATAATAATAGTCATCTATATCAGTAAAAACATCATCACTGTTAATGCTTTGTAGATCTTCAAGTTGCTTTGAAAAATAATTTTTTTCAAATTCAGATTTATCAACAATTTCGACTTCCTGGTATCTCTGATTTTCATTCGAAGAATATATACCATCATTTTCTGTATTGTACACACTTTGGTAAGTGCCACAGGAAGATAAACTTATAAATAGTACTAATAACAGGCTTATTTTTTTGTGTTTTCGGTTAAAGATTCTTGAAACTTCCATAATCAGTTAATATTTTTATTGTTGAACCGTTCAAAAAAACTAATTTTGTCCAAATTAGTATATTTTTATTATAAAAGGTGCAATATTTGTGCCAAACTTTGATTATGAGTAAGAAATTGACAAAGAGAGAAACTGATTATTCAAAATGGTATAATGAGCTTGTTGTAAGAGCCGATTTGGCTGAAAATTCTGGAGTTAGAGGATGTATGGTTATCAAGCCTTATGGTTATGCAATTTGGGAAAAAATGCAAGCCCAATTGGATAAGATGTTTAAAGAAACGGGTCATGAAAATGCCTATTTTCCCTTATTTATACCGAAATCATATTTTAGCAGGGAAGCTGCTCATGTTGACGGATTTGCAAAAGAATGTGCTGTTGTTACGCATTATCGTCTAAAAAATGCTGAAGATGGAAGTGGAGTGGTGGTTGATCCGGAAGCAAAATTGGAAGAAGAACTGATTGTAAGGCCTACTTCTGAAACTATTATTTGGGATACTTATAGGCGATGGATTCAATCATACAGAGATTTACCTTTATTAATTAACCAATGGGCTAATGTAGTTCGTTGGGAAATGCGTACACGTTTGTTTTTGAGAACAACTGAATTTTTATGGCAGGAAGGTCACACAGCACATGCTACTGAAAAAGAAGCCATCCAAGAAGCGGAATTAATTTTGGATATTTATGCAGAGTTTGCAGAGAAATATATGGCTATGCCTGTAATTAAAGGGGTAAAAACAGAGAGTGAACGTTTCGCGGGGGCTTTGGAAACATATTGTATTGAAGGATTAATGCAAGATGGAAAAGCATTGCAAGCTGGAACTTCACATTTTTTAGGTCAAAATTTTGCCAAAGCATTTGATGTGAAGTTTACATCAAAAGAAGGAAAGCAAGAACTTGTGTGGGCAACATCCTGGGGTGTGTCTACAAGGCTAATGGGTGCGTTAGTTATGACACATTCAGATGATTTGGGATTGGTATTGCCTCCTAATTTAGCACCAATACAGGTTGTAATCGTTCCAATTTATAAAAACAATGAACAATTAGATGCAATTTCAACCAAAGTAGATGTAATTGTAAAAGATTTACGTAAAATTGGAATATCGGTAAAATTTGACAGTAGAACAACCTATAAGCCGGGATGGAAATTTGCAGAATACGAATTGAAGGGAGTTCCATTAAGAATTTCAATTGGACCAAGAGATTTAGAAAATGGGACAGTAGAAATAGTTCGTAGAGATACCCTTGAGAAGCAATTTATTTCTCAAGATGATGTTGTGGATTTTATTGAAAAAACGTTGAATGATATTCAGGAAAATTTATTTAATAAGGCTTATGGATATAGAGAATCTCATATAGCTAAAGTAAATACATTTGAGGAGTTCAAAGAAGTTTTAAATACAGAAGGAGGCTTTGTTTTAGCGCATTGGGACGGTACTTCTGAAACAGAAAATAAGATTAAAGATCTTACCAAAGCAACGATCAGATGTATTCCTTTAAACACGGAGAAAGAAGAGGGTAAATGTATACTCACTGGCGATAAATCCAAGCAACGAGTTTTATTCGCAAAAGCATATTAAATTTTTTCAAAATTATTTTGCAGAATAAAAAATAGTTGTATTTTTGCATCCGCATTATCCGAATAGAAATATTGGGAAATGTAGAATGGTCCGTTCGTCTAGGGGTTAGGACGCCAGGTTTTCATCCTGGTAACAGGGGTTCGATTCCCCTACGGACTACAAAATTTAATAAAAAATTCAAAATGGCAAATCATAAGTCAGCATTAAAAAGAATTAGAAGTAATCGAGTTAGACAAATAAGAAATAAATATCAGCATAAAACGACTCGTAGTGCTGTGAGAGACTTGCGCGCTGCAACTGAAAAGAAGGTAGCTGAGGAGTTGTATCCAAAAGTAGTTGCAATGCTTGATAAGTTGGCCAAGAATAACATTATTCACAAGAATAAAGCGAGTAACTTAAAGTCTAAATTAGCAAAGCACGTAGCAGCGTTATAATTTTTGTGAAATACAATATTTAAAGAGCATCCTGTATTTTTAGGATGTTTTTTTATTTACCAAACATTGGTTCTATTCGCATCTAACCTAATAAAAATAAAAAGTAAAACAGTGAACCCCCACAACGCTGAGCCTCCATAACTAAAAAAAGGCAATGGAATTCCAATGGTTGGAACCAATCCAATAACCATCCCTATATTGATTACGAAATGTGTAAAAAATATTGCAGTTATACTATATCCATATACCCTGCTAAATTTAGATTTTTGACGTTCAGCAATTTGGATAATTCGCAATAAAAAGAGTACGAACAGAATAATCACAGCCGTACTGCCTAAAAATCCCCATTCTTCACCTACAGTTGTGAAAATATAATCGGTTTGTTGTTCAGGAACAAAATCACCTTGTGTGCGTTCCCCTTCTAAAAACCCCTTTCCTGTAATACCCCCGGAAGCGATGGTTGTAACTGATTGATTTACATTGTATCCAATGTTTTTAATATCTTCAGTTTTTCCAAGCAAAATATTGAATCTATCTCTATGACGCTGTTCAAAAACCTGATTAAAAACGAAATCAACGCTAAAAATAAAAAGAGAAGCAGCTAAATAAAGTCCAATTATTTTAAATTTACCTTTTTTTAAAGCTTTTTTTCTATATAAATAAAAGTATATTAGGATTATTGAGAATAAGAGTAAAGATCCGGTTAATATGTATAAGTACCCAAAATATAAGGTAATAATGAACAGCGTTAAAGCAATAAATCCTACCGTGATATAATAAAAGGGCAAACCTTCTCTATATAAAACAAAGACAAACGCAGTATAGACCAATGCCGAACCTGGATCTGGTTGTAAAGTAATTAAAATAGCAGGGAAAAATAAAATAATTATGGCTTGTATCTGAGTGTTAGCTTTCTTAAATTAAGTGATTTATCACTCACTAATTTCGCAATAGCCAATGCTGTTGCTGCTTTTGCAAATTCAGAAGGTTGAATACTAAAGCCTCCAAAATCATACCATGAAGTTGCTCCATTTATATTTTTGCCCAAAACAAAAAGTCCAAGTAGTGAAACTAAACTAATCAAATATATAATTGAACTAAATTTTTCATAAAATTTAGCTTCAAAAAGTAATATTAGAAGAATCAGAGGAATACTAAGTCCAATCCATATCAGTTGCTTCCCATATTCAGTAGAAAAATTGACTAAATCTAATTGATTTTCAGTAATAGTTGCCGAATAAATATTAATCCACCCTAAAAATATTAAGATGAAATAAAGGAGTATCAATACCCAATCAATTCCTTGCAATATGTTATTTTTTCTTCTCCTCAATTTTTTATTGTTTCTAATAATTGTTTGTCGTACTCATCTTGTAAACTTCCATTAAACATACGTTCTTCTTCCCAAGGCCGAATGGTACCCCCTGTTAAATATTTTTCAATCATCAAACTGGCCATTGGCCCGGCCCATCGGGACCCCCAATAACCATTTTCAACAAATACTGCTATGGCAATTTTAGGATTATCTTTTGGGGCAAAAGCAATAAATATGGAATGATCTTGCCCATGTGGATTTTCTGAAGTTCCTGTCTTCCCACAAATTTCAATTCCTTTTACCCTGGACCAACGTGCAGTACCACTTGGATTTTCAAACACGTTGAATAAACCTTCAATTACAGGGTCAAAATACTTTTTATCGATAGTTGTGTGTTTTGAAGTTATAAATTTTTTGTCTATTTCTTTTCCTTTGATTTTTTTAACAATATGAGGTATATAATAAAACCCCTTGTTGGCAACAATAGCTGTCATATTTGCTAATTGAATTGGAGTTGTTAAAACCTCTCCTTGACCAATAGCATTTGAAATAGTATAGGTAGCTGTCCATCTAGTTTTTGGATACCATTTATTATAAAAATTTCCTTCAGGTATCAATCCTTTTTTGCCAACATACAAATCATTATTTAAATAATTTCCCAAGCCAAAACTTTCAACATGTTTGTTCCAAACGTTCATTCCTTCAGTGGCTGTTGGATATTTTTCGATAACTTTTCTATAGGCATTTGAAAAATAACTATTGCAAGAACGATATATGGCCTTGTTTAAATTAACGGGGCTTCCAAAAGTTTCGCAATGACATTGCATAAATGCATTTTTACTTGCTCCATATTTGTAACCACCAAAACATTTAACGGTTGTAAATGTGGTAATTACATTCTCTTGTAGTGCAGTTAATGCTGAAATTACCTTGAAGGATGATCCAGGAGGGTACTCCCCTTGCAATCCCCTGTCGAATAGCGGTTTATTAATTGTGTCAAGATATAGTTTTGTAAAATTTTTAGATCGGTCTCTTCCAACCATTAAATTTGGATCGTACGTTGGTGTCGAGATCAAGGCTAAAATTTCTCCAGAAGAAGGCTCAATAGCAACAATTCCACCACGTTTGTTAACCATTAAAGATTCTCCGTATTGTTGCAACTTTGTGTCGATAGTTAATGTAACATCCTTGCCTGGAATAGGTAGAGTATCATACATACCGTTTTTATAAGGGCCAATTTCTTTGTTAAATCTATTTCGTTGAATAAATTTTACTCCTTTCGTACCTCTTAAAATCTCTTCGTAAGTTTTTTCTACACCAGCAGTTCCTATTAGTTCACCTAATTGATAGTAAGGGTTTTTCTCAATCATTTGTTCATTTACTTCACTGATATATCCCAAAACGTTTGCTGCTGAATTTATGGGATACTCTCTTAAGGAACGTTTTTGAATATAAAAGCCCTTAAATTTATGCATTTTTTCCTGTAAATAGGCATAATCGGTTTTAGATAATTGGGATAAAAATATTGATGAAATTCGGGTTGAATATCGCTTTGCCTTATTGAATTTATGAATAAAATCTCCCTTTGTAATTTTAAGCAAATCACAAAATTCAATAGTGTCCAAAGGTTTAACCTCACGTGGAATTATCATAATGTCATATGATAGTTGGTTGGCAACCAACAAAACTCCATTCCTATCATAGACATAACCTCTTTCAGGATAGTCATAAGTTATTTTTACCGCTGAATTATCTAAAGTAGGGATATTATAAGAATTGTTTAATACCTGTAATTAGAATAGCCGTATTATAAAAACTACTCCTATAAAAACAATTAAAAAGGATAATAAACCTGCTCTTCTTTTCATTTATTTCTTTTTAGTGAATAATGCAATACCTAAAAGACTAATAACTATTGTAAGTAGACTAGTTAAAAATGTGTTAGAAATAATAATTGAAAAAGCATTAAAGCTAAAATATTCTAAACTAAAAACTATAAAATGATGAATTGTTGTTAAAATTGAAATATATAAAAATGCTTTGCCAAAGGAAATGGCTCTAATATTAAAAAGTAAATAATCAAAATCGGATTTTCGTAAAACAAATTTTAAAACAGGAAGTCTGACAAATGCGATGAACAGCGTTGCTGCGGCGTGGATACCACCAGAATCTGAAAAAAAATCAACAGAGAGCCCAAACAAAAAGCTTGCTATCAAAAATAAACTTTTGTTTTTTCGTATCGGAAATAAAAATACCCATACAATATAGACGTATGGATTTAGGAAGCCAAAAAGATTGAGATGGTTTAAGATGACTACTTGTAAAAGCAGTAAACCTATAAATCGAATGGTATTTTTTAACAGTAAGTTATTCATTTACAGTATTTTGTTCTAAATTAAGTTGTTCTTTTTTTTGTAAATTTTTAACAACTTGTACATATCCAATTGAGCTCATATCATTAAACAGGGAGACGTAGATTTCAAGATATTGATTGTTTTCAAATTTAAAATCTTTTATAACTCCAACATTGATACCTTCAGGAAATATGGCTGATTTACCTCCTGTAATAATAGTATCTCCAACTTTAATAGATGTCTGTCTTGGAATGTCTATAATTTGTAAAATGTTATAGTTCTTACCATCCCATACCAAAGTTCCAAAATGATTGCTGTTCTTTAAGCGGATATTAATTTTTGAATAGCTATTTAAAATTGAAAGAACAGTAGAAAATTGAGAAGAAACATTTTTAATTACACCAATTACACCTTTGCTATTAATTACCCCTAAATCAGACTTTAGACCATTGTTGCTGCCTTTATTGATGGTTAAAAAATTATTTTTTTTTGAGAAATTATTATTAATTACTTTGGCAACTGTATATTCATATTTTTGAAAATATTTTGAGGTATTGATTACTGTAAAATTATCTTTATGATATTCAATTTCTTTTTTTTCTAATAAGTTCTTTAACCGTGTATTCTCTTCAATTAAAAGTTGGTTTTCAGATTTTAAATGAAAAAATTCATTGATAGAATTTACCTCATTATAGATTCTGCCGCTAATAATATTTGCAGAATTAACGAATTTACTTTTATGATAGGAGTGATGTTGTACCGTGAAATAAATAGCTATAGTTTCTAATACTATAAACAGCAAAAAGTATCTAAATTTTTTAATAAAATAAATTATTTGCTGCATATGCTTTTTATAGGAAATTATACTATCTCATTAATACACTTTTGTATTTTTCAAGGTCTTTTAATGCAATGCCAGTACCTCTAACAACAGCTCTTAAAGGATCTTCTGCAACGTACACAGGCAAGTCAGTCTTTCTCGACAAGCGTTTGTCCAATCCTCGAAGCATTGAACCACCTCCGGCCAAATAAATTCCCGTATTGTAAATGTCTGCAGCCAATTCAGGAGGGGTCTTTGAAAGCGTTTCCATAACGGCATCTTCTACTCGCAAAATTGATTTATCTAATGCTTTTGAAATTTCCCTGAACGAAACTTGTACTTGTTTAGGTTTACCACTTAATAAATCTCGCCCTTGAACAAGCATATCCTCTGGAGGAGATTCTAAATCTTCCGTAGCAGCACCAACTTGTATTTTAATTCTTTCGGCACTGCGTTCACCAACATATAAGTTATGCTGTGTTCGCATGTAATACGCAATATCACCAGTAAATACATCACCTGCAACTTTTACAGATTTATCACAAACAATTCCGCCTAATGCAATAACTGCAATTTCAGTAGTACCGCCACCTATATCAATAATCATGTTTCCCTTTGGTTGCATAATGTCAATTCCAATCCCGATAGCTGCAGCCATTGGTTCTTGAATTAAGTAAATATCTTTGGCATTCATATGTTCGGCAGAGTCAATTACAGCTCGTTTTTCAACTTCTGTGATACCTGACGGAATACATATTACCATTCGCAATGAAGGCGTAAAAAATTTCTTTTTAATGCTTGGAATATTCTTGATAAATTCTTTTATCATTTGTTCCGAAGCCTCAAAATCGGCAATTACACCATCTTTCAAAGGTCGTATTGTTTTTATGTTTTCATGAGTTTTCCCTTGCATTAAACTAGCCTCTTTGCCAGTAGCAATTATTTTTCCGGTTGTTCTATCTCTTGCTACTATTGAAGGAGCATCAACAATTACTTTACCATCGTGAATTATAAGTGTGTTTGCAGTACCTAAATCAATGGCAATGTCTTCGGTCATAAAGTCGAAAAAACCCATATATTATTATTGTTTTTAAAATTTTTAATTCGAAATCTTACAAAGTTACTAAAATTAGTGCTTAAAATGACGCATTCCTGTAAATATCATCGACATTTTATGTTCATTGCAATAATCAATTGAAAGTTGATCTTTAATTGAGCCTCCCGGTTGAATCACAGTACTAACTCCAGCCTTATTTGCAATTTCAACGCAATCAGGAAATGGAAAAAATGCGTCACTTGCCATAACTGCTCCTTTTAAATCGAAATCGAAACGATTTGCTTTAGTAATAGCTTGGTTTAAAGCATCAACTCGACTGGTTTGCCCAGTACCACTTGCACAAAGTTGTTTGTTTTTCACCAACACAATTGTATTTGATTTGGTGTGTTTACAAATTTTTGATGCAAAAAATAAATCTTCTAATTCTTTTTTAGTTGGTGTTTCTAAAGTTGCAGTTCTAATAACGCTTTCATCATCAGTAATGTTGTCTTTTTCTTGAAAAAGAACGCCATTTAGAGCGGTTCGATAATTCGTATTTGGCAATTCAATTTTTTTTTGAATTAAAATAATTCTATTCTTTTTACCTTTTAGTATGTTTAAAGCTTCTGTTGAATAACTAGGGGCAATTACAACCTCACAAAATAATTTATGAATTTCAGAAGCTGTGTCCCCATCAATTTTCATGTTTGAAATTAATACGCCCCCAAATGCTGATATTGGATCCCCGGCCAATGCATCCACATACGCCTGTTTTAAAGTTTCTCGCTGTGCCAAACCACATGCATTGTTATGCTTTAAAATTGCAAAAGTTGGTGCACTTTTTTTAAATTCGCTTATTAAATTTACTGCAGCG
>PVMS01158467.1_pt1 | contig 19935 bp, 19 predicted proteins | sample 1853461 | NCBI WGS metagenome assembly PVMS01 (sample SAMN08582032, study PRJNA380276) | Marine sediment metagenome, whole genome shotgun sequencing project. | isolation source: ocean sediment barecode stripped | collected 2017 | reverse complement strand
GTTCATGTGCAGCACGCCTTTGGTGACCGCCATATCGGTGCGCTTCTGGGTCTGGAGAAGCATCTCTTCGGCTTTTGTGGCGTCGCCAGCCTCTGCTGCGGCAAGTGTTTCGCGCTCACGAGTCTTCAATTCGGAGCGGATCGCCTTGTTCCGCTCGTGGTGAACGTGATTCTGCTTGTTGCGCTTGATCTTGGATTGGATATTGGCCATAACGAAAGAACCTCACGAGGTGGTTGGAATTGCTTGGATGTTAGCACCAGAGCAGGACAACGGTACACTCAATCTGTCCCAGCCGGAGATTTCTCTTGGATCAATCGCGCATCCGCAACTTCAGCATCATCGCTCACATCGACCACGGGAAGTCAACTCTGGCTGATCGTCTGCTTGAGCGCACCGGCGCGATATCAGAGCGCGACATGCGTGAGCAGCTCCTTGATGAGATGGACATCGAGCGGGAGCGAGGGATCACGATCAAGGCAAACGCGGTGCGAATCGACTACCAATCCGGCGGCGGTTCGGAGTACGAGTTCAACATCATCGACACGCCGGGCCACGTCGATTTCTCGTACGAGGTCTCGAGATCGCTCGAGGCGTGTGAGGGTGCCCTTCTCCTCGTAGACGCATCCCAGGGCGTGGAGGCGCAAACGCTTGCGAACGCGTATCTCGCAATCGAGAGCGGCTTGGAGGTGATTCCTGTCGTCAACAAGATCGATCTGCCTGCAGCGGATCCCGATCGAGTAGCAGGTGAACTCGTCAGCATTCTCGGCGGTTCAGAGGAGGAGGTCGTGTGGGTGTCAGCCAAATCTGGGACAGGCATCGACGAGCTTCTCGAGATCATCGTTGAGCGGCGCCCGAGCCAGGAGGGGATCTCGACGGCCCGCTGCGTGCTCTCGTGTTCGATTCCTACTACGACACCTACCGTGGTGTTGTTGCCCTCGTCAGAGTTGTCGACGGTGTTCTTGCCGAAGGTGATCGTATCCGCCTCATGGCACAGGATGCAGATCTCGACGCAGACGAGATCGGTGTACGGAGGCCGGCAATGGAGCGGACGGGACGGCTCGAGGCTGGCGAGGTTGGCTATCTCATAACCGGTGTCAAGGACATCGGCCTCATACGGGTTGGCGACACCATCACCCACGCTGGAACGCCAGCAGAGAAGGCACTTGCCGGCTATGACGAGCCGAAGCCGATGGTGTACTCCGGGTTGTTTCCCACGGACGGAGACGATTTTGAGAGGTTGCGGGAGGCCCTCGACAAGCTGCGATTGAATGATTCCTCGCTCCTGTACCAGGCCGAAACCAGTCGTGCTCTCGGCTTCGGATTTCGAGTCGGGTTTCTCGGCCTGCTGCATATGGAGATCGTGAGAGAGCGCCTCGAACGAGAGTATGACCTCGATCTTGTCGCGACGGCGCCGTCGGTCGAATTCAGGGCGAATCTTGCTGACGGCACGCAGAGCGTCGTCCACAGTCCCCAGGACCTACCGGAGCCGGGTTCGCTGTTTTCAATCGAAGAGCCGTATGTCAAGGTGATGATCATCACACCGTCGGAATACATAGGAACCGTGATGGAACTTGTGCAGTCAAAACGTGGCGAGATGGGGGAGATGAACTACCTCAGCACGGAGCGTGTGGAACTTCACTACATGATGCCGCTTGCAGAGATCGTCTTCGACTTCTTCGACCTCCTGAAGTCCCGAACCAGAGGGTACGCATCCCTCGACTACGAACCAGACGTGTATCGCCCATCTGACCTCGTGAGGGTCGACATCCTGCTCAACTCCCAATCCGTTGACGCGTTCTCCACGATCGTGCACAAGGACAGCGCCTACACCTACGGCCGTGCCATGGTGCACAAACTGCGCGAATTGATCCCCCGCCAGCTCTTCGACGTTCCGATCCAGGCAGCGATCGGTTCTCGCATTATTGCCAGGGAGACCGTCAAGGCCAAACGGAAGGATGTCACCGCGAAGTGCTACGGGGGAGATATCACACGCAAGCGCAAGCTTCTCGAGCGGCAGAAGGAGGGCAAGAAGCGCATGAAGATGGTCGGTAGCGTCGAGGTACCTCCCGAAGCATTCGTTGCGGCGCTCAGGATTGCCGAGGATTGATCCGTGGGGGTGTATCGGCCGGATGACCCGGTGCTCGCCGACCTTGCTTCACGCTGGAAGTCGGCGTATGTGCACGTACCGTTCTGCCGACGCCGATGCCCATACTGTGATTTTGCCATCGTGGATGAGTCGAGTAGCGGCGGCGTGAGCCACGCTGCTTACGTGGATGCCCTAGTAGCTGAGATCGCGATGGAGACGGAGTTCGGCCCACTTGATGCCATCAATTTCGGCGGAGGGACACCTTCTCGCCTCGCGCCTGATCAGCTCGCGAGGGTCGTTGACGCGCTGGGCGAGCAATTCGGTTTCAACGAAGGCGTCGAGTTGAGCCTCGAGATCAACCCCGAGGACTGGTCAGACGAGTTCGGCATCGGACTTCTTGACGCAGGATTCACCCGTGTGTCGATCGGCGCGCAGTCCTTCGATCCGGATGTGCTCAGGGCGCTAGGAAGGGTCCACACACCCGAGATGATCGAAGATGCCGTACGCGGAGCTCGGTCCTGTGGACTGGCATCCGTTGGCATCGACCTCATCTTCGGCCATCCGGTCGAGACGGACGATTCATGGTATCGAACCGTGTCTGTGGCGATGCGGGCGGGGGTTGATCACATCTCGACGTACTCACTCACCGTTGAACCGGGCACGGAACTCTCGCGCACGATTGCCCTGGGCGCAGAGGCACCCGACGATGACGTTCAGGCCGGTCGGTACGAACGCTTCGAGGAGGTGGCTGGACGTCACAACTTCGTGCGCTATGAAATCTCGAACCATGCGCTCGCGGGTCATGCGTGCCGCTACAACCTCTCGACATGGGCGCACGGGGAATATGTTGCCTTCGGGATGGGAGCTCACGATCACCGCTGGGGAGTGAGGGCAAGGAATCATCTAAGGCCTGACCGGTACATCGAAGCGGTGAATGCCGGTGGTAGGCCACGGCTCGGCATCGAATATCTCACCGCTGCCGATCGGGAGAGAGATCGGCTCATGGTTGGTCTCAGGCTTGCGGCTGGGACACCTCTGACCGCGACTGCGCAGCGCTTCGCCGCATCGTCGGAGGGCATCAGGCTCATTCAGTCAGGAATACTCGAATCGAAGTCAGGCAGATTGCGTGTGATCGTGCCGATGATGACGGACGCCGTTATCAGGGAAGCGTTATCAGTCTCCGCTGTTGATTGCTAACTTTCAAGCATGCTCGACGACCGCAGGTCAGAAGTTCTCAAAGCTCTCATCGAGGAGTACATACGTACTGGTGAGCCCGTCAGCTCACAGGCCGTCCTCGATCTGAGCCACATCGACGTGTCCTCAGCCACGGTACGAAACGATCTCGCGCAGCTCGAGTCGTACGGATTCGTCGTTCAGCCACACACCTCATCCGGGCGGATACCGACACATCAGGGCTACCGGTTCTACGTCGACCATCTTGCGCCCTCCCGCCTGCGCGAAGGAACCAGGAAACAGATCGACTCGTTCTTTCAACAGGTCCACAGACAGATCTCTGAGGTGCTACGCGAGACGTCGACCCTCGTGAGCGAGTTGACGATGTACCCCGCAGTCGTCGTCGGGCCAGCCACTTCGAACGAGATCGTAAAGGACGTACGACTGGTGCCGCTCGGTGGCACGGTTGTCCTTGCCGTCGCCATTACAGAATCAGGAAGGGTGTATCAGGAGTTCGTGGACACGGGCGTTGCTGCCGATCAGGCCACGCTCGAAGCAGCCGAAAGGCTTGTCACCGCAGCATTCGCGGGGAAGGCGCTCGATGCGCCGGAGGCGGAGCGGCTCGCCGCGTCGGACATGCCAGCAATGGTGAAACGCGTGATCACACCTGTGAGCGCACAACTAGCGGGAAACGTCGCTACGCCTGGTGAGGTCCATGTTGGTGGATCGAGCCAGATGGCAGCGCTGTGGAGCGACCTCACGATGGTGCAGCACCTCTTGGAGATACTCGACGAAGAGGCTGCACTCATCGACCTGATGAGCGACGACACAGAGGGGCTGCAGGTTCGCATCGGGCCCGACCTGGGAGATGAACCAGACCTTGCAGTGGTGACAACGACGTACTCGACTCCGTACGGGTCCACAGGTCGAGTGGGTGTGATCGGACCAATGCGAATGGATTATCGGCGCACGATCCGGGTCGTTGAGAGCGTCTCTGAAGGACTCGAGAAGAGCCTTGGGGATGAGCAATGAGGGCCTATTACGAAACCCTCGGCATTGATCAGGACGCGACAGCTGATGAGATCAAGGCGGCGTTCCGGAGTCTTGCCAGAGAAACACACCCTGATGCCAATCCCGGCGATGCTGTTGCGGAGGAGCGATTTCGAAAGGTCGCTGAGGCGTACGAAGTTCTCTCCGACCCGCAGAAACGAGCCAGATACGATCGAGGCGAGACCTTTGCCGGTGCCGATCTCTTCAGCCAGTTCGGCGGACTCGAGGACATTCTGCAGCAGTTCTTCGGTGGCGGGTTCGGTGGTCGCAATCCATTTGGTGGCGCAGCTCGAGGACCGGAGCGTGGTCGCGACATCGGAGTCACGCTCGATCTCGAGCTCCACGATGCGGCATTCGGGACAGAGCAGACGGTGACGTTCGCTACACGCGTTGAGTGTGACACCTGTGACAGCAGCGGTTCCGAGCCCGGCCACAGCCCCATTACATGCTCGCAGTGTGATGGCCACGGGAGGGTGCAGGCAGCAAGACAGACACTTCTCGGGACGATGATGTCCGTTGTGGCATGCCCAGATTGTTCAGGAACCGGACAACTGATCGACCATCCATGTACGGTGTGCAGTGGTGAGGGCAGGATAAGAGGCGAGCGCGAACTCACCGTTGAGGTCCCCGAGGGTGTCGACACGGGTACGCGACTCCGGCTGAACCAGAAGGGCGGCGCCGGTCAGCGGAGAGCTCCGGCAGGCGACGTCTACGTTGAGATCCGTGTCAAAGACGACGACCGTTTCCAGCGCGTTGGTGATGACCTCCATCACCGCGTGGTGATCGGGTTCACTGAGGCCACGTTCGGAACGGACCTTGAGATACCACTGCTCGACGGCGCTACACAGGAACTCGAGGTATCGCCGGGGACGCAGCCAGAAACCGTCTACCGAATCGGGAAAAAGGGTGTGCCGCGACTCCAGAGACGGGGACGTGGGGATCTGCTCGTACACATCGAGGTGCAGGTGCCGACTGATCTCGATGACGATGCGGAAGATGTGCTTCGTTCGTATGGCAACCTCATGGGTGAACAGCCATCTCGGAAAAAACGCGGGATTTTTCGGCGGTGAACCGATCAGATCGCGAAAGATATGCTGGTTTCTTGCGCGAAGATCGAACAGACCTTGCCTCACCGGGTAGAGCCCGGTTAACATGGGACCGGTAGGCACGATGGGGGAGGAGCGCACGATGGAGTACAGCGTCAGAGTCGGGGAACGACTGCGCGCCATAAGACTTCAGCGTGGAATGTCCCTCCAGGACGTACATCGGACGACTGACGGCGAATTCAAGGCGGCCGTGCTCGGGGCCTATGAGCGAGGAGAGCGGAGTCTCTCACTGCCCCGGCTGAAACGCCTGGCCGGTTACTACGAGGTTCCCGTGAGCCAGTTGCTGCCCGAGGAGGACACGTATGAGGTTCTTCCTGTGCGCGAGGGTGGCGTCACCATCGATCTCAGTCGTGTCGAGGCTCTCGACGAGACGATGGGGACCGTCGTGGAGCGATTCTTGCAGCGGATTCAGGTGCAGCGGCAGGATTTCAACGGCAAGGTGCTCACCATCAGGGCTTCTGATGTCATGACGCTCTCCATGATGCTTGACGTTTCGGACGCCGATTTCGTGGGAAGCCTGCGGCGAGAGCCGACCACGCCCTGAGCGCTTGGCGAATCAAGAACCCCTTTGCTACAAGGGATGTGGCGATATACTCACATCGTTCGCAGTTGCGATACCCGTAGGCAGGGCCAGGACGACCGAGGAGTTAGGCATTGACCTATCCCCCCGACACTGAAGCTAGGGTGCGCGTCCCCTCCAATCACCTGATGGTGGAACTATTGGGTCCAAGGGATGTGCATCTTCGGCGCGTCGAAAATGCGTTCCCTGCCGCGCGCCTCGTAGCGCGGGGAAATGAGATCGACATCACCGGTGATGAACGTGAAATCGCTCTGGCTCACACGGTACTCGATGAGCTCCTGGTGTTGGTCCAGGAGGGCCAGAGCCTCGATGCGGACCGTGTCGATCGTGTCATCGACATGGTCAAATCTGATGTGCCAAGACCGTCGGGCGTCTTTACCGACTCGATCTCTGTAGGCAGAGGCAAGGTCGTGCGACCAAAGACCCTTGGTCAGAAACGATATCTCGATTCGATCAGGGAGAACACCCTGGCGTTCGGCATCGGCCCAGCAGGAACAGGGAAAACGTACCTTGCCATGGCCGCTGCCGTCGAGACACTTCTCACGGGCGCCGTACGCCGCATCATCCTGTCGCGACCCGCTGTGGAGGCAGGGGAACGCCTCGGATTCCTCCCAGGGGATCTCGCAGCGAAGGTCGATCCGTATCTCAGACCTCTCTACGACGCCCTCTACGAGATGCTCGGGCCTGAGCAGACGGGAAGGCTGATGGAGCAGGGAACCATCGAGATCGCTCCCCTTGCCTACATGCGCGGCCGTACGCTCAACGACGCCTTCATCGTGCTCGATGAGGCGCAGAACACCACTCCTGAGCAGATGAAGATGTTCCTCACGCGCCTCGGGTTCAATTCAAAGATGGTGATTACCGGCGACATCACTCAGATGGACCTCGGCGACGGCAGGCCATCAGGTCTCAGGGTCATCAGAAAAGTTCTTCACGGCGTCGAGGGTGCAGGATTCATCGAGCTGACCGGAGATGACGTGGTTCGGCACCGAATCGTCGCGGCGATCGTGCAGGCATACGAGCAGTACGAGACCGAGCAGAGGAACCGGTCATGAACGAATGGGTGCTCGAGAACAAGCGCGGGGTGAATATTGGAGTCCTGGTCGCGACGATTCTGCTCGTATCGATCATCCTGGGTATCGGCTATGAGTCATCCGCAGACATACCGCCAGAAATGGCGATCGGTCAGCCGTCGCCGGAGACATTCGTTGCTGACCGGTCGATCGACGGGATCTCTGATCCGGACAAGACCGAGGCAGCGCGCAGGACGGCAGAGAACAATGTCGCGGCGCCATACACGACGAACAGGGCGACCGATCAGGGCGTCGTGTCCTCCATCAACGCCTTCTATGCCCAGCTCGACGCAGGAGCCTTCGGGGAACCGCCTGAGATCCTCAATACTGAGGTGCCTGACGTTGTAGGCATGACTCCCGACGAGGCACAAGCAGCGGCCGAGGCGGCCAATCTCGAGATCATGGTGGTGGGTTCTGTTGAACCTCCGGAAGAGGAATCCGACGGGACCATTGCGTCCCAGGTGCCAGCAGCCGGCACGACGGTCCAAGAGGGCGTAAGCATTGGCGTCGTTCAATACGTTCTGGGGAGTTCCTCGACCACAGCGGGAGATACGACGACAACGACGATCCCTGGGACGACGACAACAACACTCCCTCGTGTCAGCACCGAGGTTCAGATCGCCGAACTCTTGCAGAAGTACGCGATTCTCACCGAGTCGACAATCGCAACCTTCGTCGACCTTCACGAAAAGGACATCGACCGCGTATTCGAGGGCGACCAGTCCGTCTTTCCTGCAATGCAGGCCACTTCACTTGAGTGGGCGACGGATGAGCTGAGCAACGGTATCAGGAGCCAGACAGAACTCAGCGACGTGCAGCAGAAATACCTGAATCCGACGACTCGACCCCCGATCGCCATCGTCGGACTTCCCGAGGAAGACCTCAAGGACACCAGCAATTCGATTGCGACGCTCGTTGCGACGAGGCTTCAGATCAACGAGTCGGTCGATGAGACAGAGTGGGCGATTCAGAGACAGGTGGCGCGCGATGCCGTTCTTGAACAGACGACTGGCTATGACGGAGGCGACACGATTGCGGATGAGGGCGAGTTGCTCACTTCGGTACAGGTGACAGCCATCACACAGCTAGCACTGTATGAGCCCGAGGTCAGCAGTGTTGTGCCGCTTTCGGCACTGATCCTGTTCGGCATCATCAGCATCGTTGTCACCGCCTTCCTTCTCGAGAGGATCGCACCCAAGATCCTTGATCGCCCGCGTCGTGTCGCCTTGATCGGGATCATCCTTGTACTTGCAGCCGCCGCATCTCGCGTCCCTGAGATCGTCTCCGGTTCGAATCATGTCGTCGGTTACATCATCCCGGCAGTCGCGATCGGTGTAATGGCATCAATCCTCTTCGACCAGCGCACGGCTCTTCTGATGTCAATCCCCATGGCCGGCTTCACCGCGATTTCCACTGGTGATATCGCGTTCACGGTCTTTGCGGGAATCGCCGTTGCCATTCCGGTTGCGTTCGTTTCCAGCGTCTCCACCAGGTCGCAGCTCCGGCTGTCTGTGCTTGGTTCCGCTGCGGTTGCCGCCCCGGTCGCGGCAGGACTCGAGTATCTCTTCATTCCCGAGCACACCGGTTCTGCCGCTCTTCAGGCAGCCGCGTGGGCATTCGTTGGTGCGCTCATCGGTGGCTTCATCGGTCAGGGCCTTGTCTCGTTCCTGGAGAACGCGTTCGGGATCACGACTTCGATGTCGCTGCTCGACCTTCTCGATCGCAATCACCCTGCGCTCCAGCTACTCGAGGAGAAGGCACCTGGCACGTTTAATCATTCAATGCTGGTTGGCTCCATCGCGGGTAAGGCAGCTCGCTCGATCGACGCTGATCCGTTGCTTGCCCAGGCTGCGGCCTGGTACCACGATCTGGGTAAGACCGAGCGTCCCCAGTATTTCGTCGAGAATCAACTGGGATACAACCCGCACGACGAGCTACAACCAGAGGAGTCCGCTGAGATCATTAGATCCCATGTCACCGAAGGACAGTCGCTTGCGGTTCAGTTTCGGATTCCCGACGATGTTGTCGACGGTATACGGATGCATCACGGTACGAGCTTGATGCGTTACTTCTATCACAAGGCGCTCGCAGAGGATCCGGACACCGACCCCGAGATGTTCAGACACCATGGAGTGAAGCCGACCCGCAAGGAGATGGCGATCGTGATGATTGCAGACGCAACCGAAGCGGGTGCTCGTGCGTATGCCCAGACGGAGCAGCCGACAGAGGAGGGTCTCTCGAAGCTGGTCGATACAATCGTTGCGGAGAAACTCGACGATGGGCAATTCGACGAGTCGTTGCTCACGTTCGGTGATCTGACCACGATCAAGCGTGAAGTCGTTGCTGCGCTCTCCGCGTACTATCACGCACGCGTCGAGTATCCGGACTTTCCCGAGGCCGTCTCCGTCGAGGAGTCATGAACATAGTCGTATCAGGCACAACTCGGACGGATGTCGATGAGAACGAGGTGGCAGAATTCGTAGAATCGATCCTTCGACAGGAGTCGGTCGCCGATGACTCTGCACTCTCGGTCACCTTCATTGACACTGCCACCATGAGCGATCTCAACGTCGAGCACATGTCAAACCAGGGTCCGACCGATGTGCTCTCGTTCCCGATAGAGGACGCAGCACCGGACCGTCCCCCAATCGGGATTGTCGGCGGGCCGCCTTTGGATCTCGGCGATATCTTCATCTGTGAGGACGTTGTGGACGCACATGCGGTTGAGTATGAGGTGCCGTTCACAACCGAGTTGCACCTCATGGTTGTCCACGGCGTTTTGCATATTTTGGGGTGGGATCACCACAATGACATCGAAGCAGAGGCAATGGAACTGCGGGAGGCACAACACTTGTCAACGATCGGGCTCACACGAAGATGATTGTCGTCGGATGGGTGGTCGCGTTCGCTCTCATCGCCATCGCAGCGTTGCTGCGTGCCGGGGGCTCGAGCCTGATCAGAACACCACGTGCTGACGCCCTCAGGGATGCGGGTGACGGCGACAGTTCCGGTGCAGCGACCACTGCGCACCTGCTCGAGGACCGCTCCGAGATACAACCTGCCCTTGGAACGTCGATCACTGCTCTTGTTGTTCTTGCCGTCATCTTGATGACGTGGGCCCTCACTGACATGCTCAGTGGGGTGGAATTGGGTTTCGCCCTGTTGGCGATGACGATCGGTCTTCTGCTGATAGTGGATGTGATCCCTCGGTGGATCGGGCGGAATCGTCCTCGGTCACTCGCGTACCGTCTCTCGCGCCCGCTATCCATCGCCATCTCGATCGGTGTTGCAGCAGGCGACCTCATTGCGGACCGGGAGGACGACGAACCTGACGACGATCCCACGGACGCCGAGGAACGAGAACTGATCATGTCCGTTCTCGAGTTCACCGACACGATCGTGCGCGAGGTGATGGTGCCACGCACAGACATGGTGACTCTTGCGGGGACTGTATCCACCGATGAGGCAGTCGACCTTGTGCTCGAGAGTGGCCGATCGCGCATCCCCGTAACGGGCGAGAGTGTCGATCATGTGGTCGGCGTGATCTACGGCCGCGACCTTCTTGAGTTGTTCGATCAGGAAGCTGGCGCCAGATCGGTTCGCAAGATCATGCACGATGCCTATTTCGTCCCCGAAACCAAGCCCATCTCCGAACTGTTGCGAGAGATGCAGGCGAACCAGCAACACATGGCAATCGTTATCGACGAATTCGGTGGCACAGCAGGGCTCGTGACCATCGAGGATCTCATCGAAGAACTCGTGGGGGAGATCGTTGATGAGTTCGACGATGAGGAACCGATGATCATTGAAGTCGACGGTGCCTGGCTTGTCGATGCCCGTCTCGATGTTGACGACCTTGCTGAGGTTGTTGGAATCGAGCTCCCATCAGACGAGTGGGATACAGTTGGGGGTCTCGTGCTCGAGCTTGCTGGAAGAGTCCCTGAGCAGGGAGAGACATTCGATCACGACGGTCTCGTGTTCACCGCGTATTCGGTCCAGGGCAGACGCGTTGAAAAGGTGAAGGTCAGCCGTTCATGAGCCACTTCGATACACGTTCGGGGTTCGTCTCCATAGTTGGTCGTCCCAATGTGGGGAAGTCGACGCTCGTGAACTCGCTTGTGGGGGAGAAGGTCGCGATCATCTCGAGCAGACCCCAGACCACCAGGAACACGATCCGCGGCATTGTCACGCTCAATGAGGAGAGCACACAGCTCGTCCTTGTTGACACGCCAGGGATCCACAAGCCAAAGACTGCTCTTGGTGAGAGACTGAATACCCTTGTGTATGGATCTCTTGCCGAAGCGGATGCCGTCCTATTCGTCCTCGATGCCACGAAGCCGATCGGACCGGGGGACAGACGGATCGCAGAGCGGCTGATGCAGGCAGAGGCCCCAGTGGTTGTCGCGGTCAACAAGGTTGATATTGCTGACAAGGAACAAGTGCTCCTGCAGCTGAGCGAGGCCAGCGAGTGGGACTTCGAGGCGTATGTCCCGATATCAGCAAAGAAGTCCGACGGTATGGATCTGGTCATTCGAGAACTCGTTGCGTTGTGCGAACCCGGTCCCTTCTTCTTCCCTCCCGACGCAAAATCCGACCAGCCGGACCAACTGTTGGCAGCCGAGCTCATACGTGAGAAGTACCTCGCCCGGCTCCGTGACGAACTGCCCCACTCGCTTGCGGTCGTGATCAACGAACTCGAAACGCTCGACAATGGTGTTGTGCGCATCGACGCAACGGCCTATGTGGAGCGAGAATCCCAGAAGGGTATGGTCATCGGAAAGGGTGGCAAGGTGGTGCGCGATGTCGGGACTGAGGCCCGTGTCGATCTGGAGAGACTCTTCGGAACCAGAGTGTTCCTCGAACTCAATGTCAAGGTCGAGAAGGATTGGCAGACCAAGGATGACCTTCTCGACCGTATGGGATTCTGAGGGTTATCAACCAGCGATGTCGTCGAAGGCTGCTGCGAGGGTGAGGTCCTTGCTCGTGAGAGCGTCCTCGGAGTGCGTTGACAGCACGCAGGTCACCTTGTTCCACCTGATGTCGATATCTGGGTGATGGTCCGCAACCTCTGAGCTGACTCCTATGCGGACCACGAAGCCGAGGGCCTCGTTGAAGTCACCGAATACAAAGGTTTTCGCGATCGACTCACCGTCGCGGATCCAGCCACTGTGGGTATCGAGGAAGGCGTCTATCTGTCCGGGCGAGATATCAGAAGGCATGACTCAACGGTAGCTCGCGTACGACCCTTCGGTGCCCGTTCTTCGGTCGTCCAAGTTCCACCGTCCACCGTCTACCGTCTACTCCTATGGCTATCCGCAACGACCAGGGCATTGTGCTGCGTGGCTACCCGTTTGGGGAGTCGCATCGCATCGTCGTGATCGTGAGCCCCAACCACGGGAAGCTCCGAACCGTTGCCAAGGGTGTGCGAAAGACGAAGAGCCGTTTCGGCGGCAGACTCGAACCTTTCACCCACGTTGACATCGTGTTGTACGAAGGGAAGAACCTGGACACGATCACAGAGGTGTCGACCATCAATGCCTTTGGCGAGCTTCGCAACCACCTCGACCGAGTGCTTGCGGCTTCCACCATGGTGGAGGTGGTTGATGCTGTTGTGCAGGAGGACGAGCCGTCGATGAGGATGTTCCTGCTGTTGCAGCGGGGGCTCACGGTGCTTGACCACCGCGCCCCGCATCCGGACCTTGTGACATCGTTCATGCTGAAGGCTGCCGATGTGATCGGCGTTGCGCCAGCGCTTAGTTCCTGCGCAGGATGCGGGACGGACGTGGACCTCAGGCGATTCAGTTTCGCCGCCGGTGGTTCGCTCTGTGAGTCGTGTCGCACGCCGGGGGCATACGCGCTGAGAGAGGGATTGGTGCCGTACATGGCTGCCGTTGGAGCAGCGGAGTTTCACACGCTTCCTGATGCTGACGATTCCATGTCGCGCGAGGCGCTTGGTGTGACGAAACGTTTCATGGAGTACCACTTGGAGCGACAACTCGAGAGCCTGGTGATGCTCAATGGCTGACCGGATCACAGCCGATGTCGACCGAGACGCGATACCGGCCCATGTCGGAATCATCATGGACGGCAACGGTCGATGGGCCAATGAGCGCGGTCTTCACCGGACACAGGGCCACGCACGGGGTGAACCTGCCCTGTTCGATGTCGTCTACGGTGCGCTTGAACTTGGTATCGAATGGCTCACCGTCTATACGTTCTCCACTGAGAACTGGGATCGTGATGAGTACGAGGTGTCGTTCCTCATGCAGTTCAACGTTGACCTTCTGGAGCGGCGAAGGGACGAGCTCAACGATCTAGGTGTCCGAGTTCTTTTCATGGGCGATATCGATGATGAGCGCGTTCCTCAGGAGCTCAGGGATCGCATCCGATCCGCAGAGGAACTGACGGCAGGCAACACAACCATGACCATGGTGTTCGCGTTCAACTACGGCGGCAGAATCGAGATCGTGGACGCTATCAAGCGGGTTGCTGCAGATCTTCTTGCAGGGGAGCTGCGACCTGGTGAGATCGACGAGCAGACGGTGAAGCAACATCTGTATCTCCCCGACATGCCTGATCCTGATCTCGTCATCAGAACGAGTGGTGAGCAGCGAACTTCGAACTTCCTTTTGTGGGAGGCGGCCTACAGCGAATATGTCTTCACACCCGTGCTCTGGCCTGACTTCGACCGGGACGAACTAGCTCGGTGTATTGCCGAGTACCAGAGCAGGGATCGCCGATTCGGGGGAGCGGTCGATGAATCGTTCACCGAGTCCGCCGGGTAGCATCCACGTGCCGGCAACGGCATGTGCGCCCAAGAGAACTCTCGACATCAGGAACCAGTGATGCCAGTCGATTTCGACACGATCGTCAACCTAGCGAAGAAGCGCGGTTTCGTCTTCCAATCCTCTGAGATCTATGGGGGACTTCGCTCCGCGTACGACTATGGCCCCCTCGGCACGGAGCTGCTGCGCAACGTCAAGGATCAGTGGTGGCGATCGATGGTGAGGATGCGCGATGATGTTGTCGGTTTGGACTCAGCGATCCTCCAGGCGCCAGAGGTGTGGGAGGCCAGCGGTCACCTAACCTCGTTCTCTGATCCTCTCGTCGAGTGCCGTGAGTGCAATGCTCGGCATCGTCTCGACAAGCTGAAGGACACAAACAAGTGTCCCACGTGCGGAAACTCAGACACGTTCACTGAGCCGAAAGAGTTCAACCTCATGTTCAAGACTCACATGGGTCCCGTCGAGTCCGAGGACAACGTTGTGTACCTGCGACCCGAGACGGCCCAGGGCATCTTCATCAATTTCGAGAACGTGCGCCGGACTGCCCGCATGAAGCTTCCGTTCGGCATCGCGCAGATCGGCAAGTCCTTTCGCAACGAGATCACGCCAGGCCAGTTCGTGTTCCGCACCCGTGAGTTCGAACAGATGGAGATGGAGTACTTCGTCCACCCCGATCATGCAGCGGAGGCATTCGATCAGTGGGTCGAGACACGGCACAAGTGGTACATCGACCTTGGCATGTCACCTGAAAACATCAGGCTGCGTGAGCATGACACCGATGAGCTCGCCCACTACGCCGATGGCACCTATGACGTTGAGTACCTGTTCCCGTGGGGATGGGATGAGCTCGAAGGCATCGCGAATCGGACCGATTTCGACCTCAAGGCCCATATCGAGCGATCCGGCGAGGACCTCACCTACTTCGACCAGGAGGCCGATGAGCGTTTCGTGCCGTATGTGATAGAACCTGCAGCAGGTGCGACACGGACAACTTTTGCCTTCCTCATCGATGCGTACACCGAGGAGGAGGTCAAGGGGGAGACCAGGAGCGTGCTGAAACTCGAGCCACGGCTCGCACCCATCAAGGTTGCAATACTCCCCCTCTCGAAGAAGCCCGATCTCGTTGACGTGACCAGGAAAGTGGCGGACATGCTGCGCGACAGATGGCAGATCGAGGTCGATGTCACCCAGTCGATCGGTCGCAGATACCGTAGACAGGACGAGATAGGGACGCCCTACTGCGTAACGGTCGATTTCGACACCCTCGAGGACGATCAGGTGACCGTGCGCGATCGCGACACAATGGCCCAGGACCGCATCCCGATCGAGAGCCTCACTGCGTACCTGCAGGAGCGACTACCCGCGTAGCTCTCGGCCCTGGATTCTCGATCCTGGACCCTCCTATCTTCGCTATCGTCGGTGCGTGGCCTACTCCCGCGACGACATCGACCTTGTTCGCGAGAAAACCGACCTTGTCGAACTCGCAGCAGAGGTGACCAAAGTGAAGCGCTCCGGTCGCTCCACCATGGCTGTGTGCCCTTTCCACTCAGAGAAGACGCCTTCGCTCTCCATTGATGGTGCGAGGGGTCTGTATCACTGTTTTGGCTGTGGCAAGAGCGGTGATGTGTTCAGGTGGGTCCAGGAGACCCAAGCCGTCGACTTCTCGGGTGCACTCGAGCTTCTTGCAAGACGTGCCGGTGTGACATTGACCGTCGATCCTGCTGCCGCGAAACGAAGGAGTCAACGCGAGCGTTTGGTCGAAGCGACGTCCATCGCCGTCGAGTTCTACACGAATCGCCTCAAGGCGGCTCCTGATGCAGGCTCCGCCCGCAGCTATCTGCGATCGAGGGGTTACGACGGTGCCGTTGTCGATCATTTCTCGCTCGGGTACTCGCCAGAGGGCTGGGAGGAGTTGGTGGGTCACCTCAGGGATCGTGGCATCAGGGACGACACAATGCAGAAGGCAGGGCTGGCGAGTGGCACCCGGCGCGGTGGTGTGGTTGATCGGTTCAGGGGTCGAGTGATGTTTCCCATCTTCGATCTCCGCGGTGATGCCGTCGGCTTTGGGGCACGGATCCTCGACGGGGACGGCCCGAAGTATCTCAACACGCCCGAGACGGCCATATATCACAAGTCGAGGCTCTTGTACGGCCTCAACTGGGCGAAGTCGGACATCGTGCGCCGAGATACGTCTGTTGTCGTTGAGGGGTACACGGACGTGATCGCGATGCACGTAGCCGACATGCCGATTGCCGTTGCCACTTGTGGAACTGCTCTCGGTGAGGACCACCTTGACCTGCTGAGACGCTTCTCCGAGCGTGTGGTGCTTGCGTTCGACGCTGACGAAGCCGGTGCTGGTGCAGCTCTGCGAGGTTTCGAACGATCGGTGCCTGGCGATCTCGATCTACGGGTTGCCGTGCTGCCCGATGGAAAGGACCCTGCAGATGTTGTGGCGGACGGTGGTATCGAGTCACTGCAGAGTGCAGTTGCCGAGTCTCTCCCGCTGCTCCAGGTTCGCATCGATGCAGAGCTTGCGAGATTCGACCTTGATGAACCTGAGGCGCGTGCCAAAGCTGTCAAGGCAGCGGCAGCCGCCATTGCACTGCACCCGGACGCCATCACCAGACACGAGTATGCAAACGGTGTCTCACGAATGACGGGTGTGGACACGAACTTTGTTGAGCAGGCGATCCGCGATGCGCGCCGCTCGGGATCTTCTCAACGCGGTCCTCAGCCTGACACCGATGCAGCCCCTCCCATCGAGCACACGACGACCTACAGGACGGAGCTCGAGCTGCTTCGGACCATGCTCGCCAACGATGTTCGTCTGACAGGTCTCGAGATCAGCGATTCCCTGTTCTCAGATCCGGAGACATCCGAGGCGTTTCCCACCGTGCAGTCTGTTCTCGAGGGTCTGGAGCCGGGCACAACACCGAACCTTGGTGCAGCGATCGGTTCGGATGAGTCGCCCCAGGCCGAAGTCCTCCGCCGTCTCGCTCTCGATGTGCGCCCGGTGGCTGATCCGGCTGAACTGGTGGCGAAGTTGGACATATTTCGCTTAGATGATGAGATCACAAGCATTACCAGAACCCTCCAGACCATCGATCGGGATTCCGATGAACAGGGGTATTCGGAACTGCTCAACCGTTTGGTAGCGTTGGAGCAGGAGAAGCGGACGAAACGAGTTATCGAGTGAGTGATGTAGTCGAAGAGGTGATGGAGCTCCTTCAGGTTCGTTGCCGTCAACGTGGGTTCATCATGGTTGGCGAAATCCAGCAGGAACTCGAGGATAGGAACGCTCCAGTGGACTCATTCGAGCAGGTGACGCTCACGCTTATTGAAGCTGGCCTTGATGTTCGAGAGAGTTCCGAGGATGCTCTCTCAGATACCGCCATGACCAGTGACGAACTTGTGCACGTGTCCGATCCCGTTCGGATGTATCTCCAGGAGATCGGGCGCTTTCCTCTGCTCACAACCCAGCAGGAGGTTGAACTCTCCATGCAGGTCGAGGCAGGTGTCAAGGCGGAGGAGATGCTCGACTCCGCGTCGGAGCACACGGTTGCTGAGAGGGTCATCCTTGAGCGCCAGGCGCGCCTCGCAGATAGGGCGAGAAAGCGTCTCGTCGAATCGAATCTACGTTTGGTCGTGTCGATTGCCAAGAAGTACGTCGGACGCGGCATGGGTCTGCTCGATCTCATCCAGGAGGGCAACCTTGGCTTGATTCGGGCCGTTGAGAAGTTCGACTACCGAAAGGGATTCAAGTTCTCAACATATGCGACGTGGTGGATTCGCCAGGCAGTGACGAGGGCACTCGCCGATCAGGCGAGGACGATTCGCGTGCCTGTGCACATGGTCGAGACGATCAACAAGCTTGCACTCGTGCAGCGTATGTTGCACCAGGACCTTGGGCGAGAACCAACTATCAGCGAGATCGCGGCGGAGCTCGACATCGAGTCTGACAAAGTTACGGAGCTGCGAAGGATCGCTCTCGATCCGTTGTCACTCGAGACTCCGCTCGGCGATCAGGAGGATGCAACGATCGGCGACCTCGTTCCCGATCTTGGTGCGGACGTGCCTGTCGAAGAGGCGGCCTTCAAGCTGCTCCAGGAGTACCTGTCGCTGGCCCTCGAAGCGCTGAATGACCGTGAGAGAGAAGTGCTCATCATGCGCTTCGGTCTCGATGATGGTCGCGTCAGGACCCTTGAGGAGGTTGGGAAGCATTTCGAGGTGACTCGTGAGCGGATCCGTCAGATCGAGAACAAGGCACTCGCGAAGCTCAGACAGCCAGCGCGCGCCAAACAGCTCGACGGTTATCTCGAGAACGGCTGATCAGCGAGCGGCTTTCGCCCTGACACCGTCAGCCACTGAGACCATCCCGCGTCCCGCAGCAGCCCGCGTCCCGCGTGTTGACCGTTCGGCGAGTTCGGTCACCTCACGAACCTGCTCGTTCGAGCGCGCCTTCTGGAACGCTGAGACGATCTGGTCATAGCGTTCTCTGCCAGCCCTCGCCCCTGCGAGAAACCCAATGATGAGGCCGATGATGAGGCCGAGTCGGAACTTCATTGTGTGATTCTGCCACACAACGTATGCCTATATGGGCAGAGGAGTTGATACGGCGCGCTGGTAACCTCCGGCCCGTTCACGCATGCGTTGAACACCTTCCGGGGTAGCTCAGTTGGCAGAGCAGCGGACTGTTAATCCGTTTGTCGTGGGTTCAAGTCCCACCCCCGGAGCCGAGTTAGCCCTTGGGCCGTAAGGGTTGTGACTGAATCATCTAGAAAGCGGAGCGTGTCCGAAGTCCTCTTGGGACGAACCAGGGACGAATGCGCTTTATGCAACCCCTCGAAGCCGCTCATCTAGCCGGTCCGCGAGAGCTTCCAAATCCTCGGTATAGAGGTCTCCGTACACGTCAAGTGTCATGGATGCGTGTTTGTGGCCAAGCATTCGTTGAATGGCCTTGATGTTGGCTCCGCAGGAGATGGCTAGCGACGCAGCAGTGTGTCGGAGATCATGGATGCGTAGACCAGTGAGATCGGAGTCGGGGTACGCGCGAGCGAGTTCTCGCACAGCAGCGGTCCATACAGATCTCTTGAAGTTGGCGTTGCGCAATGGATGTCCATTCGGCGAAGTGAATACGAGGCCGCTCGGTGCTTGATCTTGGGCGATGTGCGCGGCGACCTGATCCATGATGGAGGCAGGAGCGACGATGACACGGGCGCGGTGATTCTTAGGTTCGCCGAAGACCAAACGTCCGCCGATTTCCGTGGCTGATTCGGTCACATGGATCCTTCTACGGAGTGGATCGACTGCGCTGACCTGGAGAGCGACTGCCTCGCCCCAGCGAAGTCCGGTGTACGCGAGCACCATGATGAGTGTGCCGGCGCCCGGTTGTTGTGCGGAAGCGGCTTCAGCGAGGCGTTGGACCTGTTCGGGATTGAGTTTGAGCATTCTCCGGGGCCTTGGCTTGGGGAGTTTCGTGCCTTCGGTCGGGTTCCGCCCAACGATGTTGTCTTGGACGGCTTGTTCGAGGCTGGCTCGGAGTACTTGGTGCGCCTGACGGATACGAGAGGCGGAGAGTCCTTCAGCATCCATGTCGGAGATCCACGCTCTCACGTCGGCTGGCTGAATTCGGCGTATCTGGGTCGAGCCGAACGTCGGGAGAATCCGTGATTGCAGCAGGCTCTCATAGCCGAACATTGTCTTCTCCTTCAGGCCAACCAGACCGCCGAGCCATTCCTGGGCGTGGTCGGCGTAGCGTTGCCGCCCTCCTGCGGGGTCTCTCCAGCCACCGCCATCGATCTTTGTGATCTCGGCGCGGAGCCACTGCTCTGCATCACGTCGTGTAGTGAAGCTGCGCGATGGTTGTTTTCCATTCGGTGCGAGATACCGTGCACGCCAACTCTTTGATCGCTCCGGTCGATGGTCGATTGTTCCGTTCATTCGGTTGTGCCTTCCTGCTCGTCTACTCGTTCGCCTTGGCTGTTGAGGAATTCGCTGCGGTTGAGGGTTCCGATCGCTTTCTGAGTTACCGTCCCTCCCCCTCCTCCCCCCCCCCTCTTGCCGCTCGGCCCCCCCCCCCCCC